>Ga0181537_10000987_pt1 | contig 26705 bp, 18 predicted proteins | sample PEATcosm2014_Bin_39_FD_119765 | JGI IMG/M metagenome (GOLD analysis project Ga0181537, IMG submission 119765) | Peatland microbial communities from MTU Mesocosm Facility, Houghton, MI, USA - PEATcosm2014_Bin23_10_metaG | ecosystem: Environmental > Terrestrial > Soil > Wetlands > Peat | place...
CCGCTTGCCGTCGCGGGAGAACGCCACGTCGCGCGTGCTGTGCCCGCCGCCGCCGTCGGTCAGCCGCGGGACAATCACCTCCGCTTCACCGGTCGCCTTCAGGTCGCCGTTGTGATACGGGAAACGGACCACCGAGTTGTTGTTCGCCACATAAACCCATTGCGGATTGTCGCCGGGCGGATAAAAAGCGATGCCAAAGGGCCGGTCCAGGCCCGTCGCGAACACCTCGTTTTCCGAGGGCGCCTCCGCTCCGGCGTCCGCCCGCAACACACGAATGCGGTTGGCGGCCGTTTCCGCGAGAAAAATATCTCCGTTGGGTGCCACGCGCAGCAGCCGTGGATTCGAAAAACCGCCGGCAAACTTCCGCACCGTGAACCCCGGCGGCACCGAAAGCGCGGCATCGGCCGGCGGCGGCACCACTTGCGGGCCGTTCCCGGCCGAAGCCGTCCGGAATGGCGGCGGCAAATCTGCCGTGGTGATATGGTGCACCGCGCCCGGCTTCGCGTGCTGCCACGCGCCGGGGTCCGCCTCGATCGAAGCCACCGTCACCTGCACCACGCTTTTCGTCGGGGTGACACCCTCCGGAACTTTCAGCGTCGCCAGATAGGCAACCACATCGGCGCGATGCCCGGCATCGGGCACGGGCATCGGCATCGTCGTGCCCGGAACCGTGATCGGCGGACTCGTGAGAAACCGGTCCAAGATGGACGCATCCCAGACAATGCCCGAATCAGCCAGCGCTTTCGTGTAATTGAAACCCAGGCCGGTGCCGGCCTTCCGCCCCACGATGCCCACCAGGCTCGGCCCTTGTTTCACAATCACCGTGTTCCCGGGCCCCAGGCTCGCCGTGTGGCAGACCTCGCAGCTCGTCTGAAAGTAAGCTTTCCCCCGGGCGGCATCTCCCGAGGGCGGCGCTGATTCTTGGGACGCGGCCTGATTGACACCGCCGAGACCGGCCAGAAAGCCTAAAACCGCCACGGAGAAAAATGATCGTATGAATTTCATATTATCTTCGCTTATTCCTGTGATGAGGTCGGATGCTAAATTATGCGCGCACCCAATGCCAACCAATTTGCGAATCCAAAACCCGACCGCCAGAAAACTCGCGCCCGGTTCCCTTGCCCCAGTTCCCCGTCACTCCATTCCCCAGTCTGGCACGATTGTCGCTCGAATTGTCTGCGTTGACGCAAACCGTTGCGGCACGCGCTCCCGGGTGCTTTGGATCCGGGGACGCTGTCCCGTTTTGGGGCAGAAGCCAATCTGCGACGGCATGCTGACATAAGAGGATACTATATGATGAAACGATGGCTCATCGGTCTGGTCACGCTCTCCCTCATTCTGCGCGCGGGCGCCGAGGAATTGGAATGGCTCACGGACGTCCCCGCCGCGCTGGAAAAGGCCAAGGCCGAGAATAAATTTGTGCTCCTCGATTTCACCGGCTCGGATTGGTGCGGCTGGTGCATGAAATTGAAGAGCGACGTATTCAGCCAGCCTCCGTTCATCGCCTTCGCCAAGGCCAACTTCGTCATGGTCGAACTCGATTATCCCCGCAGCAAACCCCAGAGCGACGCCCTGAAACAAGCCAACGCCGCCCTGGGAAAACAGTATGACATCCACGGTTATCCGACCGTCATCATGTTGAACAGCTCCGGCGATCAAGTCTGGAAAACCGTGGGTTTCTTGAAGGGCGGTCTCGGCTCCTACTTGAACGAATTTAAAAAAATCCCTGGCATGAAACACGTGGACATCGGCGCCATCGCTTCCACTCCCGACGACCCGCCCGACCCTCCCCGCCACGCGCCGGTTTACGAGCCCCTTCCCCAGGTCGCGCCCGTTCAATACGGTGATCTCGCGCTCAAGGGCATTTCCATCGGCCCCGCCGGTCGCATGGCCATGATCAACAACGAAACTCTCGCCATCGGCGAATCCGCCCATATCAAGGTCCACGACAGCCGCGTCGAAGTCGTCTGCAAGGAAATCCGCGACGACTCCGTCCTTATCACCGCCGACGGCAAGCTCATGGAACTGAAAATGGGCCCGCACTGACTTCCGCGCGCAGCGCGACGCTCCGAAGCCCCATCGGGGCGAAACATGACAGCCCAGGGCGACGCCCTGGGTGAACCGTCCCCAAAATGATTTCTCCCTCTCGTCCGCGTTCGGAGGAGAGGGATGGGGAGAGGTGGTCTCCGACGCTCCGTTCGCACTTCCGCACCCCGACCCGCCCAACCGTTTTTGTCTTCATCATCGGCGCCTTCATCCGTCGCCGGCTCCTTTTTCAGGGCGCCAAACCAAGTTCAGGATTAAGCAAAGGAAGGTGAGCCGCGCCGTAGCCTTGCGCCGATAATTCAACCGTATTTGTCTGCGACAACGCAAAGTATGGCTACCCTGATCGCCATCCGACCCGGCCGCAATGGTCTCGCGGAAACGGCGGACGACCCCGTTTGTCCGGCCGCGACCGGCTGTTTCCATTGCGGCGCGCCCTTGCGCGGTGGGGTCATCCACAGCCAGGAACGCGCGTTCTGCTGCCAAGGTTGCCGCACTGTTTTCGAGATCCTCGCCGAGCACGGCATGACGGATTTTTACCGCTTCGGCACCGCTGCCGGCGTGCGCGTCAGCAACGCGGTCAAGAAGGAGGAATTCAAGTATCTCGACGACCCCGCCGTCCGACGCCAATTGGTGGATTTCGCCGATGACCGCATCACGCGCGTCAGCTTTCGAATTCCCTCCATCCACTGCATCGCCTGCGTCTGGCTCCTGGAAAACCTGTTCCGGCTGAAACCGGGCGTCGGTCACGCGCACGTGAACTTTCCGCGCAAGGAAGTGTGCATCACCTTTGAAAACTCCCGCGTCACACTCGGTGAACTCGTGGCTTTTCTCGCCTCGCTCGGTTACGAGCCCGAGCTGAAACTTGCGGACCTCGGCAACCAGGCGCGCCCGCGCGTGTCCCGGCGGCTGTGGCTGCAACTGGGCGTCGCCGGCTTCGCCTTCGGCAACATCATGCTCTTCAGCATCTCCGGCTACCTCGGCCTCGATGGCTTCAGCGGGCCGGCCTTGAAGATGCTCTTCGGCTGGCTCAGCTTTGCCCTCGCCGTGCCCGTAATCATTTACAGCGCGGCGGATTACTGGCAGGCCGCCTGGCGCGGTTTGCGCCAACGGATGCTGACCATCGAAGTCCCCATTGCGTTGGGCATCGCGGCGTTGGCGGCTCGCAGCGCCTGTGAGGTCTTCGCCGGCCGCGGCACGGGCTACTTTGATTCGCTGTCGGGCCTCGTGTTTTTTCTCCTGTGCGGAAAACTTTTCCAGCAAAAGACGTGGCACCGGCTGGCGTTCGATCTCGACTATCGCTCCTTCTTCCCGCTCTCCATCACCCGCAAACAAAACGGGGCGGAGGAACGCGTCTCGCTCTCCCAACTCCAGGTCGGCGACCGCATCATCATCCGCAACGGCGAATTGATTCCGTCGGACGCGCGTCTCGCCGCCGGGCCCGCCATGATTGATTACAGCTTCGTCACCGGCGAATCCGTGCCGGTGGAAAAACAACCCGGCGACCACCTTTACGCCGGCGGCCGGCAAATCGGCGGCACCATTGAGATCGAGACGCTCAAGGCCGTTTCGCAAAGCTACCTCACCTCCCTTTGGAACCAGCAGGCGTTCCGCAAACCCAGGCGCGAAATCCTCGACACCATGATCAACCAGTACAGTCGCCGCTTCACAAAAGCCGTGATTGCCGTGGCCGTCGGCTCCGCCTTGTTTTGGTGGTTTCATGATCCCTCCCGCGCGCTCGTGTCATTCACCTCCGTCCTCATCGTCGCATGTCCCTGCGCTCTTGCCCTGGCCGCGCCGTTCACCCTCGGCACCGCCCAACGCGTGCTCGCCCGTCGCAAGGTCTTTGTCCGCAACACCTCCGTCATTGAAACCCTGGCCCGCGTGGACACCGTGGTGCTGGACAAAACCGGCACGCTCACCGCCGCGGGCGCGGGCTCGGTCGAGTTCGACGGCGCACCGCTCACCGCGGACGAAGCGACCTGGATATTCTCATTGACGCGTCATTCCACCCATCCCTGCGCCGTGCGCATCGGTGAAGCCGTCGCCGTCCGAGCCGGATCTGTCGCCGGCGAAGTGCGCTCTTTCTCCGAACAACCCGGCGCCGGCATGCAAGGCGTGGTCGCCGGCCATGAAGTTTGGATGGGCTCGGCGGCCTGGCTGGCTTCGCGCAATGTCGCCGTCGACCGCTCGGCCGCCGGCGTTGGCAGCGTCGTGCATCTCGCGTTGGATGGCCGTTATCGCGGCAGCTACACGCTGCCGGGTGCGTTGCGTCCCCAAACCGCCGAACTCGTCTCCCGGCTCGCGGCGGATTGCGAACTGGCCCTGCTCAGCGGCGACAACGAGCGCGAACGCGACCAGTTCCGCAAATTGTTCGGCCCGTTCGCGAACCTCAGCTTCAACCAGACCCCGCTCGGCAAGCTCGAATTCATCCGCGATCTCCAAAAGCCGGGGAAGACGGTGATGATGGTTGGCGACGGCTTGAACGATGCGGGCGCGCTCCAGCAAAGCGACGCCGGCGTGGCTGTCGTCGAAAGCATCGGCGCCTTCTCGCCCGCCAGCGACGTCATCATGGCGGCGAACATGGTGCCGCGCCTCGCCGAGATTCTCCGGTTTTCCAAGACCTCCGTCCGCGTCGTGCGGCTGAGCATCATGCTTTCCGGCCTTTACAATCTGGTGGGCGTGAGCATCGCCGCGCGCGGGCAATTGTCGCCCGTGGTTTGCGCCATCCTGATGCCGCTCAGTTCCGTCAGTGTCGTGGTGTTCGCCTGCGCGCTGACCAACTGGTTCGGCCGCCGGGCCGGCTTGGACGACACCGCGGCGGGACACCTGAACGCGGAGGCGCAACCATGATAGTCATTCTCCTCCTCATCCCGTTGAGCATCGCCATGGCGGCGATTTTCCTCGGCGGATTCATCTGGGCCGTGCGCTCGGGGCAATACGAGGACACCTGCACGCCCGCGATGCGGCCATTGATGGAGGAACCTGACGCCAAACCCGATGAAGTGCCGGATGCACGACAAAAACTGCAACGGAAATGACAAACCACGTGTGGTTCACCGGCCTTTTTTTGCCGAAATTCACACGACCATGAAAGGACCAGCATGAGTGAAGCAATGCAAAAGCCGGTTGAGCCGGGAAAGATAGAGACGTTCAAGTACGACAACAGCATCGTGCGCGCCTTCGCCATCGCCACGGTGATCTGGGGCGTCGTTGGCATGAGCGCGGGCCTGCTGTGCGCCATCCAGCTTTTTTACCCCGGCGCGAACTTCGACCTGCAGTTCGTCACGTTCGGGCGGATTCGGCCCGTCCACACGAACGCCGTCATCTTCGCTTTTGTCGGCAACGGCATGTTCATGGGCATCTATTATTCGCTGCAACGCCTCTGCAAGGCGCGCATGTTCAGCGACAAAATCAGTTGGTTCCACTTCTGGGGCTGGAACGCCATCATCGTGGCCGCCGCCATCACCCTGCCGCTGGGTTTCACCACCAGCAAGGAATACGCGGAACTCGAATGGCCCATTAAAATCGCCATCGCCGTCGTCTGGGTCGCCTTCACGGTCAACCTCCTCGGCACCATCGTCAAACGCCGCGAAAAGCACATTTACGTCGCCATCTGGTTCTACATTGCCACCGCCCTGACCGTCGCGGTCCTGCACATCGTAAACGGCCTCGAAGTCCCCGTGACCATGTGGAAGGGCTATTCGGTTTATGCCGGCGTCCAGGACGCGCTCGTCCAATGGTGGTACGGCCACAACGCCGTCGCTTTCTTCCTCACCACGCCTTACCTCGGGCTGATGTATTATTTTCTGCCCAAGGCCGCCAACCGCCCGGTCTTTTCCTATCGCCTGTCCATCATCCATTTTTGGGCGCTCATCTTCCTCTATATCTGGGCCGGGCCGCATCATCTGCTTTACACCGCGTTGCCCGACTGGGCGCAATCGCTCGGCATGGTGTTCTCCATCATGCTCATTGCACCCTCGTGGGGCGGCATGTTGAATGGCTTGCTCACCCTGCGCGGCGCGTGGGACAAGGTGCGCCAGGATCCGATGCTGAAATTCATGGTCGTCGCTGTGACCGCGTACGGCATGGCCACCATCGAAGGCCCGACGCTCGCCATCAAAAGCGTCAATTCCCTTTCGCATTACACCGACTGGACCATCGCCCACGTTCATACCGGCGCGCTGGGCTGGAACGGTTTCCTGACCTTCAGCATGTTGTACTATCTCTTCCCGCGGCTCTACAACACGAAGCTCTGGTCCACCAAGCTCGCCAATTACCATTTCTGGATCGCCGTGCTCGGCATGATGTTTTACATCGTCCCGATGTACTGGGCCGGCATCACCGAAGGCCTGATGTGGAAACAATTCAACAAGGACGGCTTCCTGCAGTACCCGAACTTCCTCGAAATCGTCGTCCAAATCATCCCCATGTACCGCCTGCGGGCCATCGGCGGCACCCTTTATATCACCGGCACATTTTTGATGGCCTTCAACCTGTGGCGGACGGCCCGCAATGGCAAGTTCGCGCCGGACACCGAAGTCCAGGCGGCCTCGTTCCGGACGCAATCCGTCGTTGAAACCAAGCATCCGTGGGGCCATCGGCTGCTCGAAGGCAAACCCATGCTGCTCGCCTCGCTGGCGCTCGTCGCCGTCCTGATCGGCGGGATGATCGAAATCATCCCCATGTTCGTCATCAAGGAAAACGTCCCCACCATTTCCAGCGTCAAACCCTACACGCCGCTCGAATTGCTGGGCCGCGACATCTACATCCGCGAAGGCTGCCTGGCCTGTCATTCACAGATGATCCGTCCCTTCCGTTCGGAGACCGAGCGCTACGGCGAATACTCCAAGGCCGGCGAATTCGTGTATGACCATCCCTTCCTTTGGGGCTCGAAACGCATCGGGCCGGACCTGCACCGCGTCGGCGGCAAATACCCCGACGCCTGGCATTACAACCATCTGGATGACCCGCGCTCCACGTCGCCGGGTTCCATCATGCCGCGCTATTCGTGGCTGCTGACCCAAACCCTCGACACCACCTCGCTCCCGGCGCGCATCAGCGCCCTCCGCCGGGTCGGCGTGCCGTATCCCGCCGGGTACGAGAACAAGGCGTTCGCGGATTTGAAAACGCAACAGGCCAAAATCGTCACGGATTTGCAGGTCGGCCAGATCAAGGCCGATCCCGACAAGGAAATCATCGCCGTCATCGCCTATCTCCAGCGCCTCGGCACGGACATCAAGGCCGCGCCCGCCGCTCCGGTCGCCGCCCCGGCACCGGCGCCCGTCAAGACCGCGCTGTTGAATGTGAAAACTGAAAACCAAAACTAAACCGTCATGTTACACGCTATTGTCAGAATCATGGGAGGCATTGAAGGCTTCGGCATCATCTCCATCTGTATGTTCGTCGGCGTCTTCACCGGCGCGCTCATCTGGGCTTGTTTCCAGAAAAAACCTTTCATGAATTCAATGGGAACCATGCCGCTGCGGGATGGAGAACCCGTCGCGGACGAGAAAGGACAAAGTCATCATGAGTGAAGATGCTCAAAACCAGGATCCGCTGCTGATGGACCATGAATCGGACGGCATCCGCGAGCTCGACAACAATCTGCCCCGCTGGTGGGTCTGGCTGTTTTATCTCTCGATCATTTTCGCGGTGTTTTACATGTCCTACTACCACGTCTTTCGACTCGGCGACCTGCAGGCCGCCGAGTATCAAAAGGAATGGAAACAGGGCGAGGCCATCAAAGCCGCGGCAATGGCGAACTTCGAGGCCTCCATGGCGACCCTCACACCTTCCAAGGACCCCGTCATCCTCGCGCAAGGCGATCACATCTTCCACACGTTCTGCGCGCCGTGCCATCGCGCCGACGGCGGCGGGCTGGTCGGTCCCAATCTTTGCGACGATTACTGGATTCACGGCTCGAATTTCGTGGACAACCTCCGCACGATTTACAACGGCGTGCCCGGCAAGGGCATGCTGACCTGGAAAGGCATCCTCAAGCCCGATGAAATTCACGCCGTCGGCAGCTACATTTACACCTTGCGCGGCACCCATCCGCCCAATCCCAAGCCGCCGGAGAACCAGCAGCAGCCGGCCGGGCCGAACGTGTATGACTAATGCGCGCACGGCAGCAACAGTTCTTCCATGAACGAATGCGCCGACAAACCCGTTGCCGACCCCGGGCTCGACGACCATTCCTCCGTCAAGGACGTCGATTGGAGTGATTTCCGCGACCATCTCGCGACCGCGGACAAGGACGGACGGCGCCGCTGGATTTATCCGAAAAAAATCGCCGGCCGCTTCTACCGCGCCCGCACCTACGTAAGCTGGCTGCTGCTCGCCATCATGTTCGCGGGACCGTTCATCCGCATCAACGGCAACCCGCTCCTGATGATCAACATCGTCGCGCGGCGGTTCTCGATCCTCGGCCATATTTTCTGGCCGCAGGACGTCGCCATCTTCGCCATCGCCATGCTCCTGTTCCTGACCGGCATCATCATCTTCAGCACCGCGTTCGGCCGGCTTTGGTGCGGCTGGACCTGCCCGCAAACGCTCCTCATGGAAATGGTGTTCCGCAAAATCGAATACGCCATCGAAGGCGATGCCCCGGCCCAGCGCGCCCTCGCCGCCGCGCCCTGGTCGGCGAATAAAATCTTCAAGAAATCCCTCAAACAGCTCGTTTTCCTCGGCCTCTCGTTCCTGATCGGCAACACGCTCCTGAGCTACATCATCGGCAGCGACGAATTGCTGCGCATCGTGACCGACAATCCCGCCCGTCATCTGCAAGGCCTGGCGTTCATGGTCGCCTTCACGCTGGTTTTTTATGCCATCTTCGCGCGGTTCCGCGAGCAGGCCTGCACCTTCATCTGTCCCTATGGCCGGTTCCAGTCGGCGTTGCTCGATGAAAACACCATGGTCGTGGCCTACGACCACAAGCGCGGCGAAAAACGCGGCCGCCTGGACCGCAGCCAGCCCGCCGCGGCGCGCGGCGCAACTGGCCACGGCGATTGCATCGATTGCTTCCAGTGCGTGGCCGTTTGCCCGACGGGCATCGACATTCGCAACGGCACGCAAATGGAATGCGTCAACTGCACCGCGTGCATCGATGCCTGTGATTCCGTCATGGACAAGGTCGCCCGCCCGCGCGGCCTCATCCGCTACGCCTCCCTCAACAGCATCGAAACCGGCGAAACCTTCAAGTTCACCGGGCGCATGGCGATTTACCTGCTCGTGCTCGGTGCTTTGATTTCGCTCTTTGTCTTCCTCGTTTGCACCCGCGCCGCGGTCGAGACCACCCTTTTGCGCGCGCCGGGCGGCCTTTATGAAACCGCGGCGGACGGCGGCATCGAAAATCTTTACCTGCTGAATCTCGTCAACAAAACCTCCCGCGACCTGCCCGTGGAATTGAGGCTGGAAAGCCCCGCCGGCACTTTGACTGTGATGGGCGGCGGCCCGCTCGTCGTCCCCCGCGAGCAAATGGCCACCGGCTCGGTGCTGGTCGAACTCCAGCCGGCTGCGTTGACCGGTCACAATACCAAGCTCAAAATCGGCGTTTTTTCCGGCGGCAAACGCCTGCAAACCGTGAACACCTCCTTCATCGGCCCGCGCGATTAATCCCATGGCAAGAAACAATATGAACCCCAATCCAAAATCCCCGCGCAATCCCTGGCCGCTCGCCATCATCGCCTGGCTCGCGGCGTTTCTCGTGTTTACCGCCGTGCTGGTCGTCTACATTTCGCACCAGAAAGTGGACCTTGTGCGCGGCGATTATTACGACGAGGAAATCCGTTACCAGGAACAGCTCGACCGCATGAACCGCACGGTCCCCATCACCAACCAGGTGGCCGTCGCCTTTGACCAGGCCCGGGATGCCATCACCATCAACCTCCCGCCCGCGCAGGCGCAACAGCACCTCGAGGGCCGCATCCGCCTTTATCGCCCATCCGACGAAACGCTGGATCAGGACATCGAGCTCGCCATCAGCCCCGCCGGCCGTCAGGAATTGGACGCCAAAAAACTCCGCGCCGGTTTGTGGAAGGTGCGCGTCTATTGGACCGTGGCCGGCCGGGATTATTATTTCGTCCAATCCGTCGTCGTCGGCTCGAAAAGTTCCTGAGCCCTTTTTCCCGTGCAACTCTGGGCCGCATTTATTCTTGGCTTGATCGGCAGCCTGCACTGCGCGGGCATGTGCGGGCCGCTGGCGCTGGCGTTGCCCGCCACCGGCAATTCGCGCGTCTCCTTCACCGCGGGCCGGGTCGCTTACAACTTCGGCCGCATCACCACTTATTGCCTTCTGGGCGCGCTTTTCGGCCTCGTGGGCCTGAGCTTTGCGCTCGCCGGCTTCCAACGCTGGGCCTCCATCGGCGCGGGCGCGGCCATTTTGATCGGGCTGCTGGCATCCTCGCGGCGTGCCTTGAACACGCCCGTTTCCAAGGCCGTCTCACGCGTCCGCGCGGGCATGGGGAGTTTGCTGCACCGCCGGACGCTCGGTTCCATTTATCTGCTCGGCGTGCTCAACGGCTTTCTCCCGTGCGGCCTCGTCTATGTGGCCTGCGCCGGCGCCGTGGCCACCGGCGGATTCTTCACCGCGGTCGCTTACATGGCCGCGTTCGGCGCGGGCACCGTGCCAATGATGCTGTCGCTCGGTCTCGCGGGAAAAATGCTGCACGCGGGCATTCGCCTGAAATTCCAGAAACTCATTCCCGTTTGCTTGCTGATGCTCGGGCTCCTGCTCGTCCTGCGCGGCATGTCCCTCGGCGTTCCGTACGTCAGCCCCGACCTGGGCGGTCACAAGGGAAGCTGTCCCTTGTGCCGGTGAGAAAATCCGATGCTGAAGTGGAGCGCGGAGCATTTCTCCGCGTCCGGCGAACGCACTCCCTCACCCAAACCCTCTCCCCAAGGAGAGGGCTTTTACGATTTCCGTTTCGTAAGAATTAGCGCCGCTGGATTTGCCTGACGCGCATTAGCAGACTGCGGTCGGAAGACGGTTTTTCCCTCTCCTGAGGGAAAGGGTGGGGGCGAGCCTCGCACCAACCATCAAACCAAATTTCGCCACAGACCGAGCAAAAAATGTCCAACCCCGGCCAAACGAGGGTTAGTGGAAATTCCCGCCCCGCGTAACCTTGTCACGTGAGCATGAATGCGAACTTTATGGGCCTCCTGGCGATGGAACCCTCCGCCGCCACGGCGAAGCTCTCGCCGCTGCCGGAAGTTGCGGCCGGCCGCACCGTCCGCATTCGCGCCCTTTGCGCCTCGCCGGAAGTCTCCTGCCAGCTCCGCGAAATCGGCCTCCACGAGGGCCAGTTCGTCCGCCTGGTCACCTGCGGCGCGAACATCATCTGCCAGGTCTGCAACGCCCGCCTCGCCTTGAACGCCAAGCTGGCGCGGTTGATCCTCGTCGAGCAGCTTGGGTAACTCCTGCCGCCCTCGTACTGCGAGCCAGTTTCAGATTCTTGCAGACCTCGCGACCACGTCCGAAAGCTTTGGGCTTCGGACTTCAGACTTTGGAGTGCGGCTTATTACTCCGCAGCCTCATACCCAAGAGACACGCCCCCGCCGCCAACAATGCCAGTGTCCCTGGCTCGGGAGCTGGGACGATAATATCGGTTCCGGCGAAAATGCCTGCGCCCTGGTACTCTAACGCGCTGTCCAGCACGACGATTGTGCCATTGATGTTTTCCAGTTCCGCCCAGCCGAAAACCGGGTCGGTGTAGGTATAGGGCGGATACGGCGGGTACGGCGGTGCGATGTTTGCTCCGGAATACAGCCCCCCATAAAACGGCGTCCCGGCGTTGAAAACATAAGCGTTGGGAAAGGTCAACTCCGGGTAAGTCATCGAGAGGATAGGCTGCAAGCTGATGGGGTCGTTCAAGGAAACCTCGAACACGCGGACACCGATGGTGGCGGGCTCATTGAAGAGAAAAATGTTGTCGTAAGCGAGGGAGGGAGGGGTCTTGCCGGCGGGCGTCATCGTAAACCCGTTTATCTGCGTTTCCTGAGGCCAGTTCAGATCAATTTCACCCGGAAACAGATTCGTCACCACCCCGTTCGGCACGATGTAGCCTTGGCCGACTACCCGTAACGTTGCGGAGATCAGGCCGAAGGTGACAGCCAGCGATTTTAGATTCGTTTTCATCGTCGATATGTTCGGCGGCGCCATATGCCGAGCAGCGCGAATTTAGAGAAGTTCGACTTCATATCAGCCTGTTGGAATGCGCATGGCCTGCTTTAAAATTACCACCCTGACAAACTCACTGAGGCTCACGCGCACTCTAACCGAACACCCCAATAAAGTCCATCAAAAAACCGTTCGTTGTCGCCCCGCAACCGTCGGCAAATAGCCCGCTTTTGCTTACGCCAACGCCGCAACCTCGGACTTTGCCTTTTGAACCCCGCCCTTCTGCGAGCTGAGATACTCCGCCACGCGCGCCGCGGTGTCGTGGCCGGATACCAGCGAATCGCCCAGCGAAATGCCGTCGCGATAATGGCCCGCCATGAAGAAGCCCGGGCATTTCGTTTCGGCCTCGCGCATCAGGTCCTTGAACCGGCCGTAACCCACCTCGTATTGCGGAATGGCCTGCGGATAAATGAACTGATGCTCGAAAGCCGGCTCGCCCGTTATCCCGAACAGCCGGCCCAAATCCTTCAACGCCAGCGCGGCCAGTTCGTCCGGCGCGCTCAGCGCCAGGTCCGGATTGCGCGCGCCGCCGATGTAGCACGTCAGCGCCACATGACCCGCGGGCGCGCGGTTGGGGAAGAGCGATGATGAAAATACCGCGCCCAGGATGCTGAATTTCTCCACCTTCGGAATCAGCACGCCAAAACCGTTCAACGGGTCGGCGACGTCTTTGCGGCGGAAACCCATGACCAGGCTCGCCACGGGTGGATAATAAACTTGTGAAAGCCCGGAAAGCGCCGGCGCATTTCGCGCGACAATCTTGAGCTGCGCCAGCCGATGCGCCGTCCCGGCGAACAGCACCGCGCTGTGTTCATTCAAAGTCACCCGGCCATGCGTTGAAGCCGCCACCAGCCAGCCCGTCTCCGTCTTCTCGATCCAGCTCGCGGGCGAACCCAGCCATACCGAATCACCGAGCTGCCGGCCCAGTTCCTCGGTCAACACTTGCAGCCCTTCGTCGAAGGAAAACTTGGCCGCGCTCTGTTTGGAAACTTCCGCCCGCTTTTTGCGCTCCCTCGCGCCCAGGACCTGGCCCGCAATCAGCGATCGGTATTTTTGCTCCAGCGCGTGCAATTTCGGAAACGCCTCCCGTACCGACAACTTGGCCGGGTCCCCGGCGTAAATTCCGCCCACGAGCGGGTCAATGGCATAATCCAAAAATTCCGGTCCCAGCCGCCGCCGCACAAATTCCGCGACGCTCTCCTCCGTGCCGGCCGGCGCGCGCCCGATGAACGGCTCCGCCAGCAAACGCAGCTTCGCGGACTTCGAGAACAACGGCGTGCCGAGGAATTTTGAAAGAGAACTTGGCAGCGGCAACATTTTGCCGCCGCGCACCAGGTAACGTTCTTCTGCCGCCGGGTCCGTGTACATCCGGCGCTTCTCCAGCCCAAGGTCGCGCACGAGGCCGGCGATTTTTGGCGAGGTTTCGAGGATGGTGTTCGGGCCGCACTCGGCGAGAAAACCGTCGCGGCGGACGCTTTGAATCACCCCGCCCACGCGCCCGCCTGCTTCGTAAAGCGTCACCGGGACGCCCTGTTGCCGCAGGCGAAACGCCGCCGTCAGCCCCGTGATGCCCCCGCCAATGATTGCCACCGTGTTCATATCGTCTGGGAATAGGCCCGCTCCGCGGCGCGCGCCGATTGATACGCGTCGAACCGCATCGCGATGTTGCGGATCAAGAGCCGCCCCGTGTCGGTCACCCGCAATCCGTCCTCGTTGCGCTCGATCAACCCGTCCTCCACCAGGTCCTCCAGCGAGGCGAGTTCCCCGTCGAAATAATTTTTGAAATCCCACCCGATGAGCTGGGACATGGCCGCATAATCCAGGCTCAAATCGCACATCAATCGCATAATGGTTTGCCGCCGGATTTTGTCGTTGTCCGTCAGCACATACCCCTTGGCAAAGGGAATCCGGGAACGGTCCAGCGCCCCGTAATAAGCCGGCAGTTCTTTGACATTCTGCCAGTAAATGCCGTCCGCTTGCGAAATTGAGGACATGCCAAATGAATAAATATCCGCCTCGCCGTGGGTGCTGTACCCCTGAAAATTCCGCTGCAATGTTTTTTGTTGCTGGGCCAGCGTCAACTCGTCGTTGGGCCGGGCAAAATGGTCCATGCCGATGTAAACAAATCCCTCGGCGGTCAGCTTCTCGATGGTGAACTTGAGCAGTTGCAGCTTCACCTCGGCGGAGGGAAGCGCCTCGTCCTTGAAAACCCGCTGGGCCGGCTTGACCCACGGCACGTGGGCGTAGCTGAACACCGCAAAACGGTCGGGCTTCAGCGCCAGCACTTCGTCAATCGTCTTCTCGAACGAGCCCACCGTTTGATGCGGCAGGCCGTAAATCAGGTCAATGTTCACCGACTTGAATCCCGCCGCCCGGACCCATTCCACCGATTGCCGGGTTTGTTCCAGCGGCTGGACGCGATGCACCGCGTGCTGGACTTCCGGGTTGTGGTCCTGGACGCCGATCGACGCGCGGTTGAAACCGATCTCCCTTAACGCCGTCACGTGGTCCTGCGTCAGCCGGCGCGGGTCAATTTCCACCCCCGCCTCGACATCCGGCGCGACGATGAACCGTTCGTGAATCATCCTGCCAAGCTGCCGCAGTTCGTCCGGCGTCAAAAACGTCGGCGTGCCGCCCCCGAAATGCAGTTGCACCACCTTGCGCCGCGGGTTCATGAGCTCGCTCATCAACTCCATTTCCTTCTGCAGGTACTTGATGTAGATGGCGCTCCGGTCCTGGCGCGGCGTGATGACCGTGGTGCACCCGCAATACCAGCACAGGCTCCGGCAGAACGGCAGGTGATAATAAAGCGACAAATCCCGCGGCTGCTCGTTGTTCTTGCGGATTTTTTCGCGGACGTCGTCGAAGTCGACTTCGTTCGTGAAATGCGTCGCGGGCGGATACGACGTGTAGCGCGGGCCGGGCACGTTGTATTTCTTGATCAGGTCGAGGTCGACTTTGAGTGTGCTCATTTGAAGTTCCTTACGGTGGTTACCAGCGCTTCGATGTTTTCCAGCTTGGCGTCCGGCGGGACGCCGTGGCCCAGATTAAAAATGTGCCCCTTCCAGCCGCGCATGGAGTTCAGGATCCGCGTGGTTTCGGCGGTCACAACTTCCGGCGTGGCGGTGAGCACGGCGGGGTCGAGATTGCCCTGCACTGCCAGGTCCGCAGGCAGGCCGGCCTTCACCTCGGCGAGCGGCACCGTCCAATCCACGCCCAGCACGTTGGCGCCCGTTCGCACCAAGGCCGGCCAGTTCCCATGCGCTCCCTTTGCAAACACGATGACCGGCACCTGCCCCGCCAGCGATGAAATGATTTCTCCCATCCACCGCGCCGATGCCGCTGCAAACGCGCTGTCCGGCAGCAGGCCGCCCAAACTGTCGAAGATTTGCAAGGCGTCCACCCCCGCTTCGATTTGCATTTGAAGGAATTCCGTGACCGCGCCGGTCAATTTTTCCATCAGACGGGAGAATGCTTGGGGATCGGAATCGAACAGCGCCTTCGCCTTCGTGTAACTTTTGACGCTGCCGCCTTCGAGCATGAAATTCGCCAGCGTCCAGGGCGAGCCGGCAAAGCCCAGCAGCGCCGTGCCATGGCCCAGCGCCGTTTTGATCAACGGCAGCGCCTTGGCCACGTAATTCAAGCGTTCGCGGATGGCGCCCGTCTCCAGGCGCTCGATGTCCGTGGCCGGGTTGAGCATGAAGTCCATTCCAATCCCGCCTTCATCGCGAAAATGATAGCCCTGCCCCATCGCTTCGCAGATGACCAGGATGTCGCTGAACAGAATCGCCGCGTCGAATCCAAACCGGCGGACGGGTTGCAACGTCACCTCGGCGGCCAGCTCCGGCGTCTGCACCAGTTCGAGGAAAGAGTATTTCTGCTTCAACTTGCGGTATTCCGGCAATGCCCGCCCCGCCTGGCGCATCAGCCATACCGGCGGACGGTCCACGGTCCGGCAATTGCAGGCATCCAGGAAGCGCTGGCGGCCGTTCAGTGCGATCACATGCCGCTTGCCGGACGCTGCCGACGGGCTGTTTCCTCCGCTGTTTTCAAGCGTCTCGATGGGCGTGGCGGCGTTCATGATTTTTCAACTTTAATTTCTTAATGTCCTCCTCATTTTGCCGTCCCCTGAGCAATTGTTCTCGCCGTCTTTTGACCGACATCAACCCTATTTTGTCCAAAGTCCCCCGAAATTGCGGTCGATCAACCGCGACAATCTGGCCCATTTGTGAATGCTGATGTCCCAAGGGGGGATAGAGGGACACGCCGTTTCCTGCTTAACTCACGGAGCTTAATTCAGAAGCGCCGATACCTAAACCTGCAAAAGACGTATTGAAAAAATGACAAAAACCAAGGCTTTCATCAAGATTCTGGCATGCGTGGCCGTGGCTGGCGCGACCATTCAGGCCCGAGCAGTCGTCGACTACACCATCGGCGGCAACATCGGCACGGACCTGGAAACATTCAATTTTACGCTCGATAACAACGCCGAATCCGGCTTGGCCGGGGCGATTGATCTCACGCCTTCCGGCGCCAACCCCGGCCCCGCGCCGCTGGCGACTGTGTGCGTCGATCTGTCCGGCACCTTGTATCTGGGCAACACTTATTCCTTCACCGGCCCGCTGACATTTAACGGTGCCGGCTCGGGCCTGGATCCGACTTGGGGCGGTCTGAACGCCGCGGGGAACCCCTTCAACGCCGCCAATGCCAGCGCTGCCATTGAAAACGCCGCGTATCTTTTTTCCACCTATTCCAGTTACCTCACCACCGGTACGGTGTCCCAAAAGGCCGCCCTGCAACTGGCGGTTTGGTCGGCCCTTTACAACACCAAAGGCACCTCTCTTGGCGGCGAGGCCGGTCTGACAGTCAACAGCGGCCGGCTCTCGGTCACGGGTGGTGACTCCACGGCGATCAGCCTTGCGGATACCTTGCTGGCCTCGATTCCCACCAGCTTTTCGGCCTTCGCGGGCTACCTTCTGCAGCCGGACCCCACCAGCCAGTACGGCCTGACCGGGCAGGAATTGTTCGACAATGTCTCCGCGGTTCCTGAACCCGCCACCATCATCTCAGGCATGCTCCTGCTCTTGCCCCTCGGTGCCAGCGCGTTCCGCATTTTCCGGAACCGGAAGGCCCAGCTTTGATTGATCGATGCCTCGTTTGAGGGCGTTACTCGCCGCAAATTCTCAATCCGACCGGTGCCATGACCGGTCGGATTTTTTATTATTTGGCGGAACCTTTTCGGTCTCATTTTCGGGAGCATTGCCTGCGACCGGCCCGTGGGCTTTGAGAAAGCCATACTCGAACCCTCGCCAGATGCTCGCCAGAGCTCTGGCTTCGTAAGGTATTTGGGGGATTCAAGGATTCGGTAATTATAGGGATTCCCCTGGACTGGGAACTTGGAGAAAGCGGGTGGCACGGGCCTCCGGGCGGATCGCTTGCCACATCGTTTATCGCCCTGCCGAAGTCCCCTGCCAATGCGCTTTGAGCGACGAACGGAAAACACCGTGTTTTGGTTTCGAGTAACACGGGTCCCCGCAAGTCCCAAAAGTGACTACGCATGTCCCGGCTGAAAACGCCCTAAAAGATCCGGATGGAGTTGCTTGCGGCATCCGGACAATTACGGTCATGTCTTCGCTTTGACAAACAACTGCAACAAGTTACGCGACTTGGTCGCGCCTGGCGGATCGCGCTACCTTGTTAGACTTCGAAACCCGGTTGACTCGACAGTTTTTTCAGATTTTTCTTGCCTTCCGGCGGCGACACTGGTAAACCTTGTGCACACTTAGCGAAGAGAGCGGTACCGAGCGGGAAAACAAAAATGGCATGGCTCGGGGTCTGTGTGCCTGCAGAATCTGAAGACAACCTATTGGACTTTTATGAGAATTCAGAAAATCGCCCTATCAACCGCGCTGGCGCTTGCTGTTTCCGCCACGATGACTCACGCGGTACAGTTCATCAATTTTTCCGTCTACGCCGGTGCCAGCATGCAGTTCAACGGGACTAATTCGTCGTTCCAATTCCTCAACGGCGGCAGTGGCAATCAATGGTGGATTACGGGTGAATCGGGTGGTGCGACCGGCGCTCTCTTGGATCAAGGGCATTTCCTCGGCGGGCCTTGGACTTATGGATCGATTTTTGATAATGGTTCGGGAACCCAGACTGCGACCATTAATGCTTCACCTGCGGCCACGCTCGAGATTTTTGACGGCTCCGTGTATGCGACTGCCAATGTCACGTGGGGCGTGATTGATACCGTCTCGACTGCTGGCGGCATAAACGAATCTGCGACCATCAATCTCTCCAATTTGTCGTACTCCGGCGGTAACGCGGATCTTGCCAGTATTTTCGATGGCCCCTCCGCTCAACTGGTTCTCTCCTTCACTCCGGGCATGACCCTGAGCCAGCTCACCTCGGGCTCCGGTCCTTTTACCTCCGCCTTTAGTGGCAGCATCACCGCGACCCCCGAGCCAGGCTCGTTGCTGGTTGCCGGATTGGGCTTCGCAATGCTTCTTGGCCGTCGCGTTTTTAAGCGCTAAGACGCGAGGCTTTTCGGGCCTGTGGCATTTCCCACAGCCCCCTGAGCATGCTCGCTCGAAGTGCCGGTTTTTCTTCAAGCCCCCCGCCCAATTCTTAATTCAACAGGCGCATTCCGATCCAAGTTGGTGTCAATCTTTTCGGAGGCGCGTTCTTGACTTGCTATTTCTGACCTTCAAGCAGCTTTTTCTTGGTCAGATACTGCCCCTCCCCCGACAATCTTTTCGCTCAAGATTCCCGCTCTGCGGTCGCTCACAAGCGGCCAGCACCCGCTTCGCTTTGCCTTAGTTCTCCAAAAAACTTGGCTTGTACGACATTCCCGCTGTCCGAGGCGCGACTGCCCCCGACGAGCATCAAGTATCGTCACGTCCCAAAAGTGAACCAAGAGGTCCCGTCAGTGGACAGACATCCGGGCCGGCCTGTGCAAGAGTCAGGGGTAGCAAGAAATGTTGTTTGGCGCATACGGGAGCCCGCAAACCTGAGAGTGAGTGGAATGCGGACATGAGGACGAATGCAAATCGTTTGAGAAACAGTAAACCACTAATAAAATGAAGAAATTTCTACTCTCGACGCTCTCCGTCGGCGTGATGCTTTGCGCGGCGACCGCTAACGCAGCTCTGGATTTTGCGAGCCTACCCGGCTCCGACATCCAATTTGGACCGGGTTCCCAATTCACCGTCACCAGCAGCCTCTTGCCGGATGCCGCGCTCGCCGGCGGTTCTGCGCAATGGTGGATCACCAGTTCAGGCCCTGCCTCGGGGCTCTTCGGCGCTTTCAGCGGAGGCCCTTGGACCTATGGTGCCATTACAATCAATGGCGATGGATCTCAGACCGCCAACGTGCTGACGACGGGCGGGGCTTTTGCAATCGACGACGGTGCCGGCAAGCTTTTGACCGGCAATGTCAACTGGGTCCAAGTCTACACCCTTGGCGCCACCGGCGGATTGAATGCCGGTGCCATGATCAACATCACCGGGCTTAGTTATACAGGTTCGAACGCCGCTCTTCTGGCGCTGCTGGCAACTTCCGACGGCACCATGCAACTGGCGTTCCAGTTTGCGACGACCGAATCACTCACCGATCTGTCGGATGGAGCGACCATCGGAACTTCCTACAACGGCACCCTGGCGGCGGCGGCGGCGACTGCGGTTCCCGAGCCCGCCACCATTATTGCCGGGTTGCTGCTGTTGCTCCCGCTGGGCATGAGCACCTTGCGGATCCTCCGGAAAAACGCCGCGGTTTATTGAGAGACCGCTGCGTTTGCGGCTGTTTTGTCTTCCCGGCTTGGAGCGTTCACTCCAAGCCGTTTTCGCATTAGGTGCGTGAACGCGGAGAAACGTAAACAGGCTTGGAACCAGTTTCCGGGCGTTTGCCGGAAGCCAGGTCAATTCCGCAAACCAGTCATTGCTTGGAGCGGGAATGCTTGAATCCTCAGCCCGTTCGGCCGTCAGACCCCCTTGCACTTGACTTCCGCAACCGCTTTCGTCGGTCAAGGCATCTGCAGTCGATAATAGCGGGTGGGGAAACTCGACCACTGCGGATCGCTGAAGTAAAACAGGCCGCCGGTGAGCATGTTCGTTTGGATTGGCAGCCAGACAGGATTCACGATGTTCGTGGCAGCCTGCACCACTTCGAGCAGATTGGTGGCGCCGGCGATGTCGAACCCAAAGCGGTTGGTTTGGATGCCGAAATTGGCATCGCCGGTCTGAATCTGCGGATTCCATGAGATCGTCGGTCGGCCCCCGTACAAAGGACTCCAGCCCGCGGTCCCGGGCAAATAATAAACCGTCGCGCTGGAGTCCCCGGCCAGCGCCGACGAGCCCAGTCCGGGGGCATCGCCCTCGTCATAGATCCCGGCAAGATTGGTGCAGGAATAAAAAGCGAAGTTCCCGATGTTGGTGACGGCGGCGGGAATGGTCACAAGAGTCAGGGAATCGCACTCGTCAAACGCGTCATCCCCGATGCTGACGACGCTGGCGGGCATTGAATACCATCCGGCCTGGGCCGCCGGGAACTGGATCAGCGTGGTTTGATTGCTGTTAAACAAGACGCCGGCCGCGCTGCTGTAATCCGGATTAAGCGTGCCCACCGTGATCGCCAGCAGGCTTGCGCAACCGGAGAATGGAGCAATCCCAATATTGGTGACACTGTTCGGTATGCTCACATTGGCAAGGCGGGTGCAAAATGTAAACGCGTAGTCTCCAATGCTGGCGACCCCGTTCGGAATCGTCACGCTCGTCAGGTTCGTGCAGTCCGCAAACGCCTCGTCCCCGATGCTGCTGACGCTGCCCGGAATGCTCACGCCGGTCAGCGCGCTGCATTGCTCAAACGCGGCGCTGCCGAGGTTTGTGACCCCGGCGGGAATTACAAGGTTGGCGAGGCTCGTGCACGCCGCAAAGGCGCTGGTTCCGATACTGGTGACGTTGTTGCCCAGGATGACGTTGCTCAACGCATAACAGCTTTCGAACGAATAATCTCCTATGCTCGCAACGTTGTTCGGGATGGAGATGCTGCGCAACTGGGAGCAGGAGTAAAACACTCCCACTCCGATGCTGGTGATGCTGGTGGGAATGGCCACGTTTGTCAGGGCGTAGCACGACCCGAACGCGCCGTCCCCGAGGTTGGTGATGGTTGCCGGGATGGTGACACTGGACAAGCTCTGACAATTATTGAAGGCGTAATCTCCAATGCTGGTGACGGTGTTGGTGATGGCGGCGCTTGTTACACTGGCGATATTTATGAACGCGGAATCACCGATGCCGGTGACCGGCAGGCCGTTGATCATGCCGGGAATCACCACCGCGCCGCCGGCACCCGTGTATTTTGTGATGGTGATGGTTCCGTTATTGGTCGTGAAGTTGAATTGGGCGCGGGTTGCGGCGGGAAGCAACAACAGTAACAACCATGTGAGCATCCGCCTGGCCAGGGGATTGCCCCGGCTAATCGGGGCGGTGAAGGGTGTCGAGTTCGCACCTCCGGCTGCTGGCGATTCCTTTTTTGACGCTCCGCCCCGCCATTTAGGCATGACAGAGGCTAAAACGAATTGCCTGATGATGTAGTCCACGCGCGAATTACCCAAACCCGACCCGGAAGGGGATAGTTCTTCCCATTAGTCCTGCAAACCTGCCAGCCGCCGGAGTTGACTCTGGTGGCTGCGACATTTCACATCGGATACCCATGCAGTCAGGCAGGTGCCATCCGGCACTTGCTTGAGCGGCTGCACGCCAAACCAACTGGCTATAGCATCCAGAAACAGCCCTGTCAAGGGCGACACCCGTGATTTTAGGAGAAACTGCCATAATACTTATTCACCGGAGTAAGTGGCTCGAGGCGACGTTGCTAACTCGTAATGCTTAAGCCGGCATGAGATGAAAAACCTCGCAACCCTCCAGTCTGTGCCATTTACTCCGGGAACGCCATCCGGGAAACCCGCAGTTCTTGAATAATAATGCAATGCAACTCCAAGCTGTCTCGTGGCCCACGGCGTCGCCCTCGTCTGCCGGCCGCGACGCTTTTGGGCTGTTATTTCAGGGTTTTCTTTTTGACCCCGGTCTGATATGCAATTCGCGATTCACGCAAGCGTGAGGGGCCGACAAATGAACAAAACTACCCGTTTGCTCGTGGTGGATGACGATCCAAACGTCGTTGAGATTTACACTCAAATGCTGCGTGCGGAAGGCTTCGAGCTGCGAAGTTCCGGCTCCGGTCGTCAAGGCCTCGAAATGGCGCGCGAGCAGCCGCCCGATTTGGTGTTGCTGGACGTCGGACTGCCCGATCTCAGCGGCATCGAGGTATGCCGACGAATCAAGTCCGATCCCTCCCTCTCGGACACCCTGGTCGTTTTGATTTCCGGTGCGGCCACCGGTTCCCTGGACAAGGTGCGCGGCCTGGAAATTGGCGCGGATGACTACCTCCTGAAATCAGCCGAGTGGGACGAAATCCGGGCGCGGATCCGGACCCTCCTCCGGCTCCGTGATACTGCCGCGGCCCTTCGGGATAGTGAACAGCACTATCGGCGCTTGGTGGAGATCCTGCCCGACGCCGTCACCGTGGTTGACCTGCAAGGCCGCCTGACCGCCGCCAACTCGCGGGCCCTGGCAATGCTGGCTTACGACAGCCAGGCGGAGCTGCTCGAAAAAACCGTGTTCGACCTGACCCCGCCGGAGGAACACGAGCACTTCCGATCCGACATCGTTGCGGGCTTGCAAACCGGGACCATTCTCAATCGCGAATCCACGGCGTTAAGAAAAAACGGGGAGCGCTTTCCGGTGGAACTGAGCGCGGCCGTCTTGAAGGACTCCCGGGACCGGCCTTTCGCCATCGTCAGCGTGTTCCGGGACGTCACCCAGCGCCGGCGCTCCGAGGAAATGATGCGCGCCAGCGTGGAACGTTTCCGGCAACTGGCCGAAAACATCCGCGAAGTCTTCTGGATCACCGACGCGGAAAAACAGCAGATGATTTACGTCAGCCCCGGTTACGAGACCATCTGGGGGCGCTCTTGCGCGGAGCTCTACACCTCACCGCAGGACTGGATTAGTGCGGTTCACCCGGAGGACCGCGAGCGGGTGCAGCAGGCCGCGCTCACCCAGCAAAGCCGCGGTGACTATGACGAAGTCTACCGCATTGTGCGCCCGGACGGCTCGATTCGCTGGGTTCAGGACCGCGCCTTTCCCATCCGCGACGAGTCGGGAAAAGTTTACCGGATCGTGGGCATCGCGGACGACGTCACCGCGCGGAGACTGGCCGAACAATCCCTGCGCGAAAGCGAGGCGCGCAAGGGTGCCATCATGCAGGCCGCCCTGGACGGGATCATCACCTTCGACCACACCGGGCGGATCATCGAGGTCAACTTCGCGGCGGAAAAAATGTTTGGCTACCCCGCCTCCGCGCTGCTGGGCTGTGATCTCGCGGATACCTTGATCCCGACGTCCTTGCAGGCGTGGTTCCGGCTCGGTCTCGCCAGTTTGTTCGCTGTTGACGAAGGGCTGGTTCTGGGCAGCCGGATTGAAATCACCGCCCTGCGCGCGCACCGTGTTGAGTTCCCGGTCGAAATCAGCGTCACCCGGATTGAACTGGTGGGCCCGCCCTTGTTCACCGCGTTCCTGCGCGATATCACCGGACGCCGGCGGACGGAAACGAAACTCGCGACGCTCGTCCACGCCCTGGAGACCACCACCGAACCTGTGTTCACGACCGACCTTAAAGACCGGATTTCTTTTGTGAACCGGGCATTCCAGGAGACTTATGGTTATTCGGAAGGTGAAATCATGGGGCGATCGCCGTATCCCCTGCTCGCTCCCGATGCGCCGCCGGCTCTCGCGCAGGAAATTAACGCGCAGACCCGCAGCGGCGGTTGGCGGGGTGAAGTTTTGCACCAACGGCGCGACGGCAGCAAGTTTCCAGCATCCCTGATCACTTCCCAGATCAAGGACCGCACCGACCGGGTCATCGGCTACATGTACGTGGCGCAGGACATCACGGAGCGCAAACGGGCCGAGGGACAACTGCGGCTCCTGGCCGATGCCATCCGGACCACGCGCGATCTCATCTTCATCACCGACCCGGGAAATCGATTCACGTTTGTCAACCAGGCCTTCCGCGAAGCCTATGGCTACAAGGAGGAGGAAGTTCTTGGAAAACCTCTGGATCTGCTCTGGGCCGCCAAAAGCATGCAGGAACTCCGCGACGAAATCCTCCTCAAGACGGCTGAGGGGGGCTGGCGCGGCGAAACTCATCATGCCAGAAAGGACGGCAGTGAAATCCCTGTTTCCTTGACCACCTCCCCGATCAAGGGCCGCGATGGCACCATCCTTCACCTGGTATATGCCGCCCGGGACATTTCCGATCGCAAGCGCGCGCTGGAGGAGCTTGAAGAAAGCCGCCGCCGGCAAAAGTCGATCTTGGACAATATCGCTGACCCCGCCTGGCTGAAAGACTCCGAGGGCCGGTTCCTCGCCGGCAACCAATCCCTGGCAAGATTTTTCAACCGGCCGCTGGAAGCCATCATCGGCCGCACGGTTTACGATTTCCTGCCCAAGGACGAGGCCGCGGGATTGACTCATTACCACAACGAAGTCATTCGCACGGGCCACCCCGCGCTGCTGGAAGAGCAGGTGACCGGCCCTGGCGGCCAGGCCCGCTGGTTTGAAACGTTGCGCTCTCCCATTTCCGACCACAACGGGCAGCTCGTGGGCACGGTGGGCATCGCCCGGGAAATCACCGAGCGCAAACGGGCTGAGACGCTGCTGCAGTTGCAGTGCGAGTTCGGCATTTTCCTGGGCGCCACCAATGATCTGAAGGCGGCCCTGCGGCGGTTGGTCGAGATCGCCATGTCGCTGGAGGGGGTGGATTGCGGCTGGGTGTATTGGGTCGAACCCCGCCCGGGAACCTTGACGCTCGAAGCGCATGAGGGTTTGTCGCCCGACTTCGTCAAACGTGTCTCGCATTTTGCGCCGGACTCGCCCCAGGCGCGGGCGCTCAAATCCGCCGCCGCCAAGGGCCGCACCATCGATTTCTGGAGCGGGCTGGGCGAAGAACTCCGGCGGGAGAATTTGACGGCCGTTGACGCGATACCGATCCGCCAGCGCGAGGAAGTCGTGGCCCTGCTCAACCTGGGTTCGCATTCCCGCCTTGAGATACCGTTGCGATCACGGCTGGCCATCGAAACCACCGTGGCCCAGGTGGGCGGGGCCATCGCGCGAATCCGGACCGAGCAATCCCTGCGCGCCAGCCGTCAGTTGCTGGAGAAGACGGTTTACAGCCTCCACGCCGCGGTATTCCTCGTGGATGGCGATACGATGGTCATCCGCGAATGCAACCCGGCGGCGGAGCGCATGTTCGGCCGCGGCGCCAATGAACTGCCCGGACTCGGCATCGCGAGCCTGCATACGGATCAAAAGGCCTTCGAGAACTTCCAGGCGCACCTGCTTGCCGCGGAGCAGGCCGAGGGAATTCCGGGCGAGTTCGATTTTCTCATGAAACGCCGGGACGGCGCAGTTTTCCCGACGGTCCAAAGTTTGAAGCCCATCCGCGAACCGTCCGGCCGGCTGGCCAGCTGGGTGATTGTGGTGCATGACGTTACCGAGCGCACCCTGGCCGAGGCCGAATTGAGGCAGTTGCCCCGGCGCATCATCGAGGCGCAGGAAGCCGAAAGACAGCGGGTGGCCGGGGAGCTTCATGACAGCGTCAACCAGATCATCGCCTCCGTCAAAATGCGGATTCGCAACGTGGGCGAACGGCTGGCCCAGACCGAACCCGCCGCCCGCGAGACGCTGTTCCGCTGCGAGAAACTTCTGCTCGAGGCCATCGAGGAGAACCGCCGCATCGCCCGCAATCTGCGCCCCAGCGATCTCGACGAATTCGGGCTGGTGGCCGCCTGCCGCAATTTCTGCAAGGAGCTGCGCGCGCGGGCCGTGCTGGAGGTCGAGCACGTCATCTCGCGCCGCGGCCGGCGCCTGCCGCCGGCCGATGAACTCAATCTGTTTCGCATCATGCAGGAGGCGGTCAATAATGTTGAAAAACACGCCAGCGCATCCTGCGTCAACATACGCCTGACTTTTCAGAAGAAGTCCATTCTGTTGCGAATTCAGGATGACGGGCGCGGGTTTGATCCCTGGACCTCCGCCGACTCCCGGCGCAAGCGCCGGGGCATCGGCCTCACGAACATGCAACAACGGGCCGCTTCACTCGGGGCAACTCTCTCCGTCCAGTCGGCTCCCAAACGCGGAACCATCGTCACCGTGGTGGTGCCGATCAAAGGCGCCGGTCGGGAACACTCCGTGGCAGGCGGGGAAATCGCCGGCGAGCCGGCTTGAGAGCCTGTCTGAAAATTACGAGTGGGCCTGCGGCGAGGGATTTTGGCGGTGGCCAAGGCGGCGAGTTCCGAGCATCCCCGCAGCGGGCTGTAAGGAACGAGCCAACGCCGGACACCGGCAAAAGACCCGCCGCC
>Ga0181537_10000989_pt1 | contig 26681 bp, 19 predicted proteins | sample PEATcosm2014_Bin_39_FD_119765 | JGI IMG/M metagenome (GOLD analysis project Ga0181537, IMG submission 119765) | Peatland microbial communities from MTU Mesocosm Facility, Houghton, MI, USA - PEATcosm2014_Bin23_10_metaG | ecosystem: Environmental > Terrestrial > Soil > Wetlands > Peat | place...
CGACGGTTGGAAGGATTTCGTGGAGCTGGCCAAAAGCGCCGGCGCGGCTTTCCTGACAATGCATTCCTGGACTCTCGAACGCACCGAGCTCGACGAACTGGTGCAGCGGCTCTCGACCTCGGAATTTACTGACACCGAGGACGTGGAAGACGCGCGCTGGCTTCGTGCTTACTCCGGCAAAGTAGGATTTCTTCAGCTGGGGTGGGCCTACCAGGGCTCGATGTTCCTGTGCGAAGTCAGCACCGAGTGGTATGAACGCTACCAGCATCTGCTCGAAGTCTCCGACGAATTCGGCGGCCTCGCCATCGACGAACCCGGCCAGGACGAAGAGATCTGAAGGGGAAACGGAACATGTGGGGACGGGCGCCCTCGCAAGCCTGCCCTGAGAGTTCGTGACTTTTTTGCATATTCGACGATTTTGTCGTCGCAACTGTTTTGTTTGCAGCATCGATTTTTGGCAACTTCGAAAAAGTCACAAACTCTGGGCGAAGCCGAAGGGTCCAGTCCGAGCGCAGCTCAGAGGGCTTTCTTCTCAGTCGGCACACTGCCTTAGCATGTCTACATCTTCGCCTGAAAGCGGTTGCCGCGATTGATATGAAGTGGGCTCTCAAAACCGCTGAACCGGCACACCTAGAATCTCTCGCAGAAGAATTGCGGTCGCATTCGAGTATTGGTGCCAAGACTCACGATCAAGCCACGACCCTAGCCCTCTTGCTGACAATGCGCGGCATCACCGATGCAGAATCCGCCGCGCGGTTTCTCTCTCCGTCGCTGTCCCATCTGCACCCGCCGCAACTCATGACCGGCCTTCGCACCGCCGTCGACCGCATCGACGCGGGTATCGAACGCAAAGAGCAGATTCTGATTTACGGCGACTACGACGTCGACGGCACCATGGCCGTGATCATTCTGAAGACGGCGATCGAACTCTGCGGCGGCGCGGCCGATTTCCACGTCCCGCACCGCATTCGGGAAGGCTATGATCTGCGCGACGATGTGATCGAACGCGCGGCTGCGGCCGGCGTTCGTCTGATCATCAGCGTCGATATGGGCATCCGCGCCTTCGCGCCGGCGGAAACGGCGCGCCGCCTGGGCGTGGATCTCATCGTCACGGATCATCACCTCCCCGGTCCCGACGGCGTGCCCAAGGCACTGGCTGTGGTCAATCCCAACCAGGCGGGATGCGAGTATCCCTACAAGCAGCTCTGCGGCGCGGGCGTGGCATTCAAACTCGCGCAGGGATTGATGCAGCGCCGCCTCGGGGCCAGGGACGGCGACAAAGATCAAAACAAGCTGCTGTTGTCATTTATGAAAGTTGCGGCGATCGCCACCATTGCTGATGCGGTTCCGCTCACCGGCGAAAATCGTGTCTTCGCCAAACTCGGTCTGGATGCACTACGCAACCCGGTGAATCCCGGACTGAAAGCGCTGCTCGAAGTCGCGGAGATTTCTCCTAATCGCCCACCCACTTCGACCGAAGTTGGGTTTCGTATCGCGCCGCGCATCAATGCCGCCGGCCGCATGAATGTAGCCCGCGATGTGATCGAACTTTTCAGCGTGAAAGATCCTGCGCGTGCCCGCGCGCTGGCCGGCAAACTCGACCAGCTCAACACCAGCCGCCAGGAAGAAGAACGGCGCATTTTGCGGTCGCTCGAAGAGCGCATCAGCGGCGATCCTGCGCTCTGCGATGCCTTTTGCATTGTGCTAGACGGCGAAGGCTGGCATCGCGGCGTCATCGGCATAACAGCCACGCGCGTGGTTGAGCGCTACAATCGCCCCACGCTCGTAATTTCGCGCGAAGGCGAGGAAGCCTTCGGGTCGGGCCGCTCGATTCGCGCCTTTCATCTGCTGGAGGCGGTCGAATCCTGCCGCGATCTTTTCTCGCGCTACGGTGGACACGCTCACGCCTGCGGCTTCGCCATGCCCGCTGCCAACATCGAACCGCTGCGCGCGCGCCTGGATGCGTTTGCCCGCGCCCGCCTCACGAGCGCTGACTTCGAGCCCGTGCTCGATGTGGACGCGGAGCTTCACTTCGAAGACATCAGTCCCGAACTTTTTCAGGCGCTGCGCCTGCTCGAACCCTACGGCGTAGGAAATCCCGAACCAGTGTTTTCCGCGCGCGGCGCAAAGCTAACCGCCCCACCTCGCATCCTGAAAGACAAGCACCTAAAGCTAAAGCTGACCGCTGGCCCGATCTCTGCTCGTGTGGACGCGGGCGACTCGCCCGCGTCAGCGGCCGGCTTTGCTGTTGACGCGACAGAAGATGCAAGCGAAGAGATGTCGGCAGCAGCGATTCTGGCCTCACCCCGCTGCCATCCAGATTCCGTCTCAATCCCAAGACGCGACGTGAGAGCCGCGGTCGAGAATCGAGATGCGGCCGCAAACAGTTCAGCTCCCGACTGGCGAAGATCAATCGTCTTCGACGCCTTGGCCTGGAACATGGCCGAGCGCGTCCAGAACTCATCGCTCCTCGCCGGCGACACCCTCGACATCGCCTTCACGATTGGTCACAATGACCATCCCGAGTATGGCGGGCTGGAACTTTCGTTGCGGGATTTCAAACCGCGAAGCCACGGAACCGGCACCCCTGCTGCCGCCGATTGCGCCCGGAGCAAGGTCGTATCCGTGAAAACATGAATCGTGCCGGAAGTCGCGAGTAGCGCCGGCATCTTGCCGGCTGTCCCGAGGGCGTCCCCGCCTCGGAGCGGGGGCGAGGACAGCCGACGGGACCGGCGGCGCTATGCGTCACCACAAATGGTAGTACCCATCCCGCCGCGCCAAATCCACTTTCACTCCGAACAACTGCGACAGGGGTTCCACTTGCAACATCTCTTCCTTCGGACCATCCGCCACGATTCGTCCGCGGCTCATCAGCACGACGCGTTGAATCTCGGGAACGATGTCGGGCAATTCGTGGCTCACCAGAATAATTCCGATGCCCGAATTCGCCAGTGCGCGCATAGCCTGCCGCACCGTGTGCTGCGCTCCGAGATCGAGCGAGTTGCAAGGCTCATCGAACAACAAAGCTCGCGGATTGTGCACCAGCGCCCGCGCAATCAGCACACGCCGTGCCTCGCCCGAGGACATTTCCGAGACCGGCCGTTGCGCCAGATGCGAGATGCCCAACTGCGCGAGGGCTGCGTCGGCCAATTGCCGGTGCCGCGGATCGACAGTGTGATTCGAGAAAATGCTGATGCTGCTGAAAAAGCCGGAGAGCACCACGTCGCGCCCGTTTGCCTCGCTCGTGCAGGAAGCCATCAGGTCATTCGAGACAATGCCGAGACGAGCGCGCAAGCTGAAAACATCCCACGACTCTTCGCCCAGAATCTTAATCGCCGAGTCTTCCCGCGCGACTGGGTAGCACTCGCGCGTAATGGTTTTGATCAGCGTGGACTTGCCGCAGCCGTTTGGCCCCAGGATGGCGACGTGTTCGTTGGCGCCGATGCTCAGGCTGAAGTCGTCGAGCGCAGGAGTCTGGCCTCGCATGACGCGGATGTTTCGTAACTCGAGCAGGGGTTTCGCTTTCGTGGACATTGCATCCAAGTGTAGATGAACAGTGAGCGGGCAAGAACCGGCGCGGTCCTGTCGACTGCGGTTGAATGGGATGCCGACCTAAGGTCCTTCACCGAGCCCTCGGCTCGGTTCGGGATGAGAATCGCGTGGGTGCCTGTGTCCTGGAGAACTGAGCTGCGAGAACTACAAACTGGCAACTGGCAACTGGCAACCGGCAACTGACAACTGCTTTCAAGCATTACACTGAACTTAGCCCATGCCGCTCCCGGTCTACCATTTACGGCGCTGGTTAGTAGGCATTGCCGTTGTCTGCACATTGGTGGTTGCGGGGATGTATTTACGCGTCCGGCTTCACGAATTCAGCGTGCTGAAAGCGATCCCGGGCAAGATGGGCATCGACATTAAGCAAACTGCCACCGGCTTCCAAATTTCCAAGTCCGACGGAAAGCGCACGCTGTTCACCATCGAGGCCAGCGACCTCAAGCAATCAAAAAGCGACGACCGCGCCGAGTTGCACAACGTCAACATCGTGCTCTACGGTCGCGATTCCTCGCGTTTCGACCGCATCTCAGGCGATGACTTCACCTACGATCCGAAATCCGGCAACATCACTGCCAAAGGGGACGTGCAAATCGATCTGGAAGCAAATCCCGCCGGACGAACCAGCCCTGATCAGTCCGCCCCCAAGGAACTACGGAGCTCGATGCACCTAAAGACGCGGGACCTGGTTTTCAATCGCGAGAGCGGAAACGCCACAACCGCTGCGCGGGTCGAGTTCAGCACACCTCAGGCCTCGGGGTCGGCCGTGGGCGTTCTGTACGCGGGCAAGGCCAACACGCTGACCCTGGCTTCCCAGGTTCACGTGAAGATATACGGGGACGTCCCCTCGACCATCGAAGCTTCGGGTGGCCTGATCACCGGCGAACCTCGCCTAGTTCTGCTGGAACATCCGAACCTCCTGCGGGGCGATGAAACCATGCAAGCAGATCACGGGAAGTTGTTCCTCACTGCCGACAACAATGTGGAGCGGATCATAGCCACGGGCAATGTGCACGCGCAGCTCAACCAGGCCGCAAGTGCGAGCAGCCCTGCGAAAGGAACAGGGCAGCATCCGAAAACTCGGCTAGCAAGAGCTACGTCGGCGACGAGCGGCGCTCCTGAAAAGCCAACTCCGGATACCCAGGTTCACTCCGACGAAGCCGAGTTTTTGCTCACCGGAAAACAGAATCAGCTGCGCACCGCAACCCTGACCGGGCATGTGGAACTCGAACGCAGCGGCGCACAACCGATGCAGGGCACCGCCGGCCGAGTCATCCTCGACTACGCCGGCCAGAATCAGCTGCAGAAGGTGCATGCGCTCGAACATGTACGCCTCACCCAAGGCGGGGCGAATCAAGACACGACAACCGCGAAAAGTTCGACGAAAGATTTCGGTTCCCAAAATCTCGGCGCGCAGGATTTCGCCCTGACAGCGTCCGCGGTTGATTTTCTTGTAGTGGACGGCCGGTTTCTGGATCGCGCCGAAACCTTCGGCCCGGCGCAAATCACAATTCACCCGGCACCAGTTTCGACTCAGATCGAGGGGCGAACCTCGTCTTTGCAAAGCACGACTTCTTCCGCGGCACAGCAGAGCATCATCACCGCCGGAAAATTCAACGCGAAGTTCGAAACGGTTGCGGGAAGCAGTCACTTTTCCACGATTCACGGTGCGCCCGATGCGCGCATCGTGAACCAGGGTCCGGGCCAGCCAGAAAGAGTCAGCACCAGCGAGACCGTGGACGCCACGTTCCTCCCGCAGGGAGGCATTGCCACCATCACCCAGCAGGGCAACGTCAACTACGCCGACGATCAGAGCCCGGACAAACGCACGCAAGCTACGGCAGACCTGGCGCGCTACACTCCCGCTGACCAGATGCTCGCCCTCACCGGGACCATGGCCGGTAATCCCCGAGTAGTCGAGGGCAGCACGGCCACCACGGCACAGGTCATCCGCATCAACCGCGCCACGGGAGAAGCTCTGGCCGAAGGCGACGTCAAGAGCACTTATAGCGAATTGCAGGAGCAGCCCAACGGTTCGCTCCTGGCTTCGTCATCGCCCATTCACGTCACAGCGCGGAGCATGACCGCCCGCAGCCATCCCGCAATCGCCATTTACACCGGAGGCGCGCGCCTCTGGCAGGATGCCAACGTCATCGAAGCCCCCAGCATTCAGTTTGACCGGGAACACCGATCGCTGATTGCCCAGGGCACCCAGGCCTGGCCAGTCTCGACGATTCTGGTTCAGCCAGAGAAGGTGCAACCTGAGAAGGCCCAGCCGGAGAAGGTGCAACTCGAGCAATCCCAGGCGGCGCCAGCCCGACCTGTACGCGGTCGGCAGAAGGGGCTAGGAAAGGCTGATTCCTCAAATTCAAGCGCCGCCGGGACGTCAGATCGCCCCAGCCTGGTCGCTATCACGGCGGCTAAGCTCACCTACGTCGATTCCGAGCGCAAGGCTCACTATGAAGGCGGCGTGTCCGCCAAAAGTACCGACTTCACCGCTTCGTCCCAAACTATGGACGTATACCTGCTTCCGCGGAGCCAAATAGCGAGCCAAAGCGCAAGCCAAAAGGCAGGTCAAAGGATGGCCAGTCAATCAGTTACGGGCCAGGGACGAGTCAATCGCGTGGTCGCCGAGGGCCACGTTCTCATCCTTCAACCCAACCGCCGAGCCGAGGGCGAAAAGCTGGTTTACACGGCCGCCGAAGACAAGTTTGTGCTCACGGGCGGACCTCCCAGCATTTTTGATGCCGAACAAGGCAGAGTTACGGGAGTTTCGTTGACTTTCTTTAGGGCCGATGATAGGGTGCTCGTAGAAGGCGAAGCAAGTACTCCTGTGGTAACTCAGACCCGAGTGGCCCGGTAAATGCTTGGTTGCATGGCTCGATAAATGCGTACCCTAGCCACGGAAGAAATTGGCAAATCGTATCGTGGCCGGCGCGTTGTAAACGGTGTCAGCCTGCGGGTCGAGCAGGGCGAAGTTGTTGGTTTATTAGGCCCCAACGGCGCAGGCAAGACTACAACTTTTTACGCTATCGTTGGCCTGATCCCTCCCGATACTGGCCGCGTGCTGTACGACGGTCAGGACATTACAGACGTGCCCATGTATCTGCGGGCCCGTCAGTATGGCATCAGTTATCTCCCTCAAGAAGCATCGGTTTTTCGCAAACTTACGGTAGAAGAGAACATCCTTGCGGTGTTGGAGGCGCAGCCGATTTCCTGGCATGAGCGCCGCGAGAAGATGGAACGATTTATTGACGGGCTGGGGCTGGAGCACATCCGCCAGAATCGCGGATATGCCCTCTCCGGGGGAGAGCGCCGGCGCGTGGAAATTGCCCGCTGCCTGTGCATCAATCCCACATTTATTTTGCTGGACGAACCGTTTTCCGGGATCGATCCGATCGCCGTGCTCGACTTGCAGAAAATTATCAGCGGTCTGCGGGCGAGTGGCATCGGAGTACTGATCACGGATCACAATGTGCGTGAAACGCTTTCGGTTACGGATCGCGCCTACATCATCGATGACGGCAGAATTTTCCGTCACGGACCGCCCGGGCAGTTAGCCGGTGACGCGGAAGTGCGGCGGGTGTATTTGGGCGAAAGTTTTTCGCTGGTGTGAAAAGGCAGTGGCTAGTCACTAATGGTTAGTTGTCAGTAAAACCCTAACCCAGCCTACTAGCCACTAATCACTAGCCACTGGTTTTCCTATGGTCATGTTGCAGCACAAACTGAGCGTTAAGCTGTCACAGCGCCAGATCCTCACTCCAGGACTGGTGCAGATGGTTTCCGTGCTGGCGCTCAACAAGCTTGAGCTCAAGGACATGATCAACACTGAGATGGTGGAGAACCCGGTTCTCGAAGAACTCGAAGAATCCGTCCCGCTGCTCGATGAAGTTGGAGGCAAAGAAGCAGACCGCGAGCGCGCTGCTACTGCTTCCACCGAAGAAAATCCCATCGCCGCGGTCGAGAAAAAAGATCCGTTCGAAGAAATTGACTTCGGGTCGTTCTTTCAGGATTACCTCGATCCCGGTTACCGCAGCCGCGGCGAGATGGAAGAGATCGAGCGGCCGTCGTTCGAGAATTTTCTCTCGAAGCCGGGGAACCTCACTGATCATCTGGCCTGGCAGCTGGGCGCGCTCAGCCTGCGTAGGGAAGTGCGCGAAGCTGCCGACTTGATCATCGGCAATCTGAACGAAGATGGATACTTGATTGCCAGCGAAGACGAATTGCTCGGAGTCGCGCCGCCCGCTTCTGCCGAAGCCGATGCGGTTACCGCCAAGAAGATTGTGAGCGAAGCGCAGGCGCTGGGTTTAGCTGAACATGGTTTGGCCGAAGAAGCTCTAGCGGAGGATGGCCTCGCCGAAGAAAGCTTGGCGAACGATAGTTTAGCCGGGGAAGTTCCACCGGAGACTAGCGCATACGATTTAACCGCAATCGGCTTGACCGAAAGCGCAGCGGCCGAAGGTGCTCTGGTTGACAGAGCGATGCTCGAAACCGCAAGCCGCCCGAAGGCCACGGACGAATCTTCGCCCCTTGCAGAAGCCAATACCAGCGGCCCTGATCCGATCGTGTCGTTTTCCATGCGCTCCGGCGACGCCGCTGCAGCTGTCGCTCCCGCTCCCGAACCTGCTCTGCTGGCGCCGTCTCCGGTCTGGACGCATAAATTTTCCGCCACCGACTTGCAGGAAGCCCTGTACACGGTCCGCCAGCTCGATCCTCCCGGCGTTGGTTGCCGCGATCTCCGCGAGTGCCTGCTCTACCAGCTGCGTTATCACCAGCAGCAGCTCGCGCTGAACAAGAACGGAGAGAAAAACGGCGACAAGAACGGAGAAAGAAACGGCAACGGCACGCCGCAGATTCTGCAAGATGCCACCGCGATCGTCGATCAACATTTGCGCGCCCTGCAAAATAAGCAGCACAAAGAAATCGCGCGAGCCATCGGCCGTCCTCTGGAGGCGATCGAAAATGCGCTGAATTACATCCGAACGCTCGATCCCCGCCCCGGCCTGCGGTACAACAAAACCCAGCCGCGCCTCATCGAGCCCGACGTTGCTTTCGTGAAGCATGGCGACGAGTGGCTGGTGATCATGAACGACGAGGATCTACCCCAGCTTCGCCTGAATCCGGCCTACAAAAAGCTTGTCACCCGCGACGGCAGCAACGACAAGACCACCCGCGACTACGTGAAAGAGCGCTACAAGAGCGCGATCCAGCTCATCAAGAATATCGAGCAGCGCAAGCAGACCATCACCAAGGTTTGTTATTGCATCGTCGCGCGCCAGCAGGATTTTCTGGAACGAGGCATTGACCAGCTGAAACCCATGATGATCAAGGAGGTGGCCGAAGAAATCGGCGTGCATCCTTCCACGGTAAGCCGCGCTGTAGCCAGCAAATATGCCCACACTCCGCAGGGCGTGTTCGAGCTTCGCTACTTCTTCAGCGAGAGCGTGCAGGGGCCCGAGGGCGGCAACACTTCGCTGCTGATTCTCAAGCGCCGCGTCAAAAAGCTCATCGACGAAGAAGATCCCAGCCGTCCGCTCACCGACGAGCAGATCACCCGCATCCTGCAATCGCAAGGCATCCAGGTGACCCGCCGCACGGTAGCCAAGTACCGCGAAGACATGCGCATACCGAGCACGCACCAGCGTAGAGTGAAGAAATGAAGGGGAAACGTGGCACCGCGTTCGACGCAGGCATATGCGATGCGATCCCATACGTCGAAGGCTGCGAATGTGGCGGAGCGCCGAATAGAGAAAGAACGCAAACTTAAAAAAGTCAGAATGCAGAAGTAAAAGCAAAAAGCACCAAAGATTGCGAGTGTCGAGAATGCCGAAGCAAGTGATTTTACTTCTGCATCCTTACTTCTCACCTCTGACTTTAAATGCAGTGCCCAATTCATCTCGATCAAGAATTTCACAAGGGGGCGCTCATGAACGTGGAATACACGGGAAGACACTACGAAGTTACTTCCGCCATCCGCAAAGAAGTGGAAACCGGCCTCACCAAGATCCGCAAAATTCTCGGCGACAGATTTGAAACCAAGGTGATCCTCGCCGTGGAAAAGCACCGCCACAAAGCTGAAATCCACATCAGCCCCCGCAACGGCCCGCTGGTCGGCCTGGCCCAGGCCAGGGAAATGATCATCGCCGTCAATGAAGCGCTCGACCACCTGGAAAAGCAGGCCGTCAAATACAAAACGCGCTGGCAGTCGAAGAAACGCTCGGCGCGCAAAATTGAAGAAACAAAAAAGTGGAACGGCCATTCGCCGTCGCCGCTGCCCTCGCAGGAAGACCTGCAAACCACGGTCGGTCTCTCGGAAAAAACCGCTGTACCTGTGGTCGTGCATAAATATCCAGCGGTGGCCAAAACCACCGAGGTGCATCTGGTCCGCTCCGACGAAGCCGTCGCCATGCGCCCCATGACGCTCGAAGAAGCCATCAAAGAAGCCCACTTCCGCGACCGCGACGTTTTCGTATTCCGCGATCCCAAAGGCAAAGTCATGATCCTACACCGCACGAGAGACGGCAAAATGGAGTTGATCGAAGCCCCGTAAGGCGGGCGTTGGTCTTCAGGCTTCAGCAAAACTTGCGTGCGGACGAGATTGTGCAGGGTTGAGCCTGAGGGGCGACGAGCGCCCGCGCCCGTCCGCCGAGCGCAGCGCGCAGGTTTTCGCTGGAGCTGTGTATGAACATTGTCGTGTAAGACAATCCCGCTCGCTATGGATTCGTTTTAATACAGCCTAATCGCATGCTAGAATTCGCCGCCGAGGGATTCTTGCCATGATGACTCGCGCTCGCCGTCAGACTTGGTCCGTTCTTACGTTTCTGGCAGTGTCTGTACTGGCAGTTCCCCAAATCATCGAAGCACAAACCACTTCGCCGGCAAAGCTTTCCGTGCATTGGGAAGAACTCACCGCTTCCGATTTCCGTGAAGGCATTCATCGCTCGCAGGGAACCTGCCTGCTCCCGTTCGGAATTCTGGAAAAGCATGGTCCGCATCTTCCGCTCGGTACCGACTTGCTCGACGTCCGCTACGCCGCGCTGCACGCGGCCGAGCAGGAATATGCGGTCGTCTTTCCCGAATATTATTTTGGCCAGATCGCCGAGGCCCGCCACGAGCCCGGAACCGTCGCATATAGCCGCGACATGCAGGTCGGCCTGCTGCAGGAAACTACCGACGAAATGGGGCGCAACGGCTGCAAGAAAGTGTTGATTGTCAACGGCCACGGCGGCAACGACAGTCTGCTCCCGTTCTTCGCGCAGTCGCAGCTGGATAAGCCGCACGATTATGTGGTCTACGTTTTCGACGAGCGCACGCCGCAGCATGGTGGGCCCGCGAGGAAGACTTCCATCGACATGCACGCGGGCGAAAGCGAAACCTCGAAGATGATGATCTCTCGTCCCGATCTCGTGCATCAGGACCGCGCCGCAAACGAGTCGGGCGCCGACCAGCATCGCCAGAAAATTCCGGAGGACGTTTACACCGGCATCTGGTGGTACACGCGCTTTCCCAATCACTACTCCGGGGACGGCTCGGCCGCGACGCGCGAGCTGGGCGATTTTCAAATGAAGTGGTGGATCGATTCCGTGGTCAAAGCCATCCAGGCAGTGAAAGCCGACGACGTCAGCCTGAAACTGCAGAATGAATTCTACGAGAAGAGCAAGCAGCCACTGGATACCCAGCCCTAGGATATTTCAGATTTTCGATTTCAAGATTGAGAAGCCTGCGATGACGGCGTTCGTTCGACCATCAACGATCTGAAGCCTGAATCAGCAATCGCTCCTACGAGCTCCCAATCAGCGCGCCGGTGATGAACACCAGAACCCCGCCGAGCCCGACCTGCAGCGCCGCCGAAATCCACGGACTATCCATATAGCGGTGTCGAATCCAGGTGATCACGCCCAGCTCCGCTACGACGACTGCGCCTGCGGCCCAGAGCGCCAGGCGAAAATCGCGGAACATAAACGGAAGCGTGTGGCCGATGCCGCCGAGCCCGGTCATGGCACCGCAGATCAGGCCGCGCACCCATGGATGTCCGCGCCCGGTCAGGCTGCCATCATCGGAGAGCGCTTCGGCAAATCCCATGCTGATGCCGGCGCCGGCCGAGGCCGCCAGGCCTACGAGAAACGCGTCCTGCGTGTTGTGCGTTGCGAAGGCGGCGGCGAAAACCGGCGCCAGCGTGGAGACGGAACCATCCATCAGGCCGGCGAGGCCCGGTTGCACAATTTGCAAAACGAAGAGCCGGCGCTGCGCCAATTCTTCGTCCTGCTTCACTTGAGCGGGAAGTTTTTCTTTGTCCAACTCCTGCGCGCGCTCTTCGTGCTCGCGTTCTTCGTTGATGAGATCGTCGAGCAATTGCCGTACGCTGGCGTCCTCGGTGCGGCGCGCAGCTTTTTCGTAGAAGCGGCGAGTCTCGACTTCCATGGTGCTCGCCTCTTTGCGGACCGCCTCAATGCGCAGAGGACGCATCAGCCACAGCGCCGGCCGCTCCACAAAGCCGCGCACATCCTGCCGGCGAATCAGCGGAATGTGCTCGCCGAACTTCTGGCGGTAGAGTTCAATCAGCCGCCTCCGGTGCCCGGACTCCTCCTCGCGCATGGCTTCAAACATTTCGGCCGACGCGGGATAGGCCTGGCGGAGTCCCTCGGCAAAGTCGGCATACACGCGCTCGTCTTCTTCCTCCAACGAAATTGCCAAAGCCAACACTTCACGTTCAGTGAGATCGTGAAACTTCTTCATGGCGCATTAGCTTACCTGCCGGAGCGGGCAGATGACAAACCGCAAGGGTTACCCAGTGATCCTCTGTGTCCTTCGTGGTTAAGTTTTCTTTCACCGCGAAATTCGAGAATATCCCGTGGAGTTCTTTGCTACTATCGCCTAGATGCCGCCCGGAAAAGCCTCAAGCAAACGCGCCAAAACCGCGCTCGGAAAAGTGGGCAAGAAAACACGCCAGCGGACGCGCGCGAGCCGGCGCTCGCGCGAACTGGTGATCATTACCGGCATGAGTGGTTCGGGGAAGGCTTCCGTGCTCAAGGCTTTCGAAGATCTCGGCTACTACTGCGTGGATAACCTGCCCGTCGAGTTGATCCCGAGCTTTGCCGAGCTGGCGGTGCACTCGGACGAAATCCGCCGCACGGCGCTGGTGGTGGATGTGCGCGAGGGCTCGAAGCTCGAACGGCTGCCCGGCATTATGAAGGCGGTGCGGCGAATGATCCCGGCCAAAGTTGTGTTCCTGGAAGCGACGGACGCAGTGCTGCTGCGCCGCTTCAGCGAGACGCGGCGGCCGCATCCGCTGGGCGCGAAAGCCGGCGTCAAGTCCGCGTTGAAGGCCGAACGCGGGCATCTGGGACGCATTCGTGCCCTGGCCGATTTTGTCATCGACACCTCCAAGTTCAATGTCCACGAATTGCGTTCTCACATCACGGAACGGTTCCGCGAACAATCTTCCGAGAAAAACATTCTGGTTTCCTGCGTGAGCTTCGGTTTCCGTCAGGGTGTTCCCGAAGATGCGGATCTGCTGTTCGACGTACGTTTTCTGCCTAATCCGCATTTCGTGCCGGAATTCCGCGCCCTTACCGGACGCAATGCACGCGTGGCCAAGTACATTCGCTCGTTTCCGCAGACGCGTGAATTCATCCAGCGCATTTCCGATCTCCTTGTTTATCTGCTGCCGCACTACATCAAAGAAGGCAAGAGCTATTTGACGATCGGCTTCGGATGCACCGGGGGCCAGCATCGCTCGGTGATGATCGCCGAAGAAGTCTGCGGCCGCCTGCGGAAAGCCGGCTACCGGGTGAAGGTGGTGCACCGCGACAGCCCGAAGTAGAGCGACGCGTATTACCCGAGTCAACGACAAACCCCACCGCCGAGCGGTAGAATGGCGGCTTGCACCTGATGCCTATTCCACCGGCAGCAAGCGATTGCGGCCTGTTCCGCCTGGGAGCCCCATGCGGCAACTGACGCGCTTATTGCGCTATGTGCGCCCATTTTTGCTGCAGCTGTTTCCGGGGGTAGCGCTTCTGGCCGCAGTGGGTTTTCTCGAAGCGTTCCGGCTGATCCTGCTGAAGCCCGTGCTCGATCAGGTGCTCAACCCCGTGGCTTCCGGCTCGGGAGACATTCTGTTGTTTACCATTCCGCGGATCAACCACGCTATTTACCTGCAGCAGTTGGTTCCGATTCATTTCGACGATGCCTGGAGAATTGTCGCCTTCGCGTTGGTGGCCTCGACGATCCTGAAGGGCCTTTTGGATTACGCCGGCACCTATCTGGTGAATCACGCCGGCTTCGGCATGATCACTGACCTGCGGGATGATCTTTACAACGCGATCCTGCGGCAGTCGGCAGCGTTTTTTTCCAAGCACGCCACGGGCACACTGCTCTCAGCCCTGGTCAGCGACATCGACCGCGTGCAATACGCGATGTCGGCGGTGCTGGCCGAGTTTCTTCAGCAGACATTCACGTTTCTGTTCACGGTGTGCGCGGTCGTATTGATTGGGGGTCGGCTGGCCTGGGTGCTGGTGTTGTTCGTGCCTGTCATCATCTATTCTTCGCGCAAGATTGGCAGCCGGGTGCGCACGCACACGCGGCGCGGACAGGACAAGCTGGCCGAAATCCAAAACATTTTGCATGAAACGATCACGGGAAACCGGATCGTGAAAGCCTTCAATACAGAAAACTGGGAGATGTCGCGCTTTCGCCAGGCGGCGCGCCGCCTGTTCCGCGCCAACCTGAGGTCGGTGGCGGCGGCGTCCATTAGTTCACCGCTGATGGATACCTTCGGCGCCGTCGCCGTAGCGCTGCTTCTGCTGCTCGGTCACAACCAGATCAGGCACAGTCAGCTCACGCCCGGAGCGTTCGTCGCTTTCGTTGCCGCTGTGTACAGTCTCTACAATCCCGTCCGCAAATTCGCGCAGTTCAATAATAATTTTCAGCAGGCTCTAGGCGCATCGTCAGAAATTTTCCGCTTCATGGACCTTGAGGATGACGTTCGCGAGAAGCCGCGCGCCAAGAGTCTGCCCAAGTTCTCCGGAAGCGTTCAGTTCGAGCAAGTTAGCTTTGCCTACGCTGCGGAGAGTGAAGGCGGCGAGGCTCGCGAGGTGCTCCGCAACATTGATCTCGAGGTAAAGCGAGGCGAAGTGCTGGCCATTGTTGGATCCAGCGGGGCGGGCAAGACCACGCTGGTGCATCTGATACCGCGCTTCTTCGACGCCAGCAGCGGGCGCGTGCTGATTGACGGTTATGACATTCGCGACGTGACGCTGGCGTCGCTGCGCGCGCAGATCGGAATCGTCACCCAGGACACGATTCTGTTCAACGACACGGTGCGAAACAATATTGCCTACGGCCAGCCGTTTACTCCGCAGAAAGAAGTGGAAGCGGCAGCCCGCGCCGCGCTGGCGCATGATTTTATTCGCACCATGCCCGCGGCTTACGACACGCCCATCGGCGAGCGCGGCGTGCGGCTTTCCGGGGGCGAGCGGCAGCGCCTGGCCATTGCCCGCGCGATTCTGAAAAATGCTCCGATTCTGATTCTCGACGAAGCCACATCGGCTCTCGACAGCGAATCGGAGGCGCTGGTGCAAACCGCGCTACACAACCTGATGGAAGGAAGAACGGTGTTCGTGATCGCGCACCGGCTTTCGACTGTGCGGCGCGCCGACCGCATCGTGGTGATCGAGAACGGTACTATCGCGGACGTCGGCCCCCACGACGAGTTGATGAGCAGGCTCGGCACCTATCGCCGTTTGTACGATTTGCAATTCACCAACTTAGAAGCGCCGAGAATTGTCGTACAGCCTTAGACTACGGAAGGCGGACATAATGACAACAGGCTCGATGCCGATACGATCGATGACAGGGTTTGCGCAAGTGAAGGGCGAGGTCGAGCCTCAGGTTCGAGCCGGCGCAGTGAGTTCGTTCGGGGGTGCTGCCTCCACAAATGGGCATCTCGGTTTCGCGCTCTCGTTGAAAGCAGTGAATCACCGCTTTCTCGACCTGCACTTCCGCCTGCCGTCCGGCACGGAGTCGCTGGAAATGCAATTGCGCCGCCTGCTGAAAGAAGGAATGGCGCGGGGTCATGTGGAAGTGACGCTCAGCCTCGAACGGTCGAGCGGCGAGACATTCGTTCTGAACCGCGAACTGGTCGGCGGATACATTGCCGCGTTTCGCAAAGCTGCTGCGGATTTCTCGCTGGCCGCCGAACCCGACCTCGATGCTATTCTCCGGATCCCGGGCGCGCTCGACTCAGCTCGCGAAAATGTCGACGGAGAAATTGAGGGTGCGGTCTTGGCGAAGGTGGGCGACGCTCTGCTGCGGCTAAACCTGATGCGCGAGGAGGAAGGCCGCGGAATCGAACGCGAATTGCGCCAGCGCATGGCTCATCTTGTGGAAGCCGGCAAGAGCGTGCAGCAACACCGGCGCGCGGTTTTGCAAAACTACACTGAGCGGCTGCACTCGCGTATCCAGGAATTGCTCGGCGCCAGTGCCGACAAGGAACGCGTGTTGCAGGAAGTAGCCCTGCTGGTGGACCGCAGCGACATTCAGGAAGAGATTGTGCGGCTGGAAACGCATGTGCAACATTTTCTGGGTCTGCTGGATGAGGGCGGCGAGGTCGGCAAGAAGCTGGACTTCCTGCTGCAGGAGATGAATCGCGAGGCCAACACGCTGCTGTCGAAGACGTCGGGTCTGGCCGGTGAAGCGCTGAAAATAACCGAGGCGGGATTGGCCATGAAAGCGGAGATCGAAAAATCGCGCGAGCAAGTACAGAACCTGGAATGAGTTCAGAAACTAAAATGGTTTCACCTGGAACGAAATCGCCTGGAGCAAGCACAACTGGAGTGACTTCATCTGAGATGACTTCATCTGGAACGAGCCTTCCCCCCAAGCCGCTGGTCTACATCATTTCCGCGCCTTCGGGCTCGGGCAAGTCCACGCTGGTGGCCAAACTGCTGAAGCTTGTTCCCAATCTCGAATTTTCCATCTCCTACACGACGCGTCAACCGCGCGGCAGCGAGCAGAATGGCAGGGAATATTTTTTCGTATCACGCGACGACTTCCAGCGCATGATCGACGCGGATGAATTTCTCGAGCACGCCGTGCTCTATGGCATCGACTACTACGGAACCGCGCGGACTGTGCTGCGCGAAGCAGAACGAAAGGGAAGAGACGTGTTGCTCGATATCGATGTGCAGGGCGCCAAGCAAATCAAACAAAGGCTCCCCGAGGCCGTCAGTGTTTTTATATTACCGCCGGACCGCAAGACGCTGGAATGGCGGCTTCGGCATCGCGGGGAAGACAATGATCAGGTCATCCAACGCCGTTTGGACACGGCCCGTCGGGAGATTGAGAATTACGACAAATACAACTATATTTTGATCAACGATGACTTGCAGGAGTCCGTGGAAGTCCTGGAGGCGATTGTGCGCGCGGAGCGTCTGTGTCGTTCCGACCGGCCGCTGACGGATGAGGAGAAAGGCACCCTGGCTTTGGCGGATCGTTGTCGTCTGGTCAATATTCGCGATCGAATTCGCCGCATTCTCGATTCCTTTTCTCCTCCGGAAGGTTCAGGCAGTTAGCGTTTCGCGGTATGATTACAGACAGTGGCAGGCAAGGAGCCGCGAACGAAAAGAAGCGGCAATAGAAATAGTAAGTCGAATGCTCGATTTCCCCCGAAAGACTGTGGCAGGTTCGGACATTGTTGAAAGTCGATTTGGGAATTAAGGGAGAATCCCTGTATGAAGTTGATTGAAGGCTTCGACAGCAATTACCGGTATATTTTGGTGGCCGCACGGCGAGCGCGCCAACTGCAGTCGGGCGCACCGCCGGTGGTCGATACCAGCTCGCGCAAGCCCTGCCGCATCGCGCAGGATGAGATTCGTGCGGGCAAGGTGAAGTGGGAGATTCCGGAAATTCGCCCCGCAGTCGAGCAGGCCAGCGAAGCTCTGGACAAGGCGCTCGGTCAGGACTGAAGGAGCATTGTTGATTTTGTGATTGTGGATTGCTGAAATGCCGATGGCTGATTTTTCCGTCCTGCGTGTTCGAGCATTTCAATCAACAATCAGAAATCAGCAATCAAACAATTATGAAAGTTGCTCTGGGCGTGACCGGCGGCATCGCCGCTTACAAAGCCGCGGAAATCGTTCGCCTGTTGCAGGACCATGGAATTCGCGTGCAGGTGGTGATGACGCGCGCGGCGGAGCAATTTGTTCGTCCCCTCACCTTCGCCGCGCTCTCCGGTGAAAAAGTAATCACCGGTATGTTTTCTGCGGGCGAAGAGCATGAGCCCAACATCGATTCCGCCATCGAGCACATTGCGGTTGCGCAGGCGATCGATGCACTCGTGGTAGTCCCCGCCACGGCCGACGCGATCGCGCATTTCGCGCAAGGCATTGCCAGCGACTTCCTGACCACGCTCTACCTTGCGACCACCTCGCCCGTTGTCGTGGCCCCGGCCATGAATGTCAACATGTGGAACCATCCAGCCACGCAGGCGAATTTGGAAACCCTGCATCAGCGCGGCGTGAAGATCGTGGAGCCAGGCTCGGGCTACCTGGCCTGCGGAATGACCGGCCCGGGCCGTCTCGCCGAAAACGAAGCGATCGTGGCAGCGGTGCTCGAGGCCCTGGGCGCGTCTCAAAACTTGAGCGGCGAGACTATGCTGATCACGGCCGGTCCGACCCGCGAAAAAATTGACCCCGTGCGTTATCTCACCAATCGTTCCAGTGGTCGCATGGGCTACGCGCTTGCCGAAGCTGCCTTGCGCCGCGGCGCGCGCGTGCTGCTGGTGAGCGGACCCACCGCGCTCACTCCGCCTGCGGCGGCCGAACTCACGCGCGTCGAATCCGCTGAACAAATGCGCAAAGCGGTCCTCGATCTCTTGCCGCAAGCTACAATCGTCATCAAGACGGCTGCGGTCTCCGATTATCGCCCGAAAGTCGTGGCCGGGCAGAAGATCAAGAGCAAAGGTCCGATGACGCTCGAACTCGAAGCCACGCCCGACATCCTCAAAGAGATTTCTCTCCACAAGCAGTTGCAGATCGTCGTGGGATTTGCCGCCGAAACTGAAAACGTGCTCGAAAACGCCCGCCAGAAACTCACCACCAAGCATCTGGACGCGATCGTGGTGAATGACGTTTCTCACGATGGCGTGGGCTTTGACTCCGACCGCAATGCCGCGACCATCCTCACCCGCGACGAAGTCGTGGAAGTTCCCGAGACCACGAAGTGGGAAGTGGCACAACGCGTGCTCGACCAGGTCGTGCGCCTGCGCCAGCAACGCAAATCGCCGGTAAAAGCCTGATCCGTTCTCTAAGTCTCTGCATTACAATCTAGGCACTCATGTCTCACACCCTGAGCCCAGCGCTGCGACGCGAGCTCGCCGATCGCGTACGCTACTATAACGAACTGGGCATTTACGATTTCTACCGGAGAGCGCCTGCGGTCCAGGAATCTGTCGGCAACCCGGCGGCCGCGGGAATCGGTTCATGGTTAGCATTGTCCACAGCGGCATCGTCGACCGAACTCCATTCAGAAGCGCGGGAGGAAATGGCCGCCAGAAAATCCGCCGTGGTTGCACCCGTCGCCGACGAAAGCAGTCTCGAAGCACATGCCCCGAAGCCAGAGTACGCTGTCACCGACCCCGTTGCGGCTCTGAAAATCATTCGCGAAGATCTCGGCGAATGCACGCGCTGCAAATTACACAAACAGGGGCGCAAGCAGATCGTCTTCGGCGTGGGCAATCCGTGCGCCGATCTGATGTTCGTGGGCGAAGGCCCGGGCGCTGACGAAGACGCGCAGGGCGAGCCGTTCGTTGGACGCGCCGGCCAGTTGCTCAACAACATGATCAAGGCCATGGGACTGCGGCGCGAAGATGTTTACATCGCGAACGTCGTCAAGTGCCGTCCGCCGGGCAACCGCACGCCCGAGCCCGACGAATGCGATACCTGTTCGCCGTTTCTGATGCGGCAGATCGCAGCGATCAAACCGAAAGTGGTGGTGGCGTTGGGCGCCACCGCAGCCAAGAATCTGCTTGCCATGAATTTGTCTCTGGGCGAGCTGCGCGGCCGCTTCTACGATTTCAAACCTGCGGGCGTACGCAGTAACGATGCGGCATGGCCCGGCGCGCGCCTTGCGGTCACGTACCACCCCGCGTTCCTGCTGCGCGATCCGCGACAGAAGGGCGAAGCGTGGAAAGATCTGCAGATGGTGATGAAGTATCTCGGCCTGAAGGCGCAGAAGCCAGACGCGTAGGTGACGCCGCGCGGTTGGTTCAGCACTCGGGCCGTTCGTCAGGATGCTCTCAGCCTTCTGTCAAGCCCAGCGAAGCTGATCGTCTGCGAAGCGGTAGATCGGCGCGGTCGAAGCATCCCTACTCGACAACGGACCCGGCTGGCAGTGGTGGTACTCGGCCGCACCCCGGCCGTAGTTTATCCTCAGACCAATGCCAGAATTCTGCGACGTTGCCCTGCCCGTTCCGCTGGACATGGTTTTCACCTACCGTGCCCCGGCGGAGGTCGTCCCAATAGTCGGGGGGCGCGTGCTGGTCCCGTTTCGTCAGCAGCGCATGACGGGCGTCGTCGTTGAGTTGCACGATCGCAAACCTTCCGTCCAGACCAGGAATCTCATCACCGTACTCGACGCCGCCGCGCCGGTTCTCGACGAGCAACTCCTGCAACTCGGCCGCTGGATCGCGGATTACTACCTCGCTCCCATCGGGGAAGTTCTCCGCGCTATGCTGCCGCTGAGTGCGGAGTTCAAACGTTCGATCGGCTATCGCATCAGCGACGACGGTCAGATGGTGCTGCACCGGGCGGGCATGTCGGGATCATCAGCCCGCTCGCAACGCACACCCGAAGAGCAGGCTTCCGAGTTTCGCGTGCTCGACTATCTGTCAGCGCGCGCATCGGATAGCACAGAGCCAGTGAAAGAATTGGTTCGAGAAGAAACGCTGCGCGCTGCGACTCGCGTTTCGAAACCGATTCTGGCTGGAATGGTCCGCAAGAAGTGGCTCGTCCGCGAAGACGTCTCTGCCGCCCGCGATGCCACCCGCACCGTGAAGATCGCGCAGCTCAAGTCTGCCGAGGGCAAACTTAACCCGAATCAGCAAACCATCATCGACACGCTGGCCGCTTCCGGCGGCAGGGTTCCCGTGGAAACGCTGCTGGCCCTGGTAATTCCTCGAAGCACGCTCGGCACGCTGGTCAAACGCGGCCTGGTCGAAATCGTCGAACAGCCCGCCGACCCCACGATCTCACGCAGCCGCCCTCGTCCCTCGCCGTTTTCGTTCGCATTGAATTCTGCTCAGCAATCCGCGCTCGCCCGCATTCGCGAAGGAGTCGCATTCCGCAAGTTTTCCGGAATCCTGTTGCATGGCGTTACCGGTTCAGGGAAAACTGCCGTCTATCTGGCTGCTATGCGCGACGTACTCGAAGCGGGACGATCCGCCATTCTTCTTGTCCCGGAGATCGGCCTCACGCCCGCAGTCGCTGCCGATCTGCATCAGATCTTCGGCAACGAAGTTGCTATTCTGCATTCTGCTTTGTCCGACCGCGAGCGCGCCGAGCAGTGGCACCGCATCAAGCGCGGAGAGGCACGCATCGTCGTCGGCACGCGATCTGCCGTTTTTGCGCCTGTCGCCGACCTGGCCTTGATTGTTGTGGATGAAGAGCACGACGCTTCGTACAAACAGGAAGAGACTCCTCGCTACAACGCCCGCGACATCGCTGTGATGCGGGCGAAGATGGCGAAAGCCGTAGTGGTGCTCGGCTCGGCAACGCCGTCGCTGGAATCGTATTTCAACGCCAAAACAAACAAATATGTTTTGATCGAATTGCCCGATCGCGTCGAGCAGCGCCCGCTGCCCGAAGTAGAAATCATCGACATGCGTCAGGAGTTTCAGGAAACCGGCCACGAGCAGGTCATTTCGCGCAAGCTGGCCGCCGAAATCAAAGAGCGGATCGAACTCAAAGAGCAAGTAATGGTATTGCTCAACCGCCGTGGTTATTCGCCCGTCGTGCTCTGCCGCGCCTGCGGCAAGACCCTCGAATGCAAGAACTGCGCGATCGCCCTCACCCATCACAAGCGCGAGCACAAAATGGTTTGCCACTACTGCGGCTACACCGCGCCGGTTCCGAAAGTCTGCGTGCACTGCAACAGTGAATACGTTTATTTCCTGGGCACCGGCTCGGAGAAGCTGGAAGAACTGTTGCACGGCATGTTTCCCCAGGCCCGCATCGCGCGACTCGATCGCGATACCGTCCGCGGCCATGAGGATTTCGAGCGCACGCTGAACGCCCTCAACGAAGGTGACCTCGATATGATCGTAGGCACGCAGATGATCGCCAAAGGCCACGACATTCACGGCGTCACGCTGGTCGGCGTGGTGGGCGCCGATGCAGCCTTAGGCTTTCCAGATTTTCGCGCCGCGGAGCGCACGTTTCAGCTGCTCACTCAGGTCGCCGGACGCGCCGGACGCGGCCAGTCTCCCGGAAAAGTTGTGCTGCAAACTTATTTTCAGGATCACTACGCAGTGCAGTACGCGGCCCGCCACGACTTTACCGGTTTCTACGAAAAAGAGTTGCGCTTTCGCAGCTGGATGCACTATCCGCCATATTCCGCGCTAGCTAATGTGCTCATCCGCAGCAGCAAGCTAGATGAGGCGCTTGAGTGGTCGGGTCTCCTGGGCAAGTGGTTTGAGAATACTCGTCACGAGGGCGTCCGCGTGCTCGGCCCCGCGGCCGCGCCCATCGTCCGACTAAAGCGCGACTACCGTTATCACTTCGTTCTCAAGTCGCCCAGCCGTGAAAAACTGAACGGCACCCTGCGGGCCATGCTGGCTCATGCCGCGCAGCTAAAAATTCCGCGAACGCAGGTGATTGTGGACGTAGATGCGTTGTGGTTGATGTGAAGAAAGCAACTCTTAGCCATTACCTCGTAGCTTTTGGCCAGAGCCCAATCGTTCATTATTTCCCGAAAAGCTGACGGATCATCTGTATCACCGCCTGTACCAACTGAGGGATCAGTTCTCGCGCAGCTCCAGGTTGAATCGGCGCTCGCGTCAAAGTAAGGATGAGCATCACCAAGGCAAAAAGCGCCAGCCATACGCGCCCGCCGGAAACGCGCGGCAGCTCCGCCACTTGCGGATGCCGCAGGCTGCTCAACTGCAGCAGGATCGCCCACAGAAACCATCCTGACCAAAAGTAATAGCCCATGGGCAGCAGGACGAGAATGGTCAGCCGCGAAACAAACTTGTGCGCCCACGGCGCGAGAGAAAAAACAATGTGCCCGCCATCCAGTTGACCGCCCGGCAGCAGGTTCAACGATGTGGCAAACATTCCCACCCAGGCGGCAATCGCGCAGGGATGCAACAGCACGCGCTGCAAAGGCAGGGCCGCTACACTGTGCGCGCCGTCGTGCCAGGCCAGCAGACGTTGCATCCACTGAAAGATCAGGGGAAATCCCATCTGCAGGTCTGGCGCCCGCAGCCCGGCCGGAATCGGCTTGGAGAGACCAAGTGACGCCCACAACACTCCCACCGAAACCAGAAATCCGGCAATTGGGCCAGCAATGCCAATATCGAACAGCGCAGTCCTCGACCGGATGGGCGATCGAATCCGTATGAACGCACCGAGAGTTCCGAACAATGTGGGCGCGGGAATGAAAAACGGCAGCGTCGCCCAGACGCGATAGCGCCTGCAGCAAAGGTAATGACCCATTTCGTGGGCCAGCAGGATCAACATCAGGGTTGCTGCGAAAGGCACGCCCAGCTTGAGTCGCGACCAGGGATGCTCAAAAATCCACCGCGCCGGAAACAGCGACAGGGAATCGTCGTCCAGTGAGAATGCCGGCTTGCCTTGCATGAAATTAGCTTGCATCCGCGCCCCCACCACCAGCGTAGTAAAGCAGGTGAGCAACAACAGCAGCGCATGCAGCCAGTAAATTTGTCCCGGCGGACGCGGCACCCACTGCACCACGGGGCGAGACTCATGGGCAGAACGATACGCTAAAGAAGGAATCGGATCAGACATTCGAAATTCAGTCGGAATCTAAGCCCGGCATAACACAGGCTTCTTCTTGATGCTACTACGAGTGGCAGAGATGCAGGTCGCAGCAGAGAGCAGGCAGCAGAGAATTCAGAGCGATCAATCCTCGATCGACCGAGATGAAGAAACGGATGTAGATGAAATGCAGAATCTAAGAAGCTGGAAGGGTGCAACTGGAAACCAGACACCAAAAACTAGCCACTAGCAACTCCCCTCTAATCAATCGACTGCAACTCTTTCCCCGGCTTAAAGCGCACCGCCCGGCCCGGCGGAATGGAAACTTCGGCCCCGGTGCGCGGATTACGCCCGATCCCGGTCTTGCGCGGACGCACGTTGAACACGCCAAATCCCCGCAGCTCAATACGATCCGAGCGGGCCAACGCCTTCTTCATGCTCTCGAAAACCGTCTCCACCGCCAGCTCGGCCTTGGTCTTGGTGATGCCGGTCCTGGCGACCACTTCGTTGATGATGTCGAGCTTAATCACAAGGGGCTCCCGAACTTGAGCTCAAGATGTGCTCAAGTTATTGATGCTAGGGGAGATAACCGAGATTGTCAACGGGAGCATCTATCCCGTAACCTGCCAGGAATTTTCAGCCGTCCGGAAAAGGCGCTGATTTGTTTTCCAACAGAGAGCTTGATCAAGTGATATCAAAGACGCTCTTGGCGAGCGCCATCACGGAAATGCAACTGGAAACACCTCTGGGGCGTAGGTCCTTCCGAAATAATATGCTTCTTCGATGTATATCCCCGAAATGGCCCGGCCGGGGGCCGTGAACAATACCAGATTATCACCACGTTCCTCCGATGATCGTTCGGACTCTCGCACAGTTTGGACCGAGAGACCGCGCAGCGTACCGCTTTCCGCTATAGCCAATCCGATCCCGCGCGCGACCGAGCAGTCCTTGGGATCGATCATCTGATCCCAGGTCCCTGTTCCCAACTTCCGAAGGAATCGGCGGGCTCGCGGATTATGCGGTGAGAGGTCAGCGATCAGGATCTTGCCCATGATCGCATCTTCAGGACGCACTTGCCAGTCAGGGCCCACACTCCAGGGTTCCCGGTGTAATGCATCGCCTCATTCACGAGGGCTTGCTGCTGGAGCACGCAATACAACCCGGCCGAGGCAGGAACGGCTGTGTTGTACGAGGGGCCGCTAAAACGGTTGTTGAGTTCCCGGACGCCGTCGCCGGGAATCAGGAGTTTGTTCGCCTGTAACTTCGAAACGTGCGTCCCTGCCAGGGGCTTGGGGAGTGAGGAGTGGGAGCTATTGGGGTTGAAGGAGCGGAACAAAGTCTGTCCCGGGCTCAGGAGAAGCGTGGGTACGTCGTCCAGTTTTTTCTTCGTAGCCGAATACGCGGCCACCAGAGCTGCGTGCCGTTTCACTGTTGGCAACGATTGGACCTCCGAATAACGGTAGCGAATCCAGCCAGATCGCTGGACTGACGCAACCGAGCGCAGGCTCAAATCCCATGATCCAGACGCTCTCGCTAAACGCGCAGGTAAGTCAAATACTGCTGATTATCGATCGCCGTAAACGGCATCATCTGCAACACTCCGCTCGCCGTCTCCACGTGCCATACCTCGGGGACCATCTTCTTCACCGCCAGCAACTGCGCACGTGTCACTTCCGGCTGGGAATCCGTAATGGCGAACAGCACGATCGGCCCCGCCAGTAGCGCCACCGTTTCGGGATGCCGGGCATCAATGGCCTCCAGCCGTTTCGTGAGCGGAAGCTCCAGTTCGATGCGGTCGCCGTTTTTCCACTGCCGCTTGACGCTCGCGAAACTTCCCGCCGAAGCCGACTCGCGTCTTCCGTTCACCACGATCGAAGCTCGCTCCGCCCACGCGGGAATCCGAAAGTTCACCGCAAACTCTGCCGGCCTCGAGACTTTTACTTCACACTGCACGTGCGGCTCGTAAGGATATTCGCTTTTCTGCGTCAGCTCGACCTGTGCTCCGTCCTGCGTCCACCGGACCGTCGACGGGATGTACAGATTCACATACACGCCCGTCGCATCGCGAAAGTACGTGTTGATGCGATAATCCGCCGCCACCTGCGGCAATGTCCCGGAGCAGCACGCCCAACGTTGCTCGTGGTAAACCTTGCGTCCCTTGAAGTTGTAATCCGAATAGTAATAAGTCCGGCCATCCCGCTGCAGCGGCAACGATCCCAGCACGGTGTTGTACATCACACGTTCCATGCTGTCGCCGTAGCGTGAATCGCGGGTCACGCGCAGCAGGTAGCGCGTCAGCTTAAAGTGCGCATACGAACCGCACGGAGTTTCAAAGCTGCTGTGACTGCCCGTGAGGCTCTTATAGATTTCAGCGCTGCCCGGCGCTCGCAGCGTCTCGTCCGGCCCCCAACCGCCGGTGGCAAAGCTCTGCGCCGCGATCATGTCAAAACCGTTCCTGGCCGCGCGCAGATGCTTCTCGCTGCCCAGCGTCAGATACGCTTGCATCGCCGAGCACAGCGAATTCACATGACTGTAAGCGTGTCGTCCCTCCAGGTTACTGCGGCCTTCCGCCAACGAGTCGTAGTAGGCATCGTCAAGATACTGAAGACCGAGAGCGCGATACTGCTCTCCCGCTCCTCGCTGGTAAGCCAGAAATAGGTTTTCAGAAATTGTGTACGACTCATCCCACGTGTAGGAAACATCCGGGTTCGAGCGCCATCGTTGCCCGTGCTCGACGGCTTTTTTCGGCAAGTGCAGCAACGCCGTCTTCGTGGTTTCATCGAGGATGGCGAACGCATCGGGATCGCCCGCGTACTGGTGCGAGTCAATCAGCCCGCACATCAGCTTGTCGTAGGTATAGGCGGGGAAGCGAGTGTTCTCGTAGAAGTCGCCGGCAATGGTTTTGGCGTACAAACGATTCAGCCGGAGAACCTTCTCGCGCGTCTCCGGAGATCGTTGGATGGCATACGACCGTGCCAACGCCGAAACCCATTGCCCGAACGTGCATCCAGGGGCAAAACCAAGTTCAAAATAGTCCCTGCTGTCCGGAGCGTACTGATACCAGCCGCCCAAATCCTCGCCCGGCGCAGGCTGCCCCACCATCTGTCGGAACGGCTTGAGCAGGCTGTCCTCGTTCAG
>Ga0181537_10000990_pt1 | contig 26672 bp, 27 predicted proteins | sample PEATcosm2014_Bin_39_FD_119765 | JGI IMG/M metagenome (GOLD analysis project Ga0181537, IMG submission 119765) | Peatland microbial communities from MTU Mesocosm Facility, Houghton, MI, USA - PEATcosm2014_Bin23_10_metaG | ecosystem: Environmental > Terrestrial > Soil > Wetlands > Peat | place...
CCGCTGCGCGACGTCGCCACCGACAAGACGTTCTATTTCATCGGCTCGCTGATGTTCGCGTTCACGGTGTTCTACGCCTATGTCACCTTTTTCCAGTATTTCATCATCTGGAATGCCAACATGCCGGAGGAGACCTTCTGGTACGTGCTGCGCGAAAAAGGCACCTGGTGGGACATCGGCATGGTCATCATCTTCGGCCATTTCTTCCTGCCGTTCCTGCTGCTGCTGCGGATTGACGTGAAGGTCTCGAAGCTTTGGGTCATGATTCCGCTGGGCCTCTGGGCGTGGTTGATGCATTTCGTGGACATCTCCTTCCAGGTCATGCCGGCCAAACATCCCAACGGGTTTGTATTGCATTGGATGGACATCGCGTGCATGGCGTTCATCGGCGGCGTCCTGGCCAAGGTGTTCATCAAGGACCTCAATGCGCATCCCATCATTCCGCAGAAGGACCCGCGCTTCGCGGAGGCGATGGACATTTACGTCGCGTCCAGCGCCAAGCCCGAAACCGGAGGTGGCCATTGAACGCGGAAAAGAAATGCAACTGCGCCGCGCTTTGCGCGTATTCCGCGGCCGTGGTCGGCACCTTTCTCATCGTCGCCGGCCTGGTCTGGGTCATGTATTTCTACACCCGCCCGGAGCCGCTGGGGGAAGACCGCGCCGCCGTCCGCCGCAAGACCCTCGCGGACGTCCGCGCCGCAGACGCCGAAGTCCTGAACAACCCCAATTACGTCTGGCAGGACCAGTCCAAGGGCATCGTGCGCCTGCCGCTCAAGAGCGCCATGGACCTTTCCCTGCGGCTCTGGCAGGACCCCGCCGCGGCCCGCTCCAATTTGATTGCCCGGGTGGAGAAGGCGTTCTACGTTCCGCCGCCGCCGCCGAACAAGTTCGATTAATTTGCCAGCGTTTTGGTTTTAATGAGCGCGATCTCCTCCCCAGCGCAGCCCGAAACCGGGGACACCGCCACTCCGCCGCCCGCCTCGGCGGCGGAAATTGACGCCTCGTGCCGGGCCCCGCTGCTGCTGCTCTTCGTCTGCGCCGCGCTCTGGCTGCTCACCGCCTCGGGCTTCGGGCTGGTGGCGACGCTCAAGTTTCATTCCCCCGATTTCCTCGCCAACTGCGCGTGGTTCACCTACGGACGAGTCCATCCCGCAAGCCTCGACGCGCTGGTCTACGGTTTTGCCGCGCAGGCCGGACTCGGTGTCCTGCTCTGGCTGGTGTGCCATCTGGGCCGCACCCGGCTGGACTTCCGGCCGGGCATCGTCGCCGGCATCCTGTTGTGGAACGTCGGTGTGAAGCTCGGGATCCTGGGAATTCTCGCCGGCGAAAACACGGGCTTTGAATGGCTGGAAACGCCGCGTTACGCGCTCGTGACGATGTTCGGCGCGTACCTGCTCATCGGCCTGGGCGCGATGCGGACGTTCCATCAGCGCCGCGAGCCCGGCCTCTACATTTCGCAATGGTTCCTGCTGGCGGCCGTTTTCTGGTTTCCCTGGATTTTCTCAGCCGCCGGCTTCCTGCTCGCGGCCAAGCCCGTCCGCGGCGCGATGCAGGCCGTCGTTGACGCCTGGTATTTCAACAATCTCACCAAGGTCTGGCTCGGGTTCATCGGCCTGGCGGCGATTTTCTATTTCATACCCAAGCTCGCCAAACGCCCGTTGCACAGCCATTACCTCGGCATTTTCATTTTCTGGACGCTGGCGCTGTTTGGTTCGTGGGGCGGCATTCCCATGGGCGCGCCGCTGCCCGCATGGATACCGGCGTTGAGCACGGTCGCCGCGGTGCTCACGCTCGTCCCGGTCCTGGGCGTGGCCATGAATGTCCGCGGCACCGCCGCCGGGGAATGTTCGGCGCTCGCCCGCAACCCTTCCGCCCGGTTCATCCTTTTCAGCGTGGCGGCCTATGTCATCGCCGGTTTGTCCACCGCCATCACCTCCGTCTATGGCGTCAGTGAAGTGACCAACTTTACCTGGCTGGTCCCGGCGCAAACGCAGTTGTTCCTTTACGGCTTTTTTGCGATGGCGATGTTCGGCTCGATTTATCTCATCGTGCCGCGCCTGCTCGGCGTTGAATTTTCTCCGCGCCTCGTCGGACTGCATTTCTGGCTGGCAGCGTTGGGAATTGTAATTTACGCCGTGCCGCTGGCCGTCGGCGGCGTTGTCCAGGGAACGGCCTTGAACCTCGGCTCGGGGCCGTTCTTCGACATTATGCGCTCCTCGCTGACTTTTCTGCGGGCCAGCACGACGGGCGATTTGCTGATGGCGCTCGGGCACCTCGTTTTCTTGCTCAACTTGGCGGGTTTGCTCGCGCGTGTGGCCCGGCAGGCGCTGCGCCAGGCCTGTGCCGATAATCTCAAGCCGGCGGAGGCGACGCCATGAACCCCGGCCCGCTTTTGTTCCTGGCGTCATTTTTCATGATGTCCGTGTCATGGCTCGGGTTCGTGCTCATGCCGCAATTGCAAATCGGCCGGCAGGGGCAGGTGGACGTGGACGGCCAGCTTTATCCGCCGATGCGGCCGGGGATGGCGCGACAGGGCGAACAGGTGTATCGCGCGAACGGCTGCTTTTATTGCCACACGGAGCAAGTGCGGCCCAAGGGCTACGGCTCGGACGTCGCGCGCGGCTGGGGCGGCCGGCCGGGCGTGGTGCAAAGCGTGGCGCAGGACTATCTTTACGACCGGCCGGTGATGCTCGGTTCCCAGCGCATCGGTCCCGACCTCGCGAACATCGGCGACCGCCAGACCAACGAGTTGCTGCTGCTGCTGCATATTTACAATCCGCAATTGACCATGCCGAAATCCGTCATGCCGCCTTACAAATTTCTGTTCGAGACGCGCAAGCTCATGCCGGGCGAACAGCTTTCCACCAACGCGTTGCCGGTGGGTGATGCCAACCCGGGCGAGGAAGTGCTGCCCACGGACGATGCCCGCGCCCTGGCGGCTTATTTGGTGAGCCTTCATTCCGACAGCATCCTTTTCGAAACCCCGCCCCCGCCCGCGCCGGCCACCAATGCGCCGGGTGCCGCGACCAACGCGCCTGCCTCCGGCGCCGCCGCCAAATGACGCCTGAAACGACAAATCCCCGGCCCGAAACGGGGAACGACGCCGAGCCAAGGGCGGACTGGTCGCCCATGCCCATCGCGCTCGTGGTCATCTTCGCGCTGCTGGGCTACTGGGGCATGCTTTACCTGGACGGCCACGGCGGCGGCTTCAATCCGAAGGTCTACGAACCCTACGGGAACTATGCCATGCTCGAGGACCTGCAACCGCGCCTCGATATCACGAACCAATTGCCGCGCGACGGCGAAAAAATCTTCAACGCGAATTGCGCCGTCTGCCATCAGCAGAGCGGCGTGGGCAATCCCGCGAACGGCTGCCCGCCGCTGGTGGGTTCCGAGTGGGCCGAGGGCGGCGGGCCCAACCGCATCATCCGCCTCGTGTTGAACGGCGGCATCGGGCCGATCACCGTGCACGGACAGCAGTATCCCGGCACCACGCCGATGACCCCTTTCAAGCCCGTGCTGAACGACTACCAGATCGCCGCCGCCTTGTCCTATGTGCGCAGCGCCTGGGGCAACAAGGCGTCCGTCGTCATGCCGGACGAGGTGAAGAAAATCCGCGAGGCGACCAAGGACAGAAACAACAACTGGACGCCCACGGAATTGCAGCAGATACCGGACAAGGATTAACTCCCTGGCTATTGCGCTTGGGGCTTTTCTATTCTATCGCGCACGCGTGCCAGAATCGGGCGCAGTCACCAGGGTCCAGGAAACCGACAAAAAATACTGCGGACATATACGCACACACCACTACGAATCCAACCTTCGCAAGCAGAGATCGATGGGAATACATATCGGCAAGCGAAGCATTGACGAGGAAAAGGCCGAGCATCATCGCAACGGAGGGCGGGATGCTGATGAATTCCACCATGCTGCTGCCGAAGAAGCCAACACCAGCCAACACAGTTTTCCATTTGCTGCCCTGGTTCACGATGGATGCAATCACGAGGATTAAGATAACCGACATTAATGCTGGTCCGGGAACGACTGACCAACCCATCCAGCCGTGCAAAAGCCCCGAGTTGTGCATCCAAGCGACAAAAAAAGCCGTAACATTCATTGCCAGCAGCAACCCCAGGAGCCCAAATGCCACGGCGAAACGGGTATCGTGTCTGGTTCGTTCCATTAATGCCTCAGATGCCCAAAAAATATCCAGCTGCGCTTCATTTGCAATGCTGAATGTTCGGAACCTGTTGGGCGACCTGGGTGGGTTTTCAGCCCGCATGAGAACCATTGCAGAACGGCAGATTATCCGACCGGCCGCAGCGGCAAAGGGTGCACTGATTTCTCACTTCGTAGGTTTTGCCGTCCGCGGAAATCACCGGGATGCCGCCGCGCACCCAGATGGGCCCGTTCACCTGCTTTTCCGTGTCATAAACCAGGCCGATGGAAGGCTGGTATTTCGGTTCAATGGCCTTGCCGGTTTTGCGGTCCCACGCGATTAAACGCCCGGACGGACAATGCCCGGCCTCATGCTCCACGATTCGCCGCGCCTCGGGGTTGTCGGTCTGCTTGACGAGATTCCAGATGCGGCCCTTGGGATCGCAGAAGCGCGCAAAGGCGCACAGGCTTTCGGCGTCGGTGATATACATCGTCGGCCCGTCAATCTTCTCGGCCTGTTCCAGATACGGCTCGCGGCTGGCGGTTTCCGTGCCGTCAAAATTCACCTTCGCGTGGGTGCCGTCGCAAAACGGTTTGTTCGAGGAGTGTCCGCACCGGCAGAGCGCATACTGCGCCTGCGCCGGGTATTTCTTGCCCTCCTTCCATTCAAGCGAATCGCCATCGGCGTTGGTGACGATATGCTGCTCGGCCAGCGGCAGCCCTCCTGAGACAAGGTACGGACCGTTCTTGGTGATCTCAATCTTTGCGGCGGAATGCGTTTTCGTTTCCATAAGGTAGCCTTTCAAGAGTTGCGGCCAGGGAATTTCCAGCCCGCCCCGACCGGCTTAAACTTCTTCAAAGCTGCTTCCGCGTCAATGGTTTTCCTGATAACCCCGCGACAGGATGAGTCTCAATTCCTGCACCTCATCGGAGGGATCACATTAGCACCCGGCTTTAGCCGGGTGTTCAAACGCGGCGCAAGAAATCAACCGCTTCAGCGGTTTCTTCCGAGCCCATAAACCACCAAAGTGGTTTTGTCCGTGTCCCTTCTTCCACTCACCCTGCTGAAGCAGGGTGCTAATGAAAGCAATCCAACCAGCATCCGCCGCTTGAGTCACTCCGGAATCGTTTCGCCGGGAAACCGCTTTAGAATGGATTTTTTGACGCGGTCCTCCTCTTCCGGGCGGAGCAGGCGGCGGTTGACGCGGCGGCGGACGGCGTCCAGCAGTTCCAGCCAGTCTTCCAGCGGCGGCTCGGCCATGGCCTGCCATTGTTCGAACCGCTTATCGCGCTTGTGAAATTTCCACTGGTCCCCGACGTGCTGCGCGTACACCTCGATTCGCTCGCCGGTTTCCGTGCGCCGTTTCCAGCTAATCTCAGCCTTGGCCATGCGTCATTCCGGCCGGTCCACGCCGGCCACGGCCATCGCTGCAATCCCCTCGCCGCGACCCAAAAATCCCAGCTGCTCGTTCGTGGTCGCCTTCACGCCGACGCGATTGAGGTTGATGCCCAGCGCGGCGGCTATGTTAATTTTCATCTCGTTCATGTGCGGCGCCATTTTCGGCTCCTGCGCGATAATCGTCGCGTCAATGTTCACGATGCGCGCGTTGCGGAATTTCGCCTGCCGCGCCGCCTCCTCCAAAAAAACCTTGCTCGGCACGCCCTTCCAGCGCGGGTTGGTGTTGGGGAAAAAATGGCCGATGTCCGGCTCGCCCAGCGCGCCCAACACGGCGTCGCACACGGCGTGCATCAGCGCGTCCGCGTCCGAGTGGCCTTCGAGGCCCTTCGTGTGGGGAATGTCCACGCCGCCCAGGATGAGCTTGCGGCCGGCGACCAGCGGATGAACGTCATAACCGATGCCCACGTGAACCATGCGCGCAATATATCGGCGGCCCGAAAACCGACCAAGCAAATACTGCACCCCCGCCAGCGGAACGCGCGGGCGGGAGGCGCACGGTTTTTTCTGGAGCAAAACAGCGGTTCCTGTCGTAATGTGACGGCTGGATTATGGCCGTGCAATTCAAAGATTATTACGAAGTCCTGGGCGTGCCGCGTTCTGCGAGCGCCGACGACATCAAGAAGGCTTTCCGCAAGCTCGCGCGCCAGTATCATCCGGACGTCGCCAAGACCAAGAAGGGCGCGGAGGAAAAGTTCAAGGAGGTCAACGAGGCCTACGAAGTCCTCAGCGATCCCGAGAAGCGCAAAAAATACGACGAACTGGGCCCCAATTGGAAGCAGGGCGCGGAATTCCGGCCCCCGCCGGGCTGGCGCGGCGGGGCCCCGCCGGGCGGCGGGTTCCCGGGCGGCCGCCCCGGCGGCGGCGTCGAGTTTGAATTCGGCGGCACGACCGGGTTCAGCGATTTCTTCGAGCAACTGTTCGGCTCGCGCACGCGCGGCGGTTCGCCCTTTGGCCGGCGGGGCGGTTTTGAAGAGGAAGTCGCCGAACGCGGCGCGGACGTGGAAGGCGACCTCATGGTCACGCTGGAAGAGGCGATGCGCGGCTCGGTGCGCTCGGTTCAATTGCGGCGCATGGTGCCCTGCGAGAACTGCGGCGGCACGGGCGAAAAAAATGGCCGCGTCTGCCCCGTTTGCGGCGGCAGCGGCCAGGTGTCCAAAACGGAAACCTACCAGGTGAAGATTCCGCCGGGAGTGACGGCGGGACAGCGCCTCCGCGTGGCCGGCCGCGGCGAAGCCGGCACGCATGGCGGCACAGCGGGCGATTTGTTCCTGCGCGTCCATCTCGCCCGTCACCCGGACTTCGAGGTGGACGAGCACAACCTGATTTACGAGGCCGAAATCGCGCCCTGGGAGGCCGTGCTGGGGGCGAACATTTCCGTCCCGACGCTGGACGGCAAGGTGAACATCAAGATTCCGCCGGGCACACAAAACGGCCAGAAGCTGCGCGTGCGTGGCCGCGGCCTGCCTCAACGCACCGGCCCGGCCGGGGACTTGATTGTCGTCGCCCGCATCGAGGTGCCGGAGAAAATCAGCGAGCACGAGCGCAAACTTTGGACGCAGCTCGCGGACGGTTCCTCGTTCAAGCCGAGGGAAAAGTAGGTGATGGCTCGGCTTCGGGTCTTGGACCGAGTGAACGTTCATGGATACCGAAAAACAGCGCCAGACGACGTTGCGCGTCACGTACTCGAAGGTTCCGCAATGGCGGCCGGCGGGTGCATGAGATGCAGCAATGCAAGACTCTCGATGCGCTGGTAACATTGCATGGGCCACCGCGCCTTAAAATTCAGCATCAAGGTTTCGAGGTCTGGCATTACCCCCTCGGCGTCGAAGAAGGAGTGTTGTACAGTATTCATGTTTCCGTAAATGCGGACCGGTCCATGCAGGCGTTTTTGTATTTTGAGCCGGTCAAAAATCCAGAGGCATCGCCCCTGCGTCGTTGGTGGGAGTTTTGGAAATGGCAGAAGAAGTCATTGCGCCACAGCCCGGGCAGGCAGCCATAATTTCCGCTGGCGAAATCTCATTCAGCCACGATACTGTGCCGTTGAGTCATGAGCGATGCTCCGCCCAAAACCGTCCTGATTACCGGCGTGACGCGCGGTCTGGGCCGCGCGATGGCGGATGAATTCGCGCGGCTCGGCCACACCGTCCTGGGTTGCGGCCGCTCGAAGTTCGCCATCCAGCAGATGGCGCAGTCCTTCGGCAAGCCGCACGATTTTTCGAGCGTGAACGTGGCGGCGGACGCCGAGGTGAAATCGTGGGCGAACCGGCTCCTGAACACTTTCGGGCCGCCGGACCTGTTGCTGAACAATGCCGCGATCATCAATCGCAACGCCGTTTTGTGGCGCGTCAGCGCCCAGGAATTCTCCGATGTCATCGATATCAACATCAAGGGTGTGGCAAATGTGATCCGCCATTTTGCGCCCGCGATGACGGCGGTCCGGCGCGGGGTGATTGTAAATTTCAGTTCCGGCTGGGGCCGTTCCACGGACCCGGAAGTGGCGCCGTATTGTGCGACAAAATGGGCGATCGAGGGCCTGTCGCAGGCGCTGGCCCAGGAATTGCCGCCGGGCGTGGCCGCGGTGGCGTTCAATCCGGGCATCATCAATACCGAAATGCTCCAAAGCTGCTTCGGCAGCTCCGCGTCCGCCCATCCCTCGGCCCAGGAGTGGGTCAAGACCGCCGTGCCGTTCCTGCTTGGGTTGTCCGCCAAGGAGAACGGCAAATCCTTGTCCGCACCATAAGGTGGCCGTGTTTCCTGACTCTTGTTTGAACAAGCTTGTGCAAGGAACGGCCATCCGCCCGTAGGCGGGTGTGTCGAATTCAGTCTGCTTTTTTCTTTTCAAAGCTCGGGAATTCGGTCAGCTTCTCGGCTTTATGCCGCCGCCGACACTCTTGATTGTTGAGGACAACGACGATGATTTGTTTCTGCTGACCCGGGCCTTCGAGCGCTCGCAAGTCGCCAATCCCGTCCAATCAGTGCGCAGCGGCGCGGAGCTCACCAAATATCTCATGGGCATCGGCCCCTTCCGGGACCGCGAGCGGCATCCCCTGCCCGGCATGATTTTCCTCGACCTGCGCCTGCGCGACATGCAGGGGACCGACGTCCTGCGTTTCCTGACCGGGCAAAAGGATTTGAGCGGAATCACCGTGATTGTGTGGACGACACAAATCGGCCCGCGCGACGCGGTGGAAGTGAAGGAACTGGGCATCAAATGCTGCGTCGCCAAGCCGCCGACGCTGGAGTTGTTGAATCAAACCGTCCACGGCTTGAACGATTTTTTGGGCGTGCACGGCCTTCCGCCGGTGCTCGTGTACAATCAAACGGCGTGAGTTCGCAACCGGCCGCAGTTTGTCCGGGCTGAAGATCGTCACCTCGGCGCCGTTGTTTCGGCCGGCAGGTTCATGCGCAAGTGGCTGATGGAGAAGGCCGGCCATCGCCATCTTGTATATTCCTTGCTCGTGCTTATGCTCCCTCAATGAGCAATATCTCTAACAACCCTGATTTCATCAAGGAAGACCCCTGGCGGATTTTTCGCATCATGGCTGAGTTCGTGGAATCGTTCGAGACAATGTCCCGGATCGGGCCGGGCGTCACCGTGTTCGGCTCGGCGCGCACCGCCCCCGAAAGCCCGGCCTACAAGGCCACCGTCGCGCTGGCCCGCGAACTGGCGCGCCACGAGCTCGCTGTCATCACCGGCGGCGGTCCCGGCATCATGGAAGCCGCCAACCGGGGCGCGGCCAAGGCCGGCGGCAAATCCGTCGGGTTGAACATCGAACTGCCCCACGAACAGTGCGGCAACACCTACGCGAATGTACCCATTCATTTTCATTATTTTTTCTCGCGCAAAGTCTGCTTCGTGAAATACAGCATCGCCTTCGTCTTCATGCCCGGCGGCTTCGGCACGCTGGATGAACTGTTTGAAGTGCTCACACTCGTCCAAACGCAACGCATCCCGCGCTTCCCCCTGATTCTCTTTGGCCGGCAACACTGGAAGGGATTGCTCGACTGGATGCAGGCCAAGCTGGGCAAGGGAGCGTTCATCAGCCCCGGGGACCTTGACCTCCTCACCATCACCGACGACACCGAGGAAGCGGTCAACATCATTCTCGATTACGAACGGCGCGTCGGGCCGCCCGAGGTGATGCCCAAGGCGTTCTCCTGAACGATTTCGAATCAAAAATGCAAAATTAAAAATTCGGCGGAGGTTCGGAAGCAACCGCCGCCGGGCTCAAGAAATCGCAGCCAATGTATAAAATCACGCGTCTGCCGAACGGCCTCACCGTCGCCACGGCCCACATGCCGCACATGACGAGCGTCAGCCTCGGCTTGTGGGTCGGCGTCGGCGGCCGTTACGAGCCGGCGGAGGTCAACGGCGTGTGCCATTTCATCGAGCACCTGCTCTTCAAGGGCACGCGGCGGCGCACGGCCCGGCAGATTTCGCAGGATGTCGAGGGAATCGGCGGCTATCTCAATGCCTTCACCAGCGAGGAGATGACCTGCTACCATTCCCGGGCGCGCCATGACCGCTTCGAAGAGTTGCTCGACGTGCTCACGGACATGTTTCTCAACTCCAAGTTTGATCCCGTGGAAATTGACAAGGAACGCGGCGTCATCAAGGAGGAGCTGGCGATGTATCTCGACCAGCCGCAGCACCGCGTGCAGGAACTCTTGAACGAAACCCTCTGGCCCGACCAGCCGCTGGGCCGCCCGCTCACGGGCACGGAAAAGACGCTCGACGGGCTCGACCGCGCGCGGCTGGTCAATTACCAGCGGGAAAATTACGTCGCCGGCCGCACGATCATCGCGGCCGCGGGCCGGTTGAATCATGCCCAGGTGGTCCGGACCGTGGCCCGCATGGCCGGGCGTTTTCCCCAGGGCCGGATTCCGCAATTCGTGGCGGCAGCTTCGAACCAGAGCCGGCCCAACCTGCGATTGTTCACCAAGGAGACCGAGCAAACCCAGCTGGCCCTCGGCATCCGCGCCTGCTCGCGTCACGACCCGCGCCGTTACGCGTTGCGCCTGCTCAACACTGTGCTTGGCGAAAATATGAGCTCGCGCCTGTTCCAAGTCGTGCGCGAAGACCGCGGACTCGCCTATTCCATCTACAGCTCGCCCGGTTTTTTTGACGATGCCGGCAGCCTGACCATTTCCGCGGGGCTTGACCTCAAGAATTTGCCGAAGACGCTCAAACTCATCATGCGCGAATTGACGCGGCTGAGGCAGAGGCCGCCCGGTGCGGTGGAACTGCGCCGCGCCCGGGATTACGTCATCGGCCAGCTTGACCTGAGCCTCGAAAGCACCGACAGCCAGATGATGTGGCTGGGTGAAAACCTCGTCGGCCACGGCAAGGTCATCGCGCCCCGGGAAGTCAAGCGGCGGATCGGCGAAGTCACCGCCGCCGAAATCCGCGCCGTCGCCCGCGATTTTTTCCGGCCGGAAAATCTGAACCTCGCGCTCGTCAGTCCGCTGAAATCCGCCCGGAGCCTGGCCGGGTTGCTGAAGTTGTGATGCCCCCACTCATCCACGAAATCGCCACCGCGCACACGCCCGAATCTCTTTTGGAGCGGATCCAAGGCACGGGGGCCGTGCTGTTGCGAACGGGATCGTTTGAATCCCCGCACGCCCGCTATTCTTTCGTCGCCGCTCGGCCGTTCCTGTCGTTGCGATCCTTTGGCTCAAGGTGCGAATTCTCGCATCCCTGTTCTCAGACCGGAGAAGCAGGGAATTACACTCAATTTGGAAATCCGTGGCGGATTTTGGAGGGCTTGATGGCGCGCTACGAACTGCCGGACGAGCCCGACGCTCCCTTCCCGCTCGGCGGATGTTTCGGTTACTGGGGCTACGACCTCAAAGAGTTCCTCGAAACCCGCCTGCCGCGCCGAGCCGTCAACGACCTCGACCTGCCGGACTGCCAGGTCGGTTTTTACGACAGCCTGGTCGCGTTCGATCATCACCTCGGCAAGACCTGGATCATCTCCACCGGACTGGGCGTGGATGGTTCGCGCAGCGAAACCCGCGCCCGGCAACAACTTGAATTCTGGCAAGGTCTGCTCCAGAGTCCGGCTTCTCCTTTGGCACCCCGCGCCCCGCAGCCCGCGCCCCGCGCCGCCCTCATGACTTCCACCCTGTCTCGCGCCGAATTCATCGCGCGCGTCGAGACGGTGCGGAATTACATCCGTTCCGGCGACGTGTACCAGGTTAATCTCTCGCACCGTCTCGCGGCTTCATGCGATTTGTCCGGCTGGGAGTTTTTCCAGCGACTGGCGGCGATTTCCCCGGCCCCATTTTCGGCATATCTGGATTGCGGCGATTTTCAAATCGTGTCGTCTTCGCCGGAACTTTTCATGCGGCTGAGCGGTTTGCACATTTTGACGCGCCCCATCAAGGGCACGCGCCCGCGCTCGGCGGACGCGGACCGCGACGCGCAATTGACCTACGAGCTTCAGACCAGCCCCAAGGAAATGGCGGAACTGGTGATGATCACCGACCTGCTGCGCAACGACCTCGGCCGCGTGTGCGAATTCGGCTCCGTGCAGGTGCCCGAGCTGGTCCGGCTGGAGCGCCATCCGCACGTGCAGCATCTGGTTTCCACCGTCGAAGGCCGGCTGCGAAAAGAAGTCACCCATTTCGGCGCTTTCGCGTCGTGCTTCCCCGGCGGCAGCATCACCGGCGCGCCAAAAATCCGCGCCATGGAAATCATCGACGAACTGGAGCCCGTCACGCGCGGACCTTATACCGGCGCGCTTGGTTACCTGGGCTTCAACCGGGAAAGCCAGCTTGCCATCGCCATCCGCACGGCGGTTTGCCGGGAGGGAACGGTATATTTTCACGCCGGCGCGGGCATTGTGGCGGATTCGATTCCGGAGGCGGAATACGAGGAAACGCTGGCCAAAGCCGCGGGCTTTATCGCGGCTCTCAAATTCGAAAGCTCTGCCGAATCACTTCCGCAATCAGCTTCTCGATAGGTTCGCAGGCCATCTGGAACGCAATGCGCTTTGCGTTTCCACAATTCAACGAGGCCTGTTAAGGTGCGCTCATGATTTCACGGGTTAAATCGGAACAATTGTTCGCCGAGGCGTTGCGCTACATTCCGGGCGGGGTGAACTCGCCGGTGAGGGCGTTTCGGGCGGTGGGCGGACACCCGTTCTTCGTGGACCGCGCGAAGGGCGCGCATGTCTTCGACGTGGACGGGAACGAATACGTCGATTACGTCGGAACCTGGGGTCCGGCCATCCTGGGCCATGCGCATCCGAAAATCATCGTGGCCGTGCGGGACGCGGCGCTGAATGGAACGAGTTTTGGGATTCCCAATCCATTGGAAGTGACGATGGCAAAGATGATTTGCGCCGCCGTCCCGAGCGTGGAAAAAGTGCGCATGTGCAATTCCGGGACGGAGGCGACGATGTCGGCGATCCGGCTGGCGCGCGGGTTCACGAAGCGGGACAAGATCATCAAGTTCGAGGGCTGTTACCACGGGCACGTGGATTCGCTGCTGGTAAAGGCGGGGTCGGGCGCGCTGACGTTTGGCAGCCCGGACAGCGCGGGCGTGCCGGCGGCGTTCACGCAGCACACGGTGGTGCTGCCGTTCAATGATGTGGAAGCCGTGCGCTCGGCGTTCGCGGCTAACCGCGGCCAGGTGGCGGGAATCATTGTGGAACCGGTGCCAGGCAACGCGGGCCTTTATCTGCCGAAGCCCGGTTACCTGGAATTCTTGCGCGAAATCACGAGGGCGGAGGGCGCGCTGTTGATTTTCGACGAGGTGATGACGGGGTTCCGGCTTGCGCGCGGCGGGGCGCAGGAGCGTTTTGGCATCAAACCGGACCTCAGTTGCTTTGGGAAAATCATCGGCGGCGGTTTGCCGGTGGGAGCGTTCGGCGGGCGCGCAGAAATCATGGACCTGCTCGCGCCGCTGGGGCCGGTGTATCAGGCGGGAACGTTGAGCGGCAACCCGCTGGCGATGGCGGCGGGAATCGCCGGGCTGGAAGAACTTTTTAGTGCGGAGTGCGACACTAAACCAACCAGTGAACACTCGTCCTCACCCCGACCCTCTCCCCCAGGAGAGGGAGAAGGATTTCCACGTCCAACGGATGCTTATGCGCGGTTGGAAGCCCTGGGCGCGCAACTGGAGGCGGGAATGAAAGAAGCGGCAAGGGCGGCCGGCGTTCCGGTGGAGTTCAAGCGGATTGGCTCGATGTTCTGCGGCTATTTCACGGGCCAACCGGTGCACAATCTGGCGGACGCGATGAAGAGCGACCGCGAGCGGTTCAAAAAATATTTTCACGGCATGTTGGAGGAAGGAATTTACCTGGCGCCGTCGCAATTCGAGGCGGGATTCATTTCCACGGCGCACAGCGCCAGGGACATCGCGCGCACGGTCAAGTCGGCGGCGAAGGTAATGAAACAGTTATGAATGGGGAGGACAAGACCTTGACCCTTTTCCGGCCTGTTGGGCTCATAGAGCTTGGGCTGATTTTTGATTCCGGGATGAAAGAATTTCCACCGCGCCTGCCTGAACAGCCCATCTTCTACCCTGTTCTCAATCAGGCGTACGCCCGCCAAATCGCGAAAGATTGGAACGCTACATCCGCACAATCTGGCTTCGCAGGCTTTGTAACCAAATTTGAGATCCCATCCGATTATGCTGCTAGTTTTCCTGTTAAGACCGTTGGCGCGAGCGTTCATCAAGAGCTTTGGGTTATCGCTGAACAGCTCCAAGAATTTAACTCGCGGATTGTTGGCCACATTCAGACAGTAGAAGCGTACTTCAACGAAAACTTCATCGGCACAATCCCTGACCAATTCATGCTAAAGGGGAAAAATGCCGTGGAGCAATTTGTTTCTCTTGCGGCCATAATCGATTATAGCGGCATGGATTTTATTTGCGAGACTAATGCGAACGCCAAGGCAATTTATCTTAACTATCCGTTTTGGATCACACATGATTTTAGCGAAAGTGGAGTTTCCGAACCAAAGAAACAAAAAGTTTTGAAGGCGATTTTGGAAATTTGGCCGAAACGGCTCGCGTCCGTATCGCCTTGCAGCGGACCAATTTAATCTTATGCGAATTCTCGGCATTGACCACGGCACAAAACGGATCGGGCTCGCCATCAGCGACGAACTGGGCGTCATTGCGCAGCCGCTGGAGTTCGTCCTGGCGGAGCCGTTCGACAAATTCCTGGCGCGGCTGAAGGAAATCATCCGGACAAAGGAGGTCGAGCTGCTGCTGGTGGGGATGCCGCGGAACATGGATGGGAGCTACGGGCCGGCCGCGCTCAAGGTGCAGGAATTTGTGGCGGTGCTCAGTGACACGGTCGGCATTCCGATCAAGCTGTGGGACGAGCGGCTGACTTCGGCGCAGGCAAACCGGTTTCTCATTCAGGGAAATGTGCGGCGGGACAAGCGCAAGGAAAAGGTGGACAAAACGGCCGCGGCGATCCTGCTGCAGAGCTATCTCGACGCGTCGTCGGGTTGAACTCCGGCAGCAGATGGACACGTTCAAGTTCAAGCTGGTCATCGCCTACGACGGCACGAATTACGCCGGCTGGCAGGCCCAGAAAACCGGTGTCGGCGTCCAGCAGCGCGTGGAGGAGGCGCTGGGCAAACTGTTCCCCGGAGCGGGCCGGCTGCACAGTTCGAGCCGGACGGACACGGGCGTGCATGCCCTGGGCATGGTCGCCCACGTGGAAATTCCGAGGGCGGAATTCCGCATGCCGGCGGCGAAATTGGCGCTGGCCATCAATGCCCACCTGCCGGAGGACATCCGGGTGACCACGGCAAGGCGCTGCCCGGCGGAGTTTCACGCGCGCTTTGACGCGGCCGGCAAACAGTATCGCTATTTTGTCTGGAATCACCCCGCCATGAATCCGCTGCTGCGCCAACAAGCCTGGCAGGTGCCGCGCAAGCTCGACCTCGCGGCGATGCGCCCGGCGGCGCGGCTGTTCCTGGGCACGCGCGATTTCAAGTCCCTGGCGGCGAGCCGCAACTACGAGGCGGAGTCAACCGTGCGCACGCTGACGCGCTGCGACCTCAAGCGGAACGGGCCGCTGTTGACGTTCATCATCGAAGGCGACGGTTTTTTATACAAAATGTGCCGGGGAATCGTGGGAACTCTCGTGCAAGTGGGCCAGGGCAAAATTGCCGCCGGAGACATCAAGGGAATTCTGGCGGGGAAAGACCGTCGGTTGGCAGGGATGACCGCGCCCGCGCACGGGCTCGTATTATGGAAGGTGTATTACCAATCGAAAGGCCGCGAAGCGGAATCGCATGGCTGAGCCCGTCATGAACATCGTTTTGGTCGAGCCGGAAATCCCGCCGAACACGGGCAACGTGGCGCGGCTTTGTGCGGCGACGAGGACGCGGCTGCATTTGATCGAGCCGTTTGGCTTCGAAATGGATGACCGGCAGTTGAAGCGCGCGGGGATGGATTATTGGGAACAGGTCGAATGGCATCGCTGGCCGGGCTGGGCGGAGTTCCAGCAGGCGTTGCCGGCGGGCACGCGGCTTTGGTTTGTGGAATCAAACGGGCCGAGGCTGTATTCGGAAGTATCCTACGCGGCCGGTGATTATCTGGTGTTCGGCCGCGAGACGGCGGGCCTGCCCGCGCCGTTGCTGGAGGAAAACCGCGCGCGCTGGGTCCGCATCCCGATGCCCAACACGGCGTCGCGTTCGCTGAACCTTTCCAATTGCGCGGCGATTGTGCTGTTCGAGGCGCTGCGGCAGCAGGGTTTCGGCGAAATTCCTTGAAGCGAAGGGGCGGGCGGCCCGCCGGGAAGAATCAGTCCCGCGCGCCGAATTTTTTCAACACGGCGGCGATGTCCGCATGTTCGTTGATGGCGGCGTAATAGAGCGCGGTCTTGTTGCTGTAATCCCGGCCGCTGACATCCGCGCGCCGCTCCAGCAGGAGCTCGACGACCGGCAGCTGGCCGCTGACCGAGGCCATGATGAGGGCGGTGCGGCCGGGATAATTCCGGCGGTTGATGTCCGCGCGGTGGTCCAGAAAGAGCGAGACAATGTTGACATGCCCGACGCGGGCCGCGAGGTGCAGCGGAGTGACGCCGTGCTTGTCAAAAGCGTCCACGCGGGCCCGGTTGGCGAGCAGCAATTCCGCCAGCGGTTGGTGGCCGGAAATGGCCGCGTGATGCAGCGCGGTCCAGCCGCCCTTGTCCGCGGCGTTCACGTCCACCCGGCTGGCGACGAGGATTTCCGCCACGCCCTTTTGTCCATAAGCGGAGGCGGCGAACAGGGGCGTCGCGCCGATTTTGTCGCGGGCGTTGACATCGGCTTTGTGCGCGAGAAGGATCTTGCACACACGGCTGTGGCCGTAATTTGCGGCCTGATAAATGGGGGTCTGGCCCTTGCTCTCCTGGGCGTTGACATCGGCCCCATGCACCAGCAGCAACTCCACGACATCGTCATGGCCAAAATTCGACGCCAAGTGCAAAGGCGTGATCTGCCAGCGGTTGGCGGCGTTGACCCGCGCACCCTTCGCGAGCAGGAGAGAAGCGACGTCCTTGAACCCGTAATAAGCCGCCATCTGCAGCGGCGTCTGGTATTTTTCGTCAGTCGTGTTGACGTCCGCCCCCGCTTCGACGAGCAATTCCACCACTTCGAGGCAGCCGCCGCGCGCGGCCAGTTGCAGCGGCGTGCGCTGCTTTTCATCGCGCGCGTGGACCGATTCGGGGTCCGACTTCACGAGCGCGCGCACACCCTCGATGTTCCGCTTGACGGCGGCGTCGTGCAATTCTGTTGATGTTTTGCTCAAAGGATGACTGGTTCGGCTCAAAATGTACTAGACGGTACCGACGATGGCAACCATGTAAGTTTGTTTGAAGCGGAAAGCGAGTTTTTGTTCATTACAAATCATTCATTACCGTCACTGGATCAATCCTTTCTTGCGGAGCATAGCCGCCATGGCGTGGTCCATCATCAACTCCGCCAGGGGCCGTGTGGCCTCGTCCAGCGCGGCATTCGCCTTCTGAAGTCTTTGCGTGTCACCGGTTTGTGTCCCGGGGATTTCCGTGGCCAGCCCCGCCTCAACCTCCGCGGCGACCCATTCGATTTGTCTGCAAGCCTCCTCACCCAGCTCTTCCGCAAAATCCGCAAGGCCTTTCCGGGTGGCCGCCAGTGCTTCGCGCGCGCGCAACGCCGCCTCGATCCACCGGCGCGCCGCCAGATCTTCAAAGGCGTGCTCGACGGATTCCTCAACCATCCGTTGCACGGAGGCGTCATCCACGTCCACGGCGGATTTCATCTCGACGACTTTTTGCCGTCCGGTTTTCAAGTCGCGGGCGAGCACATGCAGGATGCCGTTGGCGTCGATCTCGAACTGGACGCCCACGCGCGGAACGCCCTTGGGCGCGGATTCAAAATCCAGCGTGAATTTTCCCAGGCTCCAGTTGTCCCGGGCGCGTTCGCGCTCCCCCTGGAGCACATGAATCAGCATGTCCCTCTGATGGTCCACCGCTGTCGTGAAGGCTTCCCCGGCCTTGACGGGAATGGTCGAGTTGCGGTGAATGATGACGTTCATCAGGCCGCCAAATGTCTCGATGCCCAGCGACAGCGGCGTCACATCCAGCAGGAGCACCTGCTTGAATCCGCCCGACAAGATCTCCGCCTGAATCGCCGCGCCCAGCGCGACGGCCTCGTCGGGATTCTGCGAGGTGTTCAGCACCGGCCCCTTGGGGCGGTGAAAATCCGCGCCCAGGCGGACGCCGCCCCGCAATTCCTCGAACTCCGCGCAGCCGAAAATCTCCGCCACCGTCCGGCGCACCAGCGGCATCCGCGTCTGGCCGCCCACGAGAATCACCTGGTCCAGGTCGGCCGGGGCGAGCTTGGAATCAGCAAGCGCGCGCAGGCAATGCTCCCGCGTCCGGGCGATAAGGTCCCGCGTCAGCGCCTCGAATTCCGCGCGCTTGACCCGGAGGCTGAAGCTGAACTCGGGCGTCAGAAATGGCAGCGCGATTTCCATCTCCAGTTCGGAAGACAATTGAATCTTGGCCGCCTCGGCCGATTCGCGGATGCGGGAAAGCAGGACGGGGTTTTGCGCGGCGTCCGGGCCGCCGGCTCCCTTGATTTTTTCGACGAGAAAATCCACCAACCGTTGGTCGAGATCGTCGCCACCCAGCCGGGTGTTGCCGTTGGTGGCGAGCACCTGGAACACCCCCGCGCTCATCTCCAGGATGGACAGGTCGAACGTGCCGCCGCCAAGGTCATAAACCGCGATGCGCGCGTGTTCCTTGAGCTTGTCCAGTCCGTAAGCCAGCGCTGCCGCCGTGGGTTCGTTGATGATGCGCTCAACCGTGAACCCGGCCAGTTCGCCCGCCCGTTTGGTTGCGTTGCGCTGGGCGTCGTTAAAATAGGCCGGCACGGTGATCACCGCCCGCGTGACGGGTTCGTTGAAGTACGCCTCCGCGTCATACTTCAACTTTTTCAAGATCTCCGCTGAAACTTCCTCCGGCGTGCGCGCCTGTCCCGGCAGCCCGACCGCGACCGGCCCCGCTCCTTCGCCTTGGAGCGGATAGCTCACCAGTTTTTCCTCCGGCGCGATTTCATTGGCGCGCCGGCCCATGAAACGTTTGATGGAATAGACCGTCTGCGCCGGCTTGAGCACCCGCACCCGCCGGGCCGGCTGTCCGGCGACCGGCTCGCCGTCCGGCCCCGGATAATGCACCACGGACGGCGTCAGCCGCCGGCCGTCGGCGTCGGCGATGACCAGCGGGATGCCCGAATCCACCGTGGCGACCAGCGAATTCGTTGTTCCCAGATCGATCCCGACAATCTTGCTCATGTTCATCACCTTGCCATGAACCAGGCGGACAGGGAAGCCGGCTTTCTCCTCTCCGCGAACGGCAATCGGCGTTGGATTGGCATTTTGCCTGCTTCTCCAATTTCGGCCTTGTAGCAGGCATTCAAATCCGAAACAGTTTCGGCGGCCTATGAAGAGCATCTGGATGGCGGCCGTGGTTGTGGCGCTGACGCTGGCGGGCGCGCGGGCGCAGACGGCGGATGAGAAGCTCGACGCCTTTTTCCGGCAATACCTGGAGGATTATTTCCGGCTGCGGCCGCTGGAAGCCACCAAATTGGGCGACCACCGTTTTGATTCGCTGATTGAGAACCTGACGCCCCAATCCCGCGCCGTCTGGCTGGACCAGACCCGCAAGGCCGCCGCCGACCTGCCGCATGCGGTGGACTATTCCAAACTCTCCCGGCCCGCGCAGATAGACTTCGAGATTCTTGAGAATCAGCTCAACCATGAAATCTGGCTGGCGGAAAACACCCGTCCTTACGAGGAAGATCCGCGCGTCTATAACGAGTACATCAACGACGGCGTCTATCTTTTGCTCACGCAATCCACGCTGCCGCTGGAGACCAACGTCGCCAATGCCATCGCCCGGATGGCATTGATCCCGAAGGTCATCGCCGCCGCGCGTGAGAACCTCCGGAACCCGCCCCGGACGGTCACGGAAACCGCCATCCGGCAGAACCGCGGCGCCATCGAATTCTACAAATCGGACATTTACAATTATGCCGGCCGGACCCGCCAGTTGCCCGCGCTGAAGGCCGCGGCCGGCGCCGTGGTTCCCGAACTCGAGGAATACCAGAAGTTTCTCGAGAACGACCTGCTGCCGCGCGCCAACGGCGAGTGGCGCCTGGGTCCGGAAAAATTCGCCCGCAAGCTTGAGCTCGAACTTGGCGCCGGGGCGACCGCGGACCAGGTATTGGGCGACGCGGAGGCGGAATTGCCCCGCGTGCAGGGCGAGATGTACGTCATCGCCCGGCAGCTCTGGAGCAAGTATTATTTCAAGCAACCCCTCCCGCCCGATGACGAGACGGGCCGCCGCGCCACCGTGCAACTGGTCCTCGACGCCATTGGGATGGAGCATGGCCGGCCGGAGACGCTCGCCCAGGACATGCGCGAGCGCGTGGCGGGCCTGAAAAAATTCATCGTGGCCACCGGCTTCGTGGCCCTGCCGGATCCCGACCGCACGGAGGTCATTGTGATGCCGGAATTCCGCCGGGGCAATTCGATCGCCTACATGGATGGCGCGCCGCCGCTGGACACCAACGCCGTCGGGCATCTGGCCATCAGCCCGCCGCCCGGGGATTGGGACGCGCAAAAGGTGGAGAGTTTTCTGGAGGAATACAACGACCGCATGCTGGACGTGCTGGCCATTCATGAAGGCTATCCCGGCCACGCGGTGCAATTGGCCTACGGCAACTTGAATCCCTCCCTCATCCGCCGGGTGCTGCCATCCGGCGCGTACATGGAAGGCTGGGCGGTTTATGCAGAGAAAGCGATGGTGGACCAGGGCTACGGCGGCGGCGATCTCGCCCTGCGCCTGAGCCAGCTCAAGTTTTATCTGCGCACGGTGGCCAACGCCATCCTTGACCACAACATGCAATGCGGGACCATGACCGAGGATCAGGCACTGACATTTCTCACGCGGCAATGCTTCCAGTCCGACAGCGAGGCGCGGCTGAAAATCGTGCGCGCCAAACAAAGTTCCTGCCAGCTTTCGACGTACTTTGTGGGCCGCATGGCGCATTACCGGCTGCGGCAGGAGATGGAGCGGGAAATGGGCGCGAAGTTTTCACTGGGCGCCTATCATCACGCCGTGCTGGTCCAGGGCGCCGTGCCGGTGAAATATTTGCCCGAGCTCGTGCGAACCACCCTGGGACTTCCGCATTAACGCCGTCGAAAGTTTGCGACTTGAACCCGCCCGAAACCACGCCCGATGCGTCCGCCGGACCGGAGCGCCGGCCGCATCCGCGCGGACTCGCCACGCTCTTCTTCACGGAGATGTGGGAGCGGTTCAGCTATTACGGATTGCGCGGATTGCTCGTGCTGTTCATGACCGGGCTGGTTCAGAAGGGCGGCCTGGGGCTGGACGACACGACTGCCGCGTCCATTTACGGCCTCTATGCCGCGGCGGTCTATCTCGCGAGCCTTCCCGGCGGCTGGGTGGCCGACCGGCTCATCGGCGCGCAACGGGCAGTGTGGTACGGCGGCATCATCATCGCCGCCGGGCATTTTGCCATGGCCCTGCCGAATATGCGGACTTTTTTCCTCGGGCTGGCCCTGGTGGTGGCGGGCACGGGCTTGCTCAAGCCGAACATCAGCGCAATTGTCGGCGGCCTTTATCCCGAAGGCGGCGCGCGGCGCGATGCGGGCTTCAGCATCTTTTACATGGGCATCAATCTCGGCGCGTTCTTCGGCCCTTTCATCTGCGGCACGCTCGGTGAGGATTACAACTGGCATTACGGATTTGGCGCGGCGGGCGTCGGGATGGTCCTGGGGCTGATTCAATTCCGGGTGACGCGCGGCCGGCTGGGCGAGGCGGGATTGCGTCCCGGGAGTTCCAAGCCGCCCGGGAAAGCCACGCTCGCCGCGTTCGTGGGCGGCCTCGCCGTGCTGGTTCTGGTTGTCGGTTTATGCCTGGGCGGCGCCATTCAAATCAGTCCCGCAGTTCTGGCGCAGTATGCGCAGAAGGCCATCATTACTATAGCGGGTCTGTATTTCGCCGGCGTGTTTTTCTTCGGCCGGCTGGATGCCGTCGAGCGGCGGCGGGTCGCGGTCATCCTGGTTCTGTTCGTTTCCGCGGCGTTGTTTTGGGCCGGGTTCGAACAGGCCGGCTCCTTTTTCAACTTGTTCGCCGAGCGCCACACCATCCGTTCCATCGGCTGGCTGGCTTCGCTCACGGGCAGAAGCGACGTGGTTGTTCCGGCGAGCTGGTTTCAATCGCTGGATCCGGTGTTCGTCATTTCACTGGCGCCGGTGATGGCGTGGGTCTGGATCAGGCTTGGACGCAAGAATCTGGACCCCGCCACGCCGGTCAAGTTCGGGCTCGGGTTGCTTCTGCTCGCGCTGGGATTCGCCGTCATGGCGTGGGCGTCCATGTATGTCGCCGCCGGCGAAAAAGTCCGCCCCACCTGGCTCATCACGATTTACCTCATCCATACCCTCGGCGAACTGTGCCTCAGTCCCGTCGGCCTGAGTTCCGTCACCAAGCTGGCGCCGCGCCGGTTTCTCGGGCAGATGATGGGCATGTGGTTTGTCGCCGCCTCGCTTGGAAATCTGCTGGCGGGAAAGCTGGCCGGGCAGTTTGACGAAAATGCCCTCGCGCGCTGGCCCGCCTTGTGCCTGCCCATGATTCTCCTGCCGGTGGGCCTCGGCCTGGCGCTGATTATTTTCTCGAAGCCCGTGAAAAACCTCATGTCGGGGGCGAACTAAGCGGCGCGAAAGGTTGCGATGCGCCCGGCGGAAAAAACGGCGCGTCAGGCAGCGTGATGGGCGTGCGCCGCCGGCGCGCCGGTGCGCAACGGCAATCCCGCGCGCAAACCGTTCACGAGGCGTTCCTCCAGCGCGAGCACCATGGAAACGCAGTCCTTGTGGGAGCGGGGTTTTACCTGGAAGAAATCTGCGCCCAAATCCAGCGCGCGCCGGATGCAATCCGGCTCCATTGAACCGGTCAGCACGACGACGGTCATCGCGCCGAGCTTCCGGGTCCTGAGCCATTCCAACACTTCGAAACCGTCGCGCACCGGCATTTTCAGGTCCAGCAGGAGGAGGTGCGGCAGGGGAAGGCCGGCGCGGCCGTGTTCACCGGCATGGTGGCTGAGATAGGCGATGACTTCATCGCCGTTGGAAACCTCGGCGACGAGTTGCATGCGCGTCGCGCGTCGCATCGCGGTGCGCAGGAGGAAGCGGTCGCTTGCCGAGTCCTCGGCGACCAGCACCTGAAAAGTTTCTTTGGCCCGCTCGTTCATGTTCCTTCAATTCACGGCCATGGCAAACCAAACGGCCAGCGTCCCTGCCGGCGATAATCCAGTCTCGCACCTGATGACCCCTTTCTCAACCGAAAGTTACTCACAACCGGCGGCGGCGGTCTGCCCGGTTGTCCGGGGTTGCGCTTGCGATTGCCGCCGGGGTTTGGCACAGTGGGCGGACATGCGCGAAAGCATCCGTGTTTGGTGGGAAAAGCTGGCGACTTTTTATATAGAGTTTATTGCCGAGGAGCGCCCTGGATATCGTGCGTCTTTGCTGCGGAGTTTGTTGTATGTGGTTTCCGCGTTATATTTCCTGATTGCGTTCAAATTTCGCCGCTTTCTCTACAATGTGCGCATCCTTCGCGATTCCACTCTCGGGGTCCAGGTGATCGCCATCGGCAACCTCACTTACGGCGGCACGGGCAAGACGCCGGTGGTGGAGAAGTTTGCGCGGGCGCTGCAGGACCAGGGCCGGACGGTGGCCATCCTGTCCCGGGGCTACCGCTCCAAGCCGCCGCCGCTGAGCAAGCGGCTCACCGACACCGTTCTCTTCCGCCAGGACAGCACCCCGCCGCGCGTGGTGTCCGACGGCAGATCGCTGCTCCTCGATTCCGAGACAGCCGGGGACGAGCCCTACATGCTGGCGTCCAACCTCAAGGACGTGGTGGTGCTGGTGGACAAGGACCGGGTGAAGAGCGGTCGCTATGCGATTGAGAAATTCGGCTGCGACACGCTGCTGCTGGACGACGCCTTTCAATACTGGAAGCTCCGCGGCCGGCGGCAGGACATTGTGCTGGTCGACTGCCAGCAGCCCTTCGGCAACGAACACCTGCAGCCGCGCGGAACGCTGCGCGAGCCGCCGTCCCACCTCGCGCGCGCGAACACCATCTTCATCACCAAAAGCGACGGCAAGACGGAGGCGTTGCGGGAGCGGATCGCCGGATATAATCCGACGGCTGGAATCATCGAGTGCATTCATCATCCGCTGTATTTCGAGGACGTTTTCACCGGCCAACGGCACGGGCTGGACTTGATCAAGGGCCGGCGGGTGGCCTCGCTGAGCGGAATCGCGCAGCCGGGGAGCTTCGAGCAAAGCCTGGCGACGCTCGGCGCGACGCTGGTCTATTCGAAGCGGTTCACCGACCACCATCGCTTCACGCAGCAGGAGCTGATCAATACCATCAACCGCAGCAAGAAACGGCAGGCGGAATGCGTCATCACGACGCAGAAGGACGCGGTGCGGTTTCCGAAAATCGACCGCCGCGACCTGGCCATCTATTTCGTCCGCGTGGAAATCAAAATCCTGACCGGCGCCGAGGACTTTCAGGATTGCGTCCGGAAAATATGCTTTCGTTGAACGATGAACTTTTTGCTTTATGTCGTGGTGCGGACGTTGATCGGGGTCCTGCGGGCGCTGCCAACGGGCTGCGTGGCGCGCATCGGCCGGGCGGGCGGCGCGCTGGCGTATTGGGTGGACGCACGGCACCGGCGGGTGACGCGGCAAAACCTGACGATGTGCCTGGGCAGGGAAAAATCGCCGGCGGAAATCGAGGCGCTGGCCCGGGAGAACTTCCGGCGCATCGGCGAAAATTTCGCGTGCGCGGTGAAGACCTCGTCCATGAGCGAGGAAAAGGTCCGGGCGCGGATGGAGGTCATCGGTGCGGAAAAAATCCTGAAGCGGGACGAGGTCCATGGCCCGATGAGCCGGGTGTTTGCCATCGGCCATTTTGGGAATTTCGAATTATTTGCGTCATCGGTCCGGCTGGCGCCGGCGTACCGCGGGGCAACCACCTACCGGGCCTTGAAGGAAAAGGGTCTGAACCGGCTGCTGCAGGAGATGCGGGAACGGAGCGGCTGCCTGTTTTTCGAGCGGCGCACGGAAGGCGCGGCCCTGCGGGCGGCCCTGCGCAACCAGCTTTTGCTGCTGGGCCTGCTATCCGACCAGCATTCCGGCGACCATGGCGTGAGATTGCCGTTTCTGGGCCATGAGTGTTCGACGACGAAAGCTCCGGCGGTGTTTGCGCTGCGGTTCAACCTGCCGCTGCACACGGCGATTTGTTTCCGCACCAGGGTGGGCCATTGGCGCATTGAAGTCGGGGATGAAATTCCCACGCACGAAAACGGCCAGCCGCGCACGGTGGAAGCCATCATGCTGGATGTGAACCGCGCCTTCGAGGTGGCGGTGCGCCGGGATCCCGCCAACTGGTTCTGGGTCCACAAACGGTGGAAACCGCGCAAGTCCAACGGGTCGTCAGACACGTCCATGTTGGAAGCCACCGCGCCGGGAATCGGCGAAGAAGCCGGGCCGCCGGAGAGGAGCGCCTGATGATCGCCCCGGAACCACGACGCATCGTCGTACGGGGCGTCAACTGGCTGGGCGACGCCGTGATGACCACGCCCGCGTTGCAACGGTTGCGTGAAGCGAAACCGGGCGCGCACATCACGCTGCTGACGCCGGCAAAGCTGGCGGAAATCTGGCGGCAACACCCGGCGCTCGACGCGGTGGAAACATTTGAGGCCGGCGAGAGCGTGTGGAGCGTAGGACGGCGGCTGCACGCGGGAAATTTTGACCTGGGATTGGTGCTGCCAAATTCGCCGCGTTCGGCGCTGGAACTCCGGCTGGCGGGCGTGCCCCAACGGGTGGGATACGCCGGCCCGTGGCGCAGCTGGCTGTTGACGCAAGCGGTTGGCATCCGCCCCGGCGCGGTCACGATGCGCAAGCGTTCGCCTTCCGAAATCAACCGGCTAACCCGGGAAAACGCTTCCGTGACGCCCGCGGCTCAACCCGCCGATGCGCATCATATTCACCAGTATTTGCACCTGACCGCCGCGTTGGGAGCGAGACCCGGCCCGCTGCGGCCGCGCCTCGCCGTTGCGGACAAGGCAGTTTCAGAATTCGCCGCCAAGTTCGGTTTGAGGGGTGGATCCACGGAATCCGCCGCCTGGATTGGGTTGAATGCCGGGGCGGAATACGGCCCGGCGAAGCGCTGGCCGGAGGAGCGTTTCATGGAAGCCGCCCGGCAAATCCAGGGGCGCCTCAAATGCCGCTGGCTGGTGTTCGGACTCGAGAGCGAACGCGACGCGGCGGCGCGAATTGTCGAGGGCATCAAACGTGGAACGACGGGCGAAGACCCGCCGGTCATCAACCTCGCGGGCAGGACAAGTTTGGGCGAACTTTGCGCGGGGCTGAAGTCATGCCGGGCGCTGTTGACAAACGATTCCGGGCCGATGCACGTGGCGGCGGCGCTGGGGACGCCAGTCGTGGCGCTGTTCGGCAGCACATCGCCGG
>Ga0181537_10000991_pt1 | contig 26614 bp, 15 predicted proteins | sample PEATcosm2014_Bin_39_FD_119765 | JGI IMG/M metagenome (GOLD analysis project Ga0181537, IMG submission 119765) | Peatland microbial communities from MTU Mesocosm Facility, Houghton, MI, USA - PEATcosm2014_Bin23_10_metaG | ecosystem: Environmental > Terrestrial > Soil > Wetlands > Peat | place...
CGCTGCGCGAGGCTTGAGATGATAGAAATACTTTCCGCTCACCAGTGCCTGCGGATCATGGCTGGTTGCCAGCCACACCTGGGTGCGCGGCGCCGCGTCCATGTCGTCCGGCGCTCCCCGACCACCCATCTTCGTGGCTACCCAGCCGGGCTCGAGCGCATTGGACAGCACATCGGGCCACAGCCTTGCCACCGCAAACGCAAGTATCACGTCATGAAGCTTGGATTCCGCATAGGCACTGGCGCCATTCCAGGGCCGCTCGCTCCAGGTCAGATCCGTCAGGTCGAGGACCGCTCCGCGATGCATTCCTGAACTCAGGTAGACCAGTCGTCGCGGCCGGTGGATCCGCATCGTCAGGATGTAAGGTGCCAGAGTGTTGACTGCGAACACGCTGGCAATACCGTCGACCGTCAGGCGGTGCGGCTCGCGATAGCCGATACCGGCGTTATGGATGACCGCGTCGAAGGTTCCGAGCTGATTCACCTGCTCGGCAACCTGACAGGTCGCATCGATGCTCGACAGGTCGCCGATCACTGCTGCTTCGGCACCAGGCACCGCTGCCAGGGCTTGCGCGGCGCGCTCGCGGCTGCGTGCGTGCAGGACCACGCGATGACCGGCGTCGACCATCAGTCGAGCCGCCATCTGCCCCAGGCCATCCGACGATCCGGTGACGACAACGCGGGCCATGGACTTCCCAGCCGCCGCTAACGCAGCTCGCCGGTCAGCGGGGTCAAGCGGCTGCCCCCAGGAACGCATGCTCCGCGTCGCGCAATGCGCGGGCAATGCGCCCCGCCCATTGCAGCTGGCCGGCATCCTCGTGCAGCAGGTCCTGGCGAATTTCGATCTCGACATGCGGCAGTCCGCGTTCCTCGGCATGCCGCGGGATGGTGTAATCGGTCGCATCGCTGACAAAGTAAGGTTCGTTGTCGGCCACGTGCAGGTCGGGCTCGCGCCGCAGCATGTCCAGTACCAGCCCGGCGAAGCGGCGGTCGCGGTTGTAGAGCACGGCCGCGTGCATCTCGCGGCGCACGCCGCGAAAGATGTGGGTCATGCTGTGCTGGGACACCAGGAAGGTCGGGCGTCCCGCCGCGCGGCGTTCGTCCAGCAGGGCTCGCAGGTGATCATGATAAGGGTCGAAGATCTCGCGCCGCCGTGCGGCGACCTGGTGTTCGTCCAGGGCGATATTGCCGGGAATCTCAATCGACTCCCCTACCGTCGGGATCGAACTCGCAACCTTGGGATCGCGGTTGCAGTCGATCACCAGGCGCGAATAATTCTGCGCCACCAACGGCGCATCGAGTTCCGCGGCCACGTGCCGCGCTACTGCCAGCGCGCCGATGTCCCAGGCGATATGGCGCTGCAATTCGGACGCCGGCAGTCCAAGGTCGCCCAGGCGGCGCGGGATTCGCCGGCTGGCATGATCCACCACCACGAGGAAATTCGAGCGCCGCTGGCGGCCGATCTCGAGGACCGGCGCCGGTTCATCGTCGGCGAGCAGCCTGTAGTCCGCAGCTGCGGCAGCGGTGGTGCAATGATCGATCGATTTTGGCATCGGCGAGCCCTTGGCGAATCGCGCGCGAGCAGCGTAGCATCCCGGGTACCAGAACGGCAGCCGCCCGTCCGCACGGCGCAACGCGCCGGCGACCGCGTGACTTGCTGCTATCCGGCTGATGCTGCCCCGGCTGCGCTACGCACGCCGCGCCGCCTATCTGAACTGCGTCGAAACCGTAGTCCGGCCGCCGCAGTGATGCGGCGTCAGTATTTGCAGTACCTGGCAATGATACTCTCGGCCAGCTCCTGACGGCCGGAGCGCGGCGCCGGATTGAGATTCTGATCGACCGCCAGGTCGGCGAGACTGGCAAGGTTCAATGAACCGCCCACGATGCGCTGGCCGAGTTCGCCACCCCAGCCCTGGTAGCGCTGCTGACGCAGGCGCGCCAGCCCGCCGTCGGTCACGACGTCGGCCGCCGCCAGCAAAGCGCGCGCCAGCGTATCAATGCCTCCAATATGCGCCAGGTACAGGTCGGCCGGATCGACCGACTGGCGGCGCAACTTGGCGTCAAAGTTGAACCCGCCGTTCACGAAGCCCTGATCCTCGACCAGCTGCACCATCGAGGGCACCAGCTCCTGCGCATTGTTCGGGAACTGGTCCGTGTCCCAGCCGTTGCGCGGGTCGCCGCGATTGATGTCGATCGATCCGAAGATTCCGAACGCGCGCGCGACGGCGATCTCGTGTTCGAAGTCCAGGCCGGCCAGCGTGGCGTGGTTCACCTCGATGTTGACCTTGACCTCCTTGGTGAGCCCGTAGCGCTGCAGGAAAGCGAATACCGCGGCGACGTCATGGTCGTACTGATGTTTGGTCGGTTCGAACGGCTTGGGTTCAATCAGGATCGTACCCTTGAAGCCGATGCGATGCTTGTGCTCGACCACCATCGACAGGAAGCGGCCGTACTGATCCAGCTCGCGCCGCAGGTCGGTGTTCAACAGCGAGTCGTAGCCCTCGCGCCCGCCCCACAGCACGTAGTTCTCGCCCCCGAGCCGGTGCGTGGCTTCCAGGCACCAACGTACCTGCGCCGCCGCCCAGGCGAACACCTCCGGGTCCGGGCTGGTGGCGGCGCCGCCCGCATAGCGTGGATGACTGAACAGATTAGCCGTGCCCCACAGCAGCCTGACGCCGGTAGCGGCCATTTTTGCGCTGATGCCGGCCTCGATGGCACGCAGGTGCTGCTCGTGCTCCCTGAGCGTGGTTGCCGTGGCCATCGCATCGACGTCATGAAAAGTGAAGTAGCGCACCCCGAGCCGCACGAAGAAATCGAACGCCGCCTCAAGTTTGGTGTCGGCCATGGCCTGGGTGCTTGGCGTTCCGAGCCACGGCCGCGGCAGCGTGCCACTGCCAAAGATATCCACCCCCGGCCAATTGAAGGAATGCCAGTAGCACACGGCAACCTTCAGCCAGTCCTCCATGCGCTTGCCCCGCACCAAGCGGTTCTTGTCATAGACCCGATAGGCAAACTCGTTGCTGGTGCCCGGACCCTCGAAGCGAGCCGGCTCGACGCCTGAAAACAGAGTCATGCTGCAAACTCCACGAAAGTGTGCTTCAGATCCTGATACAACCGCCGAAAGACACGGCGGCGCATGGCCAGCAGGGCAGACAACGCGGCGTCGGGCTGAACCATCCGCTCGACCGGCGGCGGCGTGCACACCTCCTCGAGCCGCTCAGCGCCGACGGCAAGCCGCGCCAGGCGCGCCGCACCCAGCGCGGCGCCGACGTCGCCGCCGGTACGATAGCTCAGCGGGCGCTGCAGGGCAGCCGCCAGCAATTCGCCCCAGTATGGCAAGCGCGCGCCGCCGCCGGTGACGCTGATCTCGCCGACCGCACCGCCCTGTTCGATCAGTACATCCAGTCCGTCGGCGAATGCGAGCGCCACACCCTCGAGCACCGCACCAGTAAGATCCGCGGCGCCGGTATCCGGCGTGATGCCGAAGAAAACACCACGCGCGTGCGGGTCGTTGTAAGGCGTGCGCTCGCCGGACAGATACGGCAGGAAGAACGGCGAATGGCGAGTGATGCCGCGCCGCTGCGCAGCCAGGACCATGCGCGCCAGATCGGTTTCCCCGGTCAGTTGCGCCACCCAATCGAGCACGCTGGCCGCGCTCAACATGACCGACATCTGGTGCCAGCGGTCGGGAAGACAGTGGCAAAACGCATGCGCCGCGCCATCAGGATTGGGGCGAAAGCGGTCCGTTACCACGAACAGCACGCCGGATGTTCCGAGCGACAGGAACGCCTGGCCAGGCGCGACCACACCCAGCCCCACGGCGCTGGCTGCATTGTCGCCGCCACCGCCGGCCACCACCACCCGCGGCAACTGCAGTTCGTGCGCAACGCTGGCCAGCACCGTCCCGGACGGCTGCGAACCCTCAACCAATCGCGGCATGTTGGCGCGCGTCAGCCCGGTCGCCGCAAGCATGGCATCCGACCAGTCGCGCTTGCCAACATCCAGCCAGCCGGTGCCGGCGGCATCCGACATATCGCTGACCTTCTCACCGGTCATCTTCAGACGCACGTAGTCCTTAGGCAGCAGCACGCAGGCGGTACGGCCAAAGATCTCCGGCTCATGGCGCGACACCCACAACAGTTTCGGCGCGGTGAATCCCGGCATCATGATGTTGCCGGTGATGGCACGTGCTGCGGGCTCGCGCCGTTCCAGTTCCAGGCACTCGTTCGCCGATCGACCGTCATTCCAGAGAATCGCCGGACGCAGCGAGCGATCTTTGGCGTCCAGCAGCGTCGCGCCGTGCATCTGTCCGGAAAGTCCCAGCGCGCGCAGCGCAGCACGCGCCGCGCCCGGCAGGCTGCGCACCGCGTTGACCGTCGCCTGCCACCAGGCCTGTGGATCCTGTTCGGAAAATCCCGGTTCCGGACGGCGCACATCGAGCGCCTCGGATGCCTGTGCCACCACCGCCCCGCGCTCATCCACGATCAGCGCTTTGACGCTCGAAGTGCCGATGTCAATGCCGAGGTACACCTAGGCGGCTCCCATCGCACAGCTCAGCGGCGCGGTCAGCCCGCTGCCCGCTGCTTGAGCACGGGCGCCGCGTGCATGCCGCCGCGGATCCACAGGTTCTGAATTTCCTCGAGCGTGCGGCGCTTGGTTTCCGGAACGTAGAAGTAGACGAAGGCTGCGGCAAGGAAACTCATGACGCCGTAAATCCAGTACGGCAAGCCGTGATTGAACATCGCGTTCAGTGCCGAGTTGCCGATTAGGATCTTGAAAGTCCACGAGACCAAGAGGTTGGCGATCCACTGCGCCGCCACCGCGATCGCCATGGCCTTGTTCTTGATCGAATTCGGAAACATCTCGGACAGCAGCACCCAGGTTACCGGGCCCCACGACAGCGCGAATCCGGCTATGTACGCGACCGCGGATATCAACGGTCCGGTACCCACGGCATTGGCCTGGAACTGGAAGCCGAGCGTGATCATCGCCACGCCCATCACCGCGCCGCCGATGATCAGCAGCGGCTTGCGGCCAAGCCGGTCGACCGTCAGGATCGCCACCACCGTGAAGACGACGTTCGCCAGGCCGACGATCACCGTCTGCAACAAGGCCGAGTCGGTAGACGCGCCCAGATTCTTGAACATCAGCGGCGCGTAGTACAACACCGCATTGATGCCGACGAACTGCTGGAACACCGACAGCATGATGCCAGCGATGATCACCAGGCTGCCGAAGGCAAACAGGCTGGTACCGGTGGAATGCTGCGGCAGCACCAGAGAGCGCTCGATTTCCCTGATGGTGGTGCGCGCTTCCGCGTCCCCCACCAGGCGCGCCAGCACGGTCTGCGCCTTGTCACTGCGGCCCTTCATCACATACCAGCGCGGCGTGTCGGGCACCAGCGTCAGCAGTGCCAGAAACAGCGCAGCCGGAACAGCCTCGGACACCAGCATCAAGCGCCAGCCCGTGGTCCTGATCCAGACTTCATCGCCCTGAGAGGCGATCGCCCAGTTCACGAAATAGACCAGCAGGATACCGCCCACGATCGACAACTGGTTGAACGACACCAGTCTGCCGCGGATCTGGCTGGGCGCGATCTCGGCAATGTACAAAGGTGACAGCATCGACGCGATGCCGACGCCAACACCGCACAGAATGCGATACAGGATGAACGGCGTCAGCGCCTTCGGGCCCATGGCGCCGATCGGTCCTAGTCCGAACTCCGGGTAGGCGGACCCGAACGCCGATATCAGGAACAAGGCGCCGGCCACCAGCATGCCGCCCTTGCGCCCGATCGCCTTGGATACCCATCCGGCGACGATCGCCCCGATGATGCAGCCGAACAGTGCGCTCGACACCGTCCAGCCCGACAGGCTGCTGCGGGCAGTTTCAGACATATTCTGCGGATCGATGAAGTTCGCATCAATTGAGCTTACGGCGCCGGAGATCACGGCCGTGTCATAGCCAAACAGCAGGCCTCCCAGTGTGGCGACAAACGTCAGGCCGATCACCAGCGCTGTATTGCTCTGCTTCATAATGCCCCTGCGGTCATGGGCGAAACGCCGACATGTCTCGCAACTTCATGCATCGTCACTGCATTGCGGAGCCGTCTTGGCGTCCTTATCACTGAGTACCTCAGCGCTGGCAGGTGCCCCATTGTAGCAAAGCAAGCCGCGCGAACCGCCCGCTGGATTTTCACCCATCGCATCGTGCTTATTGTCGGCTTCGGTGATTAATGACACTCTGCGCCCGGTGTTCAAATCTCCCGGCAACGCACCGGGATCACTGGGCGTTCGCAACAACCCGATATCTGATACAGCACGAGTTGCTCCAGGTTCTCGGTGTACTGCAGCGTGAGCGGCCGAGCGCGATGGACTGCCACGCTGCCGGCAATGAGTGCCGGCGGCCCGTTGGTGCGCGCCGCCCTCGGCAGCGCAGGCAGCCGGCAGTGCGCCACTGCCGGGCCGACAGCCCGGTTTGCACGCTGTTCGTTCAGGCGGGGCTGCCGGCTGGGCCGCTCGAGCTCAGGATCCGCCAATAGAACCTCGCCTATGAGTGAGCTTGCGATGGTCGCTGCAGTGCGCCAAAATTGCCGGAGGTTGCCGAAAGCCGCGCGGCCGCACCCGATGAATGGGGCTTTCGCTTAACTATTAACGAGTTATAAGCTCACTGGTTGAGCGATCAAGTATGCAACAGCACCACCGCATCGGTCCGCCGGATGCCGCGCAGGCGACGGGGCGACACTTGTTGGTTGACCGATGAGCGCCAACGCAACCGCACTGCTGCCGATGAGTGTCCTGGATGACGACGCCTGGGAAGATCTGCTCAGCTTCATCGAAGAGCGTCGCGTGATCCCGATCATCGGCCCCGAGCTTCTGCAGGTCAGCACTGATCGCGGCCCGCGCCTGCTGTATGACTGGCTGGCCGAGAAGCTGGCCGCCCGGCTCAACGTCGATGTCTCGCAGTTGCCGCAACCTTACACGCTCAATGACGTGGTCTGCTGGTTCCTGGGCGCACGCGGCCGGCGCGAGGAAGCCTATGTGCGCTTGCGCGGCATTCTGAAGGAAGCCGCATTCGAGCCGCCGCGCGCGTTGCGCCGTCTGGCGGCGATCCCCGAGTTCGACCTGTTCGTGTCCACCACTTTCGATCCGCTGCTCGAGAGTGCAATCAACCTGGAGCGATTCAACGGCTCAGCGTTCACCGAGGTGCTCTCTTATTCCCCCAATCGCGTGGTCGACCTGCCGTCGGAGCGTGATCGGTTGCAGCGGCCGGTGGTCTATCACCTGTTCGGGCGGCTGTCGGCCTCGCCGAGCTATGTGATCTCCGATGAAGACCTGCTGGAATTCATCTGTGCTCTGCAGAGCGAGCACCTGGCGCCGGAGAAGCTGTTTCACGAGCTCGAGCACAACCATCTGCTGTTCATCGGCAGCAATTTCACCAACTGGCTGGCGCGCCTGTTCCTGCGCATGGCCAAGCGCCAGCGGCTGTCCGATCCGCGTGACGTCGGCGAGATCATGGCCGATGATCACACCAGCGAGGATGAACGGCTGGTATCGTTCCTGCAGCAAGTAAGCGTACGCACGCGCATCTACCTGGGCGCCGAGCGCTTCGTCGATGAACTGCACGATCGGCTGGCCGCGCGCCGCGAACCGGCCGCTCCGGCCGCGCGTGGCGAGGCGCCGGCTCGTTTCCTGCCGCCGGCGCGCGAGATGCCGGACAACGCGGTATTCATCAGCTATGCGCGCGAGGACCTGCCCGCAGTTCAGCGTATCAAGGCCGGCCTGGAGGCCGCCGGCATCACGGTCTGGTTCGACATGGACCGGCTTGAAGTCGGCGATGACTACGATCGCAAGATCCAGCGCAACATAGCGCGCTGCTCGTATTTCATACCGGTGGTCTCGGCCACCACGCAGCGCCGGCACGAAGGCTATTTCCGGCGCGAATGGAGCTACGCGATCGACCGGGTGCGCAACATGGCAGATGGTGCGCTGTTCATACTGCCGGTGACGATCGACGCCACCGGCGCCGCTGAAGCACTGGTACCGGACAAGTTCAAGGCGCTGCATTTCACGCAGCTGCCGGGCGGCGCGGTCGCGCCTGAATTTGCGCAGCGGTTGGGCGACTTCACGCGGGCACGGCAGCAGTGAACGCAGTGCCCGATAGTCTGCCGCTGGCCGAGCTCGGCGCCACCGCGGTGGACGAGCGCAATCCCTGGCTCGGCCTGGCATCGTTCACCGAGGAGACGCGCGCCTATTTCTACGGGCGTGAGGATGAAGTCGCAGAACTGGCGCGGCGCGTGCAGCGCAAACTGCTGACGGTATTGTTCGGCCAGTCTGGCCTGGGCAAGACCTCGATCCTGCGCGCCGGGCTGGTGCCGCGCCTGCGCGCCCAGGGCTACTGCCCGGTGTATGTGCGCGTTGACTACGGCCACGACGCTCCCGAACCCGCCGAACAGATCAAGCAGGCGATCGCCCGCAGCGCCACGCGCTCCGGCGCATGGACGCAGGTCGGAGTCGCCGCCGAAGGCGAGTCGCTGTGGGAGTTTCTGCATCACCGCGACGATGTGCTGCGCGATGACGCCGGCAACACACTCATTCCGCTGCTGATCTTCGACCAGTTCGAGGAGATCTTCACGCTGGCGCAGACGGATGATTTCGGGCGTGCGCGCGCCGCGCGCTTCATCGCCGATCTGGCCGATCTGGTCGAAAACCGCGCCCCCAAGTCGCTGGAGGCAAAGCTCGACGCCGATGATACGCTGGCCGAGCGCTTCGACTTTGCGCGCAGCGATTACCGTGTCCTGATTGCGCTGCGCGAGGATTACCTGGCGCCACTGGAGGGCCTGAAGGGCGCGATGCCCAGTATCACGCAGAATCGGCTGCGGCTGGCACCGATGACCGGCAGCCAGGCGCTGACCGCAGTCATGCGGCCGGGCAAGGGACTGGTGTCGGAGGAAGTCGCGGCTGCCATCGTTCGCTTCGTCGCCGGCGGCGCCGAGCTGGCTAACGCCGAGGTCGAGCCGTCGCTGCTGAGCCTGATCTGCCGTGAACTCAATGACGCCCGCATCGCGCAGCGGCGCGACGAGATCTCACTCGATCTGCTCGCCGGCTCGCACGCGACGATACTCAGTAACTTCTACGAACGCGCGCTCGCCGACCAGCCGGCGGCGGTACGCCGCATCATCGAGGAGCAGCTGCTGACGGCCTCGGGATATCGGGAAAACATTGCCGAGGAGCGGCTGGTGAGTGCCCTGGCGGCCGCGGGCGCCGCCCCGGAAACGCTCGCGGTGCTGGTCAACCGGCGCCTGTTGCGCATTGAGGAGCGACTCGACGTGCGCCGGGTCGAGCTTACCCACGATGTGTTGTGCGGCGTCGTCAAGGCAAGCCGTGATCTGCGCCACGAGCGTGAGAAGGGCGAAGCCACCGAACGGCTGCTGGCGGAGCAGCGTGCGCGCGAATTGGCGGCGCGACACGCCCTGGTACGCGCCCGCCAGGTCGCGAGCGTGTGTGCGGTGCTCGCGATTGCGGCGATCTTCGCGGCGGTGCTGGCGTACCTGAGCACCCAGCGAGCGCATCGCGCCGAGCGGCTCGCCGACCAGACACGCGCTGCCGCCGAGCAGGCTCGGGCCGGGGCCGAACACCTGCTCGGCTATCTCAGTGACGATTTCAACCGCGAGCTGGTGAGTTTCGGGCGCATCAACGTGATCGCGGAATTCTCCCGCCAGCAGATCGAATACTTCCACTCGCTGCCGCCGGCACTGCAGGGTCCGGAAACCACGCGCAACGGTGCGCTCGCCATGGTGTACTACGCGCGCGCGAATCGGCAGCTGGGCAATCTGGCCATCGCAAGCAACAATGCCGCGGAGGCAGCCCGGCTGCTCGAGCAGCTGCAGCGTGCCGGGGACCATTCCGAAGCCACGACCATTGCGCTGGCGCTCGCCTATACGGCGCAGGCACTCATCAAGGACAGCCAGAACGACTCCGAAGGCGTCATCATGGGAAAGCGCGCCGTTGACCTGTTGCGCCCGGTCGCAGAAGCACCGGGCGCTTCAGTGGCCGCGCGCCGGGCATTCGTCGACACCCTGGGTCGATACGGCTACGAGCAGACCGCAGGCAATCGATTCCAGGACGCCATTCCGATACTGACGCAGGTACGCCAGATCGCAGCAGATCTGGGCGCCAAGACGCTCGCCGATATCGACATGGCAGCCGACTACGCCGAGGCCGGGGCATGGCTGGTGGGTTGCCTGGACGGACTGGGGCGCGATGGCGAAGCCCAGACTGTCGGCGATGAGGTGATCGCAATGGCTGACAAGGTGCTGGAGCAGCGCCCGGGATACCGCCTGGCGCTGCACGCGCAGCAGGTGGTCGAAGGCAGTCTGGCCGGAGTGGCACAGAATGGACTGAATCCCGCGGGTATGCAGCGCTACAGCGCGCTCGATGCTCAGGTGTCGACCACGCTGCTGCAGCTGGATCCGCACAATGTCGTGAGTCTCAACAATCTGGGTGTCGCGCATCAGGAAATGGGGGATGCCAGCTGGGCGGCCGGACGACTGCGCGAAGCGATCGCCTCGTACCTGAAATCGCTCGACGACTACGCGCAGGCAACCGCCGGCGGCGCCAGCTTCGTAGTCATTCGTGCCTACGACATGGCGATCACGTCGTACTACCAGGCGCAGATGGGTGACGCTGCCGGCGCACAGGCCACGATCGCATCCGGACGTCCGTATGTCGAGAAGCTTCGCAAGACCGAACCGCCGGGCAGCATCGCGCAGATCATCGTCGACAACCTGCTTGCGGCCAGCAGCGCCGCGGCGGCGCTGGAGCATGATGATCTGCCGACCGCCCAGCACATCGCCTGGGACACCGCGAAGTCGCTGCAAGCCGCAACACCCAGCGGCGCCTGGCAGGAAGGCGAAAAGTACATCAGCCTGTACTTCGCGCTGCACGTGGCCGGCCGCGCAGAATATCTGCTTGGCAATTTCCCCGCCGCGGAACGGGCTGAGCGCAGCGCGCTCGAGGCACGCAAGCATTGGCCCTCGGAGGCCACCACCGACCGGCGCCAGCTGGGCGAATTGTCTACCTGGCTGGCGCTGGCGCTGGCGCGCCAGGGCCGGCTGGATGAGGCGGCGAGTGAGATCGGGCCGGTGGTCAAATTCCAGCGCGAGCTGGCGGCCAGGAACCACGGTGATCAGTGGCAACCGGTGGAACTGGCCAGTGCACTGTATGCGCAGGCGATGGCTGACCGGAACCAGCACGCGAAGCTGCTGCAGCAAGCCGCCGGCGTGCTCGATAGCGTGTCGCCGAACCTGCGCTCGCTGCACGACGTGCGCGCCTGGCGCACCCGCATCAACGAGGCGATGCATGCCGCGGTGCCGCCGGTCGCCCTCGTGCGGGGCCAGGGGTGAATTCGAACGCGGTGCCTCTGTTCCGCTCGAGCGGGCAACCGGGCTTCTCGAGCAAGCTCAGCGGCGATCCGCGCCATGTCGCGGCGCGCAAGCTGGAACGCGAGGTGCAGGTGCGCTTTACGCCCGACGTATGCAGCGTACAGACGCCCGAGGGACTGGTGCACGCGCAGCCCGGGGATGCGATCCTGACCGGAATCGCCGGGGAGCGCTGGCGCGTATCGCGCACGCATTTTGCCGCCAAATACCGCCCCATACCGCCGACGCGGCCGGGCGAGGCCGGCACTTACCTGAGCCTGCGCAATCGCATCCTGGCGCTGCAGATGTCCGAACCGTTCGAGGTGCTGTTGGCCGACGGCCGTTCGAAGCTGACCGGCCGCGCCAGCGACTGGCTGGTGGACTATGGCGACGGCAGCCTGGGCATCGTGTCACAGTCTATATTCGCAACTACCTACGAAATCGTCGACTGAGACGCGCGTGGCGCTGCATCAAGTCATCCAGCGCCTGCTGCTTACCGGGGTGAAGCTTCGGACTCCCCCGCCACCTCCGAGGCCCCGGCCGCCGCAGCTATTGCTGCCGCTTATCGAATCGCTGGCCGCCGCCCACCGTGAATTTGATCAGCGCGCCATTTACTTCGGGCACCGCTACCGCAGCGGCTTCTGGGCGATCTACCTGCTGAGCGCGCTGGCCGTGCTGTGCGCGGTGATGCCGCTGGCACTCGGATGGGATAGCGCCAGCCACGCCATGCACCCGTACTCGGGACTTTGGGCGGCGGCGGAAGTGGTCGTGATCGGCACGGTCAGTGCGATCTACTGGCTGGGACATCGGCGCGACTGGCAGGGACAATGGCTGCGGGCCCGCACCACTGCGGAGCTGACCTGGTATCTGCCGCTGATCGCACCGCTACTGGATTTTTCGGCGCCCGAGGCCCAGGCGAACTGGTATCTGCGGATGCTGGACCCTGCGCAGCACCTGGGTGGAGCGGATGATGTCGCGGCACTGTGTGCCCGCAACGAGCCGCTGGCGCGCCAACTGCTCGCCGATGCCTGGTGGGATCCGGAATTCATCGCCAGCTACGCGCAGTGGACCATCGATATCCTGCTGGACCAGAAGCACTATCACGCCTGCCTGGCGTTGCGCCAGCATGCGCTGCTGCATCGGGTGCACCGCGTGACCAGCGGGCTGTTCGGGCTGACGGCGCTCGGCGCGCTGATGCATCTGCTGATCCATACGCTCTGGCTGTCACTGGTGACGACGTTCTTTCCGGCGCTCGGAGCATCGCTGCATGGCGCGCTGGCGCAATCCGAAGCCTATCGGCTCGGCGCGACCTCCGAGCGGCTGGTGGTGGAACTGCAGGGTGCGATCGACGATATCCGCGCTGCCCTGGCCGAGCCGGCGCAAGCCGCTCTCATTCAGGGGCTCAAGGCATCGGTCGAAGCTGCCATCGCACTGATCATGGAGGAGCACCAGGACTGGCACATGCTGGTGCGGCCGCACCACCTGCCGCTGGCCTGAGCGCCGCCGCGCAGCTAGCGCGCTTTCAGCGCGTGCACTTCCGCGATATAACCGCCTGGAAATTGCAGTATCGCCGTGCTGCGATCCGCAGCTTGGTAGGGCGCGGACAGCAGCGCGACGCCGGCTGCCGCTGCCCTGGCGAGCGTGTCGGCCATGTCGGCCACCTGGTAGCCGGTCGATTCATGCCCGAACGGATACGGCAGATGGCCGTCGGTCACCAGCACCTGCATGCGGCCGAAGCCGGATTCGATGCGCATACGGCGATAGACTTCGCCGGGGCGGCCGATTTCTCCGGCATCGGCATGGCGCTCGTCGGAAAGCAGCCGCCCGTGCGCAAATCGCAGGAAGTCGCGCACAAATTCGTCCGCGCATGTAGCCGACACATAGACGCGATTATCCGGTGTGGTGGCCAGCGGCGGGTAATCGGGCGCGACGAAGTGCCAGTAGAGCTGCGTCTCGACTCCACACGGCCAGCGGACCACGGCATCGATCCCGATGGCATCCCGGAACGGGGCCACCAGGATCTCGGCGCCGGAAGCGCGCGCGGCTATCAGCGCGCGGCCCATGTCCCTGACCAGATAGCCGGTACGTTCCGATCCGAAAGGAAACGGGATCGGCGTATCGAAAGCGAAAATCGACAGCGTTCCCACAGGCGCCATCACATACTGAAACGTCGTATGGCTTGGCACCGGCAGCACATTGCCGTCCACGCGCTTCGAGGACGTACCGCCGAAGGTTGCGGTGAACGCGGCGACGAACGCCTGCAGTTCGCCAGGCGCAACGTAGACATGCGTCGAGTCGTATTGAGGTCCGACCGCGACGCCAGCCGACTCTGCGCCTTCGGCCGCCGCGCCGGGCGCCAGGCGTGCAGCCAGCAACATGGTCGCCGGAAGCATCGCCGCCATCAGCGAGCGTCTGATGCGCCTGCGGCGCGCTGCACTATGCATGTTCAGCTCCGATCACTAACGGTATATTAAGCCGCTTTGAACGACCCGAACATACACGGCCAACAAGGATACCCATGAAGCCAGCTGTCATCTCGATCGCAGTTTGCTGCACGGCGTTGAGCGTCGCATTCGCCGCCGGCACTCCCGGGCCGAGCGCGACCGCGGCCATCCTGTCGATCCCGGTGCCGCTCGATCGCGCCTACCCCGGGCAGGTCCAATTGAGCGTCGATGCCACCGATGTCAGCCGACGCATCATCCATGTTCACGAGAGCCTGAGCGGCGTCGGCCCAGATACCGTTCTGCTCTATCCCAAGTGGCTTCCCGGCACTCACGCGCCTGAGGGCACGATCGATCGGCTCTCAGGTCTGAAGATCGTGGCCGACGGCGCCCCGGTAGCCTGGAAGCGCGACCCGGGCGACGTGTTCGCGTTCCGCGTGCGCGCAGCTCCGGGCGTCAAGTCGATCGATATCGATTTCGATTACCTGTCCCCCACCAGCATGCAGGTCGGCGGGCTGGAAATCAGCCGCGAGCTGCTGATGATCGAATGGAACGAGCTGGTGCTGTACCCGGCCGGCTATTTCACGCGCCGTATCCCGGTGCAGGCCAGCATCACCCTGCCGGCCGACTGGAAATCCAACTCCGCGCTGGAAATCAGCTCCAGCAGCGGCGCGCACACCCAGTTCAAGCAGGTGAGCCTCGAGACATTCGTCGACAGCCCGCTGTATGCCGGGCGCTATGCCGCACGCTTCGAACTCGATCCAGGCAGCCCGGTGCCGGTGCATCTGGATCTGTTTGCTGATCGGCCCGAGCTGCTGGCGGTCAAGCCGGAGCAGCTCGAAGCGCACCGGGCCCTGGTGCAGCAGGCCTACAAGCTGTTCGGCTCGCATCACTACAATCACTACGATTTCCTGTATTCACTGAGCGACCAGGTCCAGCAGAGTGGACTCGAGCATCATCAGTCGAGCGAAAACGGCACGGATCCGGAGAGCTTCACCGAATGGGACAAGACCGCATACGTCAGGGATCTGCTGCCGCATGAGTTCACGCATTCGTGGAATGGCAAGTTCCGCCGGCCAGCGGATCTGTGGACGCCAAACTACAACGTGCCGATGCAGGACAGCCTGTTGTGGATGTATGAGGGGCAGACCGAGTACTGGGGCTTCGTGCTGGCGGGACGCTCGGGGCTGCGCACCCGGCAGCAGGTGCTCGATCAGTTCGCGCTCACGGCTGCCTATTATGAAGTACAGGCCGGCCGGCAGTGGCGCGCCCTGCAGGACACCACCAACGATGAGATCATCAACCCGCGCCGGCCGGTGTCCTGGCGCGACTGGCAGCGCTTCGAGGACTACTATGACGAGTCGGCACTGTTCTGGCTGGATGCCGACACACTGATCCGGGAGCGCTCACAGGGCAAGCGCTCGCTTGACGATTTCGCGCATGCATTCTTCGGCATCGACGACGGCAGCTTTATCCCGGTCACCTATTCCTTCGATGACGTGGTGAAGGCCCTGAATGCGGTGGAACCGTACGACTGGGCTGCCTTCCTGCGACAGCGACTCGATTCGGTGGGCAAGCCGCCGCCGCTCGACGGATTGCGGCGCGGGGGTTACCGGCTGGCATATACCGAGACGCCAAGCGAGTATGAGAAGGCCGGCGACGAGCAGCGCAAGCACGTCAATCTGCTCTACTCGATCGGCCTCGACATTGACGATAGCGACAAGGACGGCAGCGTGATGGAGGTCCTGTGGGGCAGTGCCGCGTTCAAGGCCGGGCTCATTGAAAGTGCGCAGATCCTGGCGATCAATGGCGTGGCGTATAGCGCCGATGTGCTGCAGGACGCGATCCGCGCAGCCCACGGTACGCAGGCGCCCATCGAGCTGATTGTCAAGACCGGGGATCGCTACGCGGTTGCGAAAATCGACTACCACGACGGCCTGCGCTACCCGCACCTCGAGCGCGACCCTGCCACGCCCGCAAGGCTCGATGACATTATCGCTGCGCGGCCGTGACGCGCAGCCGTATCGGCTGAACCAGTAGCTGCGATCGCTCGGCGCACGGCCCGACCAGGATCTCGATCTCACCGGGCTCGATCAGCGGCTGCAGATCGGGCCCCAGGAAGCGCAGTTCCGAGACCGCCAGACACAGCGTCACGGTACCGCGCTCACCGGGCCGCAATTCGATCTTGCCGAATCCCTTGAGCTCCAGCAGCGGGCGCGCAACGCTGGCGATAGGGTCGTGGGTGAAAAGAAAAACCGTCTCCTGCCCGGCTCGCGCCCCAACATTGGCGATATCGACCCGCACCTCGATCGTGTCGCCCTCACTGGCAACGAGCGGGGTCACCTGCAGGTTCGACAACGCGAAGCGGCCGTAGGTGAGACCGTGGCCAAATGCAAACAGCGGAGCATTGGGAATGTCGAGATAACGGCTGGTGTAGTGATCGTTGCCATCGGCGGGCCGTCCGCTCGGTCGCTGCCCGAAGAAGACCGGTATCTGGCCCACCGCCCGTGGCCAGCTCATCGGCGTACGGCCGCTCGGTGACACGCGTCCGCACAGCACATCGGCGATCGCATTGCCCGCCTCGCTGCCCAGGAACCAGGCCGCGAGCACGGCATCGGCCTGCTCGATCAGCCACGGCACCACCAGCGGGCGGCCCGAGAACAATATTGCGACGACCGGTTTGCCCAGCGCCCGGGCACGATCGAGCACGCCCTGCGCATATGCACGCTGCTGCCCGGGCAAGCCCAGGTGCGCGCGGCAGGCCGCCTCGCCGCTCATGTCGGCAGCCTCGCCCAGGCACAGCACGATCGCATCGGCCGCGTCGCAAATATCCATCGTCGGCTGCATCGCGGGCAGTTCATCGGCCCGGATGGCAAGCCCGCTCGCATGCAGGATGTCGGCGCCGGGCAGAGCGGCGCGCAATCCCGCGAGCACGCTCACGTGCGTCGCAGGATCACCGGCCAGCGACCAGGGGCCGCCCATCTCGGCGGCCGCGTCCGCCAGCGGTCCGATGACTGCAAGGCGACGCAGCGATCCGGCCAGAGGCAGTACGGCGTTGCGATTCGTCAGCATCACGATGGCGCGCGCACCGATGCTGCGAGCCAGCCGGCGACGTCCGGCGCGTGTCTCGGCGCTCTCCGCCGCCGCGCCGCGCCGATACGGCTGCTCGAACAGTCCGAGCTGCTGCTTGAGTGCCAGTACGCGGCGCACGGCCGCGTCGATCTGCGTCATGGTTACGCTGCCGCGCTCCAACGCCGCCGGCAATCCCAGGCGATAGGCATTCGACATCATGTCGATATCCACACCGGCCTTCAGCGCCAGCGCCGCCGCGTCCGCCAGCGTGGCGGCAACACCATGGCGCATCAGTTCCGCAATGGCGTTGTAGTCGCTGACGATGACGCCGTCGAAGCCGAGCTGCTCGCGCAAAAGACCGCGCAGCAGCCCGACATGTGCAGTCAGCGGGACGCCGGCAAGATCGGTAAATGCGGGCATCACAGCCGCGACACCCGCGGCCAGCGCAGCGGCAAATGGCGGCACGTGTATCTCGAGCACACTGCGCTCGGAGATGTCGACCGAAGCGTAGTCGCGTCCCGCCATCACGGCGCCGTAGGCACAGAAATGCTTTGCGACCGCTGCCAGCGCGCCGGGCGCGCTCAGATCGCCCCCCTGGATGCCACGCACCTTGGCCCTGGCGATTTGTGCGCCAAGCCATGGATCTTCGCCCGGCCCCTCTGCGCTGCGGCCCCAGCGCGGGTCGCGCGCTACGTCCAGCATCGGTGCAAAGGCCATGGCGATGCCGTCAGCGGCCGCCTCGTGCGAGGACTCGCGCGCGGTCATTCCCCAGGCCTCCGGATCGAACAGCGCCGCTTCTCCCAGTGGCACCGGAAACAGCGTCCGATGGCCATGGATGACATCGAAGCCAATCAGCAGCGGGATTCCGAGTCGCGATTCCTCGATCGCGAGCCGTTGCAGCTGCTGCACGTGGCCGGCGTCGAACAGATTGAGCAGGTTGCCGATCGTGCCGGCCTTGATGGCATCGGTCGAGTCGCCCGCGATTACCGGTCCGGTGACCGCATAGCCTGCCGCTGTCATCGTAAGCTGGCCGAGCTTCTCGGCCAGGGTCATAGACCCGATCAGTGTTTCGATCCGGCTCATGTGATCCATCTTCCGCTTCTCACCGCAACATTAGAGCGTAGGTAAAATTTTCTATACCCTTGGGTGTCTGGCCATAGCAAGGCCGCGCTACTCCGGCTAACGTGGGCGATTATGAACGAACAGCCATCGCGCTATTGAAAAGGCAGCCCGTGCCCAAATCCGACAGTTCCCTGATCGCACCGGCCGCGCTGGCCCGGCTGCCCGCCGACCGGCTGCTGGAAGCCGTGCAGCGTCAGACTTTTCGATATTTCTGGGACGGCGCAGACCCGGCCAGCGGGCTGGCACCTGACCGGCGCTGGACGCGCGACCAGAACGGCGAGGTGCCGGTGACGATGGCCGGCTCGGGCTTTGGCGCCATGGCGCTGGTGGTCGCAGTAGAGCGCGGCTGGATCACGCGCGACGCCGCGCTGCAGCGGCTGCAACGCATGCTCGACTTTCTGGTTCGGGCGCCCTGCTATCACGGCGCATTCTCGCATTTCATGAATGCGCGCACGGCGGCCACCATCCCGCTGACCCGCAAGGACGACGGCGGCGACCTGGTGGAGACCTCGTTTTTGTGCATGGGACTGCTGTGTGCGCGGCAATATTTCAATCGCGGCGCCAGCGCCGAAAAGAAGCTGCGGGCCTACATCACGGAACTGTGGGAAGGCGTCGAATGGAGCTGGTATACGCAGGACGGCCGCCAGGCGTTGTACTGGCACTGGAGCCCCAACAACGGCTGGTCGATGAATCATGCCATCCGCGGCTGGGACGAGTGCCTGCTCACCTACGTGCTGGCGGCGTCCGGCCCACGCTATCCGATCGAGCCCATTGCCTATCACCTGGGCTATGCGGCGGGCCGCAACTATCTGAACGGCAAGTCCTACTACGGCATCGACTTGCCGCTGGGCATGCCGTACGGCGGACCGCTGTTCTTTACCCATTATTCGTTCTGCGGCCTCGATCCGCGCGGTCTCAAGGACCGCTACGCCGACTATTGGCAGCAGAATCTCAACCATGTGCGCATCAACCATGCTCACTGCGTTGCCAATCCGCACCGCTATAAAGGCTACAGCGCGGCCTGCTGGGGACTGACCGCCAGTGATGACAAGGGCGGCTATGCGATGCACGACCCGGCCCACGACACCGGCACCATCGCCCCGACCGCGGCGGTTGCCAGCATGCCGTATTTGCCGCGCGAGGCGCTGCGCGCGCTGCGCCATTTCCTCGCCGGCCATGACGGCCGGCTGTGGGGCCGATACGGACTGGTCGACGCCTTCAGCCAGACCAGGAATTGGTACGCCGACACATTCCTGGCGATCGACCAGGGACCGATCATCCTGATGATCGAGAATTATCGCAGTGCCCTGCTGTGGAAGCTGTTCATGGGCATACCGGAGGTGCAGGCGGGACTGCGCAGGCTCGACTTCAGCAGCCCGCATCTGAATCGACGCACATCACCTGTCCGACGGACCGCGCGCTGATGGAGCCGCTCGACCGCTGGGTCGACCGGCAATATCGACACGCGGCAACCGCGATGCTTTCGAGCATATCGGCCGTGGGCGTCGTCAAGACCCGGCCCGGTTTTGGTCAGACCATGGTGCCGATCCATGGCTCGATCGTCGCCTCCCCGGTTCCGGCATCCTATGATCCGGACCCCGATTATTTCTTTCATTGGTTCAGGGATTCCGCGGTCGTCATCGACGCCCTGCGTCTGCTGTTCGAGGACGGCAGCGCCGCAGCGGACGCGATCGCACAATTATCGGACTTCGTGCACTTCAGCCTGGCGCTGCAGAATCTGGACGGACGTGAACTGGCCGGCTGCGCCAGCTGGCGCAGCCGCGTGGCGCCGGATTTCCAGAAATTCCTGCGCACCGATGCCGATCTTGCCGGCGTGCATGGCGAATCGGTTGCAGCTGAAACGCGGGTCAATCCAGATGGCACGCTCGACATCTCCAGTTGGCCGCGGCCGCAGAATGATGGCCCCGCGCTGCGAGCGCTGACGCTGCTGCGCTGGAACCGCAGCGCGCGCTTCGATGCGGATCTCAGCGCGGCGGTGACGGCGCTGCTGCGTGCCGATCTCGCCTATACGCAAAAGCACTGGCGCGATAGCTGCTTCGACATCTGGGAAGAAGAGCAAGGCCTGCACTACTACACCCTGTGCCTGGCCGCCGCGGCGCTCGATGCCGGCGCCGTCTGGCTCGGGCAGCAAGGCGACGTCAGCGCGGCGCACGCCGCCGGTGCCGACGCACTGGCCATCCAGCGCTTGCTCGACGGCTACTGGCTGGAAGAGGCGGGTTACTACCGATCGCGTCAATTGGCGTCTGGACAGCGCTCGGTCAAGGAACTCGACATCGCGGTCATTTTCGCGGCGCTGCACGCCGGCGGCGACGGCGCGCTGCATTCGGTGCACGACCCGCGCATGCATGCGACGCTGGCTCAGCTGGAAGCCTTGTTCGACGTCCACTACCCGATCAATCATGACCGGCCGGAAGCGTGCGCGCCCGCGATGGGCCGCTATGCGGGCGATGTTTATTATTCCGGCGGCGCCTATTACTTTTCCACGCTGGCAGCCGCGGAATTCTGCTTCCGAGCCGCCGCGCGCGCCTCTGGTGCGCAGCAACTTCTGGCGCACGGCGATGCGTTTCTGGAAACGGTGCGCCGCTTCACGCCGCCGAGCGGGGATCTGTCGGAGCAGTTCGACCAGAAAAGCGGGGTCCAGACCTCCGCCAGGCATCTCGCCTGGAGCTACGCCGCATTCATTTCCTGCACCGCCGCGCGGCGTGCCGTGGCGGCATGACCAGGCTGCGAACCAGCCCGGCACGCTTGTCGCGCCGGCAAGGCCGGACTATGGTAGGCCCGAGCGGTTGCCAGCGATGACAGATATGCCGCCCATTCAAGGAGTGCCCGGCACGTCAGCTGATCCAGACCCGGCACACATCGCCGGCAGCGCGGCGTACGCTGCTGACGAGGCCGCTCATTCCGGAGTGGTGCCGCAACTCGCCATGATGGTGCGTACCGGGCTGTCCTCCCCGGTCGGCAAGACGATCAGCTGGCTGCTGCTGGGGATATTGGTGGTTGTCATCGCGACCACTTACGGCCAGATCAGGCTCAACCGCTGGAACAAACCGTTCTACGACGCATTGTCGAGGCGCGATTTCCGCGATTTCCTCTACCAGCTGGCCGTTTTTTTCCTGATCGCCAGCATCCTGCTGGTGCTCAACGTCGCCCAGCGATGGCTCGGCGAGACGCTCAAGCTCAAGATGCGACAAGGCCTGGTGGGCGACCTGATCGACCATTGGATGATGCCGCGCCGCGCCTTCTGGCTCGCCAATGCGGGCCCGATCGGCGCCAATCCGGACCAGCGCATGCACGAGGATGCACGCCACCTGTGCGAGCTCTCAGGCGACCTCGGCATCGGCCTGCTGCAGGCCGTGATCCTGCTGGCAGCCTTCTCCGGCGTGCTGTGGGCCCTGTCGAGCGGCTTTTCATTCCATGTCGCCGGCCACATCTTCGCGATTCCGGGCTTTATGGTCTGGGCCGCCGTCCTGTACGCGGCCGCCGGCTCGCTGCTGAGCTACTGGGTCGGTGGCACGCTCATCAACCGCAATGCCGAGCGCTACGCGCGCGAAGCGGACCTGCGCTTCGCGCTGGTGCGCGTCAATGAACACGTCGACGGTATATCGCTGGCCGGCGGCGAGGCCGACGAGAGCCGGCGCGTCGAATTGCATCTCGCCGCAGTGCTTGCCGCAACGCGCCGGCTGGTCGCCGGACTGACCAATCTCACCTGGGTCACCGCGGGTTTCGGCTGGGTGACGCTGGTTGCCCCGATACTGGTCGCCGCGCCGCTGTATTTTGCCGGCAAACTGTCATTCGGCGGCCTGATGATGGCCGCCGCCGCGTTCACCCAGGCGCAGTCGGCGTTGCGCTGGTTCGTGGACAACTTCAGCGTCATCGCCGACTGGCGCGCGACGCTGCTGCGCGTTGCCAGCTTTCGCCGCGCACTGATCACCACCGATGTAGTACCGCATATCGAGAGCCGAATCGCCTACGTCGACGGCGAGCCCGCTCGTATAGTCATCGAGGACCTGGAAGTCGTCTCGTCCACAGGCTGCGACGTGCTGCGGGAGCGCAAAGTCATCATCAATGCCGGCGAGCGCGTCCTGATCGTGGGTGATCCAGGCGCCAACAAGACGCAGCTGTTTCGGGCCCTGACCGGCCTGTGGCCCTGGGGCGCCGGCCGGATCGAGCATCCGAAAGCGGAAGCCATCGTCTATATCCCGCGCGGCACGCCTTATTTGCCGCGCGCCAGCCTGCGCGAAGTGCTCGCGTACCCCATGGACGTCGACAATTTCGAACCCGATGCGTTCCGACGGGCACTGGTACGTCTTGGCCTGGAGCGGCTGGTACCAGCGCTCGACACCACGCAGCGCTGGGATCGGGAACTCAGCGCCGATGAGCAGCTCGCTCTCGCGTTCACCCGGGTGGTGCTGCAGGCACCGACCTGGCTCCTGATCGACGACACGCTGCGATCGCTCGACGGTGACACGCTCGAGCGCTTCATGGACACGCTGGCGCATGAACTGGCGCACACCGGTGTGATCCATATCGGCGGCGGCCAGGCACGCAACCCGCTGTTCTCGCGCACGCTGCACCTGGTCAAGGCGCCGCCCGCTCACGTCGTCGGCCACGATGACGCGCCGGCCGCTGCAGCCGGAACATGATGAAACCGCTCTGCCTCGCATTGCTGCTAGTGCTACTGCCATCGTTCGCGCCGGCGCAGGAACTCGACCTGCAACTGCCTGCTGCAGCCTCCGACCCGACCATGCCCACGGTCATACGCGATCTGGCCGAGCGCGTCCTGCCGGTGTACCAGGAGAGCAATCGCGAGCGTTATCTTGCAAACCTGGCAGCACTGCAATTCGTTTCCGGCGGTTACGCCGCAGCCGACACGACGCGTCAGGAATTGCGCGATTGGCGTCGCAGCGCCCACAGTGCGCTGCCGGCCGACCGCGCGGTGGTATACGACATGTACATCCACGCCCGCGCAGTGGAGCAAGCCGACCATGTCCAATTCGCGCAGGCACTGACGCAGGCCTTCCAGGACGTCGTACCGCACCTCAACGACCCGGAAGCATACGGCATCAGCTTCGGATTCGAGGCGCCTCCGCCGGTGTCGTTGGAAGCACTGCAGACCGATCTCGATCGCTTGCGTCCCAAAGGCTCGGTGACGCTGCCGGAGGCGGTGGATCTGATCTGGGCCTACTTTTCATTCAGCGCCTACCGGGATATGCGGCCGTTGATCGATCCGCTAGTGACCGCAGATGAGAATCGCCGCTACGTCACCGACGACCATGTGGTGATAAGGACCCCCGACGGCGCAAGCATCTCTGCGATGATCGTGCGGCCGCGACAGGCCGCCAAGGCGCTGCCGGCGCTGCTCGAGTTCACGATCTACGTCTATCCGCAGAACGACGCGATGGAGAGCGCCGCCCACGGTTACGTGGGCATCGTCGCCTACGCTCGCGGCAAGCGCAACGGCACCGACCGAATCGTACCGTTCGAACACGATGGTGAGGATGCGCGCGCGGTGATCAAATGGATCACCCGCCAGTCGTGGAGCGATGGCCGGGTCGCGATGTACGGCCAGGACTACAGCGGCTTTGCAGAATGGGCGGCGGCCAAGCATCCGCCGTCCGCGCTCAAGGCCATCGCCAGTTCGGCCAGCATCGCGCCGGGAATCGGCCTTCCAAGGCAGGGCGGCGTTTATCTGAATTCAGCCTACCGCTGGGCGCGGTTCGTGACCGACAGCACCGGGCTGGACGAGCAGATCTATCGCCAGGACGCACGCTGGCGCCGGCTGGATCAGACCTGGTACGCCAGCGGCAAGCCTTATTGGGACCTGGCCGAGATCTATGGCCAGCCCAACGCCGATTTCCGCCGCTGGCTCGGGCATCCGAGCTACGACGGTTACTGGCAGAAGATGATTCCATTTCGGAATGATTTCTCGCACATCAACATCCCGGTCCTCACGACTACCGGCTATTTCGACAGCAATCAGGAGGGCGCGCTCTATTACCTCGGCGAACACTATCGCTTCAATCCGAAAGCCGACCAGACCCTTTTGATAGGGCCCTACGACGAGGTTGCCATGCAGCGCGGACCGCTATCGGTGTTCCAGGGCTACCAGGTTGATGCCGCTGCGCTGATCGATCTGCACGGACTGCGCTATCAATGGTTCGACTACATTCTCAAAGGTGCGCCAAAACCAGCAGTACTTCAGGACCGTGTCAACTACCAGGTCATGGGCGCGAATACCTGGGAGCATGCGCCGTCGCTCGCCGCCATGGCCAATGGTTCGCAGCGATTTTATTTCGAACCTGTGCCCGGCAGCGACGCAAACCGGCTGGCAGCCAGGATGAGTTCAAAAACCGCTTACCTGCGCCAGAGCGTCGATCTGGCCGATCGTAGTGACGCCGGTTGGACGCCACCATCTGACCTGATCAGCAGGACCCTGCCACTGCACAACGCCGTGGTCTTCGTCAGCGATCCTCTGACCCAGCCGCTGCAGGTCGGCGGGCAGTTTTCCGGTGTGCTGGACTTCATGCCTAACCGTATGGACGTGGACATCACGATAGCGCTGTATGAGCGGCTGCCCGACGGCCAGTATCTGCGGCTATTCGACCCGAGCTACACGTTCCGCGCCAGTTACGCGCAGGATCGCAGCCATCGTCACCTGCTGCAGGCCGGAGTGCGCCAGCGGCTGAGCTTCCGGATCGAGCGCCTGACAAGCCGCAAGTTCCAGGCGGGCAGCCGGCTGGTGATGGTGATCGGAATCAACAAGCGCGCCGACCAGCAAATCAACTACGGCACCGGCGGCGACGTCAGCGACGAATCGGTGGCTGATGCCACTATTCCACTGAAGATCCGCTGGTATGCAGGCAGCTACGTCGACGTACCGACACTTCAATGACACCGTGCGATAAGCGCCTCATCCGGCCTGCGGTATCCTGTGCAGCGCGGTCGGTGTCAGCCCGACCACCTTGCTACCGGACGAGCCGGGGTTTGATAGCAGCAGCAACTCCTCCATGCGCCGGCCCAGATTCGCCATCACCGGCAACAACTCGTCGCGCGTCACCGGATGCGATAGCAGGTAACCCTGCAGATACATCGCACGCTGACCCAGCAGCAGCGCAAACTGCTCGGGGCGCTCCACCCCTTCGGCGGTAACCTCCAGCCCCAACCCGTGGCACAAGCCGATGATGGCACGGGCGATTGCCGCCGAGCGCGGGCTGGTATCGATGCCGGCTATCAGGCTGCGGTCCAATTTGATGCGGGTCAGCGGCAGCTGCTCAAGCGAGGCCAGGGATGAATAGCCGGTGCCAAAATCATCCAGTGCGATCGCTACACCGTGGGCCCGCAGACATTTCAAATTTTCGATAGTGGCGGGTCCGGTTTGCAGAACGGTTTCAGTGAGCTCGATCTCGATGCATCGTGCCGGCAGGCGGTATTCCTGCAATAGAGCGCGAAGGCGATCGACAAACCGCTGGTCGATGAGCTGGCGCGGCGATACGTTAATCGCCACGCGCGCATCCGGCCAGGAGCCATGGTACCAGTGCGACGCGGTGGCTATCGCCGAGCGTAGCACCCAATCGCTGATCTCCATGATGAGTCCCGATTCCTCGGCAACGGCGAGAAACTGCCCCGGCATGGCGTAACTGCCATCCGGCATGCGCCAGCGGATCAGTGCCTCCACCAGCGCCGTCTGCATGGTCTCTACGTTCACCTCCGGCTGGAAGACGAGTTCGAATTCACCCCTTTCGATGGCCCGGCGCAAGCCCTGCTCGGTGGTAAACTTGGATGAGGCAGCCGCCAGCAGCTCGGGTGTGAACACCGATAGCTGGCTGCGACCGAGCGCCTTGGCACGAAACAGCGCCGCATCGGCCGCCCGGAGCAATGCCTCGGCGTCCTGTTCATGATCCGGGTAAATGCTTGCGCCGACGCTCACGCTTACGATCAGATCGCGGCCGTCGACCGCCAACGGCGCCTGAAACGCCTGAACCACCTGCAATCCGGCCATTCGTATGTCATCGACGCTGTTCGCCCGCTCGCAAACAATGGTGAACTCGTCGCCGCCCAGCCGTGCGGCATAGCCGAAGCCGGCCGTGGTCTGCTGCAGTCGCCGCGCAAGACTCACTAGCACCCGGTCGCCGAACTCATGCCCCATGCTGTCGTTAATGTACTTGAAATTATCTACGTCGAGGAACAACACGCCGAGCGGGTAGTTCCCCGCGCGCGCGCGTCCGATGGCTGCATTGAGCAGGACGAACAGTTCCCGGCGATTTGGCAGGCCAGTGAGCGGATCGCGCTCTGCAAGTTCCTGCAGCTGATGCGTTCGTTCGGCGACCTTGGTTTCCAGCGCCAGCTGATACTCGCGCGCGGAAAGTTGCGCAGCAGTAAGTTGATCGGCCATGTCGTTGAAGGCGACCGCCAGCGTATCGAGCTCCCTGATGCCGCCGCGGGCAACCCTTATGGCGTTGTCCCCTCGAGCCAATCGCGCAGTCGCATTCAGCAAGGCACCCACGGGTCGCACGATGCTCAGCACCGTCGCCACCGAGATC
>Ga0181537_10000992_pt1 | contig 26582 bp, 18 predicted proteins | sample PEATcosm2014_Bin_39_FD_119765 | JGI IMG/M metagenome (GOLD analysis project Ga0181537, IMG submission 119765) | Peatland microbial communities from MTU Mesocosm Facility, Houghton, MI, USA - PEATcosm2014_Bin23_10_metaG | ecosystem: Environmental > Terrestrial > Soil > Wetlands > Peat | place...
GGCTTCCATCCCAGCGCGCGCATACGCGAGCAGTCGAGGAGAATAAAGGGGCTATCACCGACCCATCCGCGTTCGCCGCCTGAGTAAGTCAGCTTCGGGTGCAGCCCCAGATGTTCGCAAATCCAGCCGATGGAATCGTTGACCTCGCAATATTCGTCCGTGCCCAGGTTGAAGATGTTCACTTTGCCGTCCGCCCGCTCGATGGCGGTGAGAATCGCGTTGATGCAATCCTGTACGTACAAGTAGGATTTTCGCTGATGGCCGTTGCCCAGCACATGGAGATGGTCAGGGTGCTCGGAAAGCTGCCGGTAAAAGTCGAACACGTGGCCGTGCGAGTAGCGCTCGCCCAAAATTGACACAAAACGGAAAATGTAGCCTTGCATTCCGAAACCTTCGCAGTAGGCCTGGATTAGGCCTTCGGCGGCCAGTTTGGAAGCGCCATATAGCGACGTTTGCACCGGAAAGGGGCAGGTCTCGGGAGTAGGAAAGATTTCCGGCTCTCCATAAACGGATCCTGTCGACGAAAACACGATCCGTTTGCAGCCTTGCTCGCGCATGGCTTCGAGCACATTCCAGGTTGCGATTGTGTTCTGATCCAGGTCTTTGCGTGGATGTTCGGTACCGAAGCGAACGTCGGCGTTGGCGGCGAAATGAATGACCAGCTCTGCGCCTCGCATCGCTTGCGCCAAGCTTTTCAAGTCGAGTAAGTCGCCTTGCACGAGGGTGAACTGAGGATGCGGCATCGCAGCCTCGAGGAAGCGGCGTTGCCCGGTGTACATGTTGTCGAACCCGACGACTGTGTGACCTGCATCAAGCAGGCGGTCTACCATGTTGCTACCGATAAAACCGGCCGCACCTGTGACGAAAACGCGCAATCGAACCTCCGCCTGAACTCAGCTTCCAGACAATTTCTCACTACATGAATTCCAAGAACTTGGCGGCCTGACCGTCGCTCCTACCGACCGTTCGAAGATGTTTGCCGGAGCGCGATGCGTGTTCCTTTTAGCTCAAAACGACTGTCGCGCCAAACATAACGCAGGTTCAAGTAGCTGGCGAACCAGACGAAGAAACCGAGCAGATCGCGCAATGGATAGAGCCAGGGCGCGCTCTTTACCTTGGGGTCGCGCACCACCGTCCAGCCGACAAGCCAGGCTTCGGCCAACCGGTTCAGCAGGGACGCAACCAGCAGAGTCGCTCCAAGTCTCCAGTGACCCAGCAATGTGGCTGAGACGAAGCCTAACAGTCCATAGGGGATGGCGAAAATCAGTCCACTTCCAAAGTGGCCCCAGGGGCGCGAATAGCGCGTCGACTGCGCCCAGCGCAGCTGATTCTGCCACATGCGCTGCAACGACTTCTGATTCACGATGTGATCGATAATGTGGTTCGACAGGACGACGCGGTATCCGGCCTGCGCGATCAGGTTGCCGATGGCAAAATCATAAGCAATGTAGTCTTGCAGCGCGCTGTAGCCGCCGATGCTGGCCAGCGAATCTTTTCGGACCACGGTGGTCGGCCCCAAGCCGAATTTCATTCCTTCCAGCAGATTTGCCACCAACACTCCCGCCGTCATTTCCACCGACATACCAATGGCGGTGAGCCCGGAGAAAAATCCCGCGACATTCTTGCCGCGATACACGCAGGTCACCATGCCGACCTGCGGGTCCAGGAGAGGCGGCACGATCTCTCGCAGATAGCGTGGGGAGACCTCCACGTCGCTGTCGGTCGTGACCAGAATGTCGTGCGCCGCAGCTTGCGCCATGCAGTGAAACGAATAGACCACCGGGTTGGGCCAGGGTGTGCCGGTGACTAGAATCCGGGTCGGGATGTGCGGATAGCGCGCACACACTTCCCGCACGACTTCCAAGGCGGGATCGTCCGCCTCGTCGGCGGCAAACAGAATTTCGTAGTGGGGATAATCCTGCCGAAAGAAACTCTCGATATTTTCTTTCAATTGCGCTTCCAGACCGTGAACCGGCTTGAGCACGGAGACAGGAGGCAGGTAGGCGTCATCAGGAGCCGAGCGGAGCTGCTTGCGCGCCTGCTGGTGGAATCGGACGACTCCCAGCGCTGCAAGGCCGAGGAAAATGGCCGCGGACAATGTGCCGGCTACGGCCACTCCCAACACGAAATATAAGAATGTCGAGATCAATCTGTTGTTGCTCTCACGGAAACGGCTGTCTGCTCGGGCGTAACATTTAGGGGTTCATTTCGTCGGGCCACTCGAAAGATTACCACGGTATTGGTGGCCTCACCGCATCGATCCCATCTCTTGCAGCTTTAGTAGTGGATCAGTTTCCAAAAAGCGCGCCTCGCAGAGGCTCAAGGCGCGATTCATTTCGCGATACTTACGGCGCGGCTGAAGCCGCGCCCTTTCAAGGCGAATTCGAGCTGAACAAAGCAAATTCGAACTGACCGATTACCGCAGTGTTGCCTGCGTTGTCGGCAGCGCCGGGGAACGTTTATCTTGGTAGTCTCCTGGCTAGTCAGAAAGTGGCGTGTATGAATGTCCTGGTGGTGAACTCGGGAAGCTCCAGTTTGAAATTTCAGGTGATCGCTACTGATCTGGAGCGGATCAAACAGCACAAGGACGACCGTCTTTGCCGGGGGGAAGTCGAGGGAATTGGCGGCGAAGCCGTCATCACGTTTCGCAACCGGCAGGCGCAGAGCCAAAAATTTACCGCACCGCTCAGCGATGTGTCGGCGGCGGTGGAGTATGTCGTTCGGTACGTCGCGTCGGAAAAGTCGGGCGTACCTGAGATTAAGAGTACGGCAGACATCCATGGCGTGGGACACCGCGTGGTGCATGGGGGGGAGACCTTCTCGGAGTCGACGCTAATTGACGACAAGGTGCTGAAGGGAATTGAAGACTGCGTCGAGCTCGCTCCGTTGCACAATCCAGACAATATCAAAGGCATTCTGGCCGTTCGCAAACTCCTGGGCGATGCTATTCCGCAAGTGGCTGTCTTCGATACTGCGTTTCATCATTCGATTCCCAAACGGGGTTACCTTTATGCAATTCCCTATGACCTTTACATGCGGCATCGCATCCGCCGCTACGGATTCCATGGAACCTCGTACCGCTATGTCGCGTTTCGCTACCGTGCCTTGCGCGGACTGACTCGGGAACAAACCAACATCATCGCGCTGCACCTGGGGAACGGGTGCTCCGCCGCCGCGATCCGGGCGGGATCTTCCGTGGACACGTCCATGGGCATGACGCCGCTGGAAGGTCTGGTGATGGGCACGCGATCCGGCGACGTTGATCCGGCCATCGTCAATGTCATCGCCGAAAAAGAAGGGATGTCTTCCTCAGACGTCGACAGCCTGCTCAATACCAAGTCAGGCTTGCTCGGCATTTCCGGACTCACCCGCGACATGCGGGAATTGCAGTCGAAAGAGCAAGACGATCAGCGCGCTCGGCTCGCCATCGAAATCTTCTGCTACCGGGCGCGGAAATATATTGGCGCATACCTGGCAGCGATGGGCGGGGCTGACGCGATAGTCTTCACCGGGGGAATTGGGGAGAACTCACCCGAAATCCGCGCGCTGATCTGCGAGGGCATGGAGTGGGCCGGGCTCAAGCTGGATGCATCGAGAAATCAGGAGACTGTCGCCCGCGAGGGCAAAATCTGTGCAGACGATTCAACTTTGCTTGCGTATGCGATCCCCACCGACGAGGAGTTGCTGATTGCACGCGATACGGTGCGGGTCATATTGGGCGAACCGCACCCGTCCTAGGGAGCTTCACCCGGAACCCTGCTAGACTCTGCCGTGACACGTGCATCGGCCGTTCCCCATGAAAACCAGAATCATTGGAATCTTAGTCATAGTTATTGGAGGCTGCGTTAGCAGCAAAACAGCGCCATCATTTCCAGCAGTCAGATCTCTTCCAGACGCTCTTGTTTCTGCTTTGGCTGAGGTTAAGGCGGGAACGGGCATATCCGTGCTCTTACCAACTGAACTGCCACAGCCCTTTAGCGATGCCAAACACGCAGTGGTGGAGAAGGTTTCGGCAGACGAGTACGCTGTGGCGCTCTATTATGAGTCGGAAATGGGTAATGCTGGCTTCGCGGCCTCCTTCACAGCCAAAAGAAACGCCCGTTACTCTCCTCGGGAACTGCCGAATGTTCAAGAGGTGAAATTGGCTGGTGGCGTCGTCGGCTTCTTCAGCCCGGTCAGCTGCGGCGGATCGTGCGCCCCAGCGAACCTCTGGTGGAAACAGGGGGCGACGCTATATCAGATTCAGCTGAAGCTGCCTTCAACTCTCCCGGAGAAGAAGCAGCTAGGGGTCATAACGGGAGTTGCCGACTCGGCTATCCTCGCAGGCCCTCGCTAAGGTATCGCTAGTAGGGCCAGGTCCAGCCGGCCGCCTCGGGCTGATCGATGCCGTACTGATGAGCGTAGTTTCGGCACTCGATCTGCTGGTTCAGGAATCTTTCTTTGGCATGTCCGCCGATCTTCTGCAGGCGGGGCACTCGATCAATTACATCCATCGCGAGGCTAAAGCGGTCAATGTTATTGTCGATGGCCAGTTCCAGCGGCGTGTTGATGTTGCCTTTTTCTTTGTAGCCGCGCACGTGAAAGTTGTCGTGATTGGTGCGGCGATAGGCCAGGCGATGGATCAGATAAGGATATCCATGGAAATTAAAGATGACCGGCTTGTCGACGGTGAACAGAGAATCGAAGTCGCGGTCGGACAGTCCATGCGGATGCTCGGTGCTGGGCTGGAGTTTGAAAAGATCCACCACATTGATGAACCTGATCTTGATGTCGGGAAACTCCTTGCGAAGGAGAGCTGTTGCGGCGAGCGCCTCCTGTGTGGGAATGTCGCCGGCTGAGGCCATGACCACGTCGGGTTCGCCCTGTTCGTCGGTGCTGGCCCAGTCCCAGATACCGATGCCTTTGGTGCAATGTGTAATGGCGGACTCCATATCCATAAACTGCAAGTGCAACTGTTTATCGCAGACGATCACGTTTACATAGTTCTGGCTGCGCAGGCAGTGATCGGAAACCGAGAGCAGGCAATTCACATCGGGAGGCAGGTAAATGCGAGTGACGTTGGCACTCTTGTTGACGACCACATCAATGAAGCCTGGATCCTGATGGGTGAATCCGTTATGATCCTGGCGCCAAACGGTCGAGGTGATCAGCAGATTCAAGGAAGCAATGGCCTGCCGCCAGGATAAGTTCCTGCAAATCTCAAGCCATTTAGCGTACTGGTTAAACATGGAATCGATGACGTGGATGAACGATTCGTAGGAGGATAAGAAACCGTGTCTGCCGGTGAGCAGGTAACCTTCGAGCATTCCCTCCATGGTGTGCTCGCTGAGCATCTCCATGACGCGGCCGTCGGTGGCGAGTTCGCCGCCATCCAGGTCCTCGGGGAAGAACTGTTCAATCCAGAATTTCTTGCTGGCGGCGTAGATCGCGTCGAGTTTGTTTGAGGTGGTTTCGTCGGGACCGAAGACGCGAAAGTTCTTCATGTTCAGCTTCATCACGTCGCGCAGGAAGGCTCCGAGCGGAGGCATGTTCTCGATCTGGGTTTTGCCGGGTTTCGGGCACTTGACGCCATACTCGCGGAAATCCGGGAGCCGCAAGGCTTTTTTGAGCCGCCCGCCGTTGGCATGAGGATTCGCGCTCATGCGGCGGATGCCTGCGGGCGCCAAATCCCGGAATTGAGATGACAGCTGTCCGTTGCCATCGAAAAAATCCTCGGGCTTGAGCGCGCGCATCCAGGCCTCAAGAATTCGAAGCTGTTCGGGATCCTTCTTCACGTTGGGCAGCGGCACCTGGTGAGCGCGCCAGAAGCCTTCGAGCCAATGGCCTTCGACTTCGCGGGGAGCAGTCCAGCCCTTGGGGGAGCGCAGCACGATCATGGGCCAGCGCGGCCGAGCATTCGTACTCGCGCCCTGCGTGCGCGCCGCGTCCTGATGCCGCCGAATCTCCAGAACGCAATGCTCCACAGTCGCGGCCATGGCCTGGTGCATGCTTTCCGGCTCGCAGCCTTCCACAAAATAAGGCGTCCAGCCGTAACCGCGAAGCAGGTTCTCGAGTTCCTCATGTGAGATGCGGGCCAGCAGGGTCGGATTGTTGATCTTGTAGCCGTTGAGATGCAGGATGGGAAGCACGGCTCCATCGCGCGCGGGGCTTAGAAATTTGTTGATGTGCCAGGAGGTCGCCAAGGGTCCGGTCTCAGACTCGCCGTCGCCGACCACCGCGGCCACAATCAGTTCCGGATTGTCGAAGGCAGCGCCGCAGGCGTGCGACAGCACGTAGCCGAGTTCTCCGCCCTCGTGAATCGAGCCGGGCGTTTCTGGAGTGCAGTGGCTGCCGATACCGCCGGGAAAGGAAAACTCCTTGAAAAAATCGCGCAGGCCTTCTAAGTCCTGGCTCTTTTCGGGGTAAACCTCAGAGTAGGTTCCTTCGAGGTAGGCGGGGCCAAGCACGCCGGGTGCTCCGTGTCCTGGTCCGGCCAGGAAGATCATGTCGAGATCGTATTTTTTGATGAGCCGGTTCAGGTGAACATAAATGAACGACAACCCAGGGCTTGATCCCCAGTGTCCGAGCAGTCGGTTCTTGATGTGTTCCGTCCGCAGAGGCTCAGCCAGGACAGGATTCTCGAGCAGATAAATCATGCCGAGGCTCAGGTAATTGCAGGCACGCCAGTAGATGTCGGTCTTGCGCAAGTCTTCGGCGCTGAGCGGCTTCCCTTCTATGGTGGATCGGGTTTCACCGTACGGGCTGAGGGGGAGGATTTCGGCGGTGGCGTTCGAGGTGAGGGTGCTCATGGATGACTCCTGGGACCAGGCTGTGCCTAAAGGCGCTGAATGATGGATGAAATCCGCACGCCGCGCCTTTAGTCATTCACTGGAGGCGCGTCGCGACCGTATCCGGGACGTTCCCAGAATTCTACTCTCTGTGAATGACGGCTGTGTTAAAGCGGAGCCAAGGGCCAGGGCCGGCGGCTTTAGCGCGCAAACACCGCTGTCGGCGTGAAATCACAACCGACGTGACTTAGCTGAATTGTGTTGCGAGGGTAGTGGAAGTTGTGTACATACATAGGCGGCGGAATTTATGGCCAAACGACTGGCAATCACGATTGCAGGCGCTGTCTCTCTGGGCAGTTATGAAGCTGGCGTCCTGTACGAGCTGATGCGGGCGATCGGCATATACAACGACGAAGCGCCTGCCGACAAGAAAATCTATGTAGACGTCATTACCGGGGCATCTGCCGGCGGCATGACAGCTGCGATGGTCTCTCAGCGCCTGATGTATGACGCGGCATCGCTGGAGGGCGAATTCACAAACGCGCTCTATCAGGCATGGGTCGAGCGCATCAGCCTGATGGAATTAGTCAAAATGGGTTGGCGCGAGAAGAAATGGCATTCGCTGTTCTCCTCCGATCTGATCGACCGCATCGGCAGCCAGATGCTCGTCACCTCGATGGAACAGAAAGGGAGCGGCCCACATGCAGCGGTTGAGCAGATCAACGGCGTGCCTCAGACCCTGCGGGTCGGGCTGGCGCTCACGAACCTGAACGGCATCGACTACATGATTCCGATCGCCGGAAACGATGATGACGGGTTCAACTACACCACTTCGGTTGACCAGATGACATTCGAAGTCACGGCGGACGGCCAGCACAACGAGTCTCAGTGGAAGCGCATGTGCTCGGCCGCCGTCGGCTCGGGAGCATTTCCTGCGGCTTTTCGCCCCAAAGCGATTTCGCGCAGCGTGGAAGAATATGGAGATGCTCTTCCCGCTAACAGCTCTTCCTGGGTGGAAGGGAAGACGTACGTCAAATGGCAAGGGACATCGCCAGAAAAAATGGCCTACTCCGATGGTGGAGTGCTGCAAAATCAGCCTCTGGGAATTGCCAAGAATCTAGTTGATGCCGCAGTGCAAGATCGCGCGGGACGGCTCGGACCCTCCACGTACTGCGACGGAAACGATCGTTTGTATGTTTTTGTCGCTCCGCACTCAGTCAAGTCCTCGGCCCAGGACCTGCTGGCGCAGAAAATCACGATCCTGGATGAGTTAAAGCAGTTGGTCAACGTGTACATGCGGCAGGCTATGTTTCATGATTGGATCGTTGCCGAAGGCGTCAATCAGCAGATTCGATCGCTGGACGGCAGCGCCTCCGGCCTGGCGCAAGTGATCGCGAAAGGATCATTGGACGTCGCCTCACTCCTGAAAGCATCCAGCGATCTTAACGCCGTGCTGATGCCCAGTAAGAATGAAGAGCAGGACCGCTTGACTCGACTTCAGGAGCAGTACAGCGTCGAATATAAAAACGTGAGTACAACTGCCGGCCCGCAAGCGGCGGAAGCGTTCGTCAGCGCGCTGGCGACGCTCGAAGCTGCAGCTCATCTCGAATCCCGGGACAAGATGAAGATCGTGGCGGTGATTGCCGACCCAAAAACCGAACTCGCCGGATCAGGGCTCGCAGCATTTGTGGGATTCTTTAAGAAGAGCTTTCGGGAACATGACTACTGGGTAGGACGCACGAAAACGCGCGAGTATCTGCAGCGTACCGACGTAAAACACATTCTGGGAGTGACGGAGTGGCCGGAAAAGGCTTCGTTGAAAACCGATCTCCCCAACCCCTCCGGGGTCACGCTGCCGCTTAGCAATTTCGAAATCGTGAGAGCGGCTGTCGTTCCCGCCATCATTATGGTACTCATTCGCCCGGTGCTGTTTTTCATTGTAGTGGTGGCGCTGTGCCTACTTGGGCTTAACGCTTGGTATCTGTTGCGCTAACCGCGCCCCTTCCTGCGTACCTACAGGCCGCCATCAAACCAACCTCGGCTACTGGATTATGATCATGTTCATGCTCCAGGGAGTGAGCGTGAGGGTTAGTGGCAGGCCCTGCGCGCCCATGCTGGTGGTAGTTGGCGGAGCCCAGGTGCTTGTCCCTACCGGGTCGGGTGGAGTGCCGGTCGGCGAACCCGACAGATCGTAGATCGCCTTGTCGTAGGTGGTGACGGTCACGCCGGGAGATGAGCTCTTGCCCGTAAGCGTGATGGTCACGGGCTGGGCAAGGTTTTCGTTGAGGTTGAATAAGAACAGGGCCGTGCCGCTGGGATTGGTCGCCGCGTAAGCGCGCACGTCGGTTGTGTCGCCCGCCACGGTCGCCGCCAGCACTGTCTGCCCGTTGACGCCCATCTGGCTGAACAACTGAAACGCGCGCGCCGTCGGAGACATGGTGCCGGTCGGCCCCGCGCCCGGACAGTCGGGGGCGTCGTCCGGTCCATCGGAGAAAATGTTGTAGCCTCCGAAATCCTGCCATCCGTACAGCGACGTACTCATGTTTCCACTGGTGCTGCATCCGCCAAAACCAATCCACCAGGTGAGGCGCGAGACTCCATCGTTCATCATCTCGCCCAGGACTTGGCCGGCATATAATCCCTGCGTAATCGACCAGCTCTGTTTACCCGGATTGGTATAGGTTCCGCCAATCTCGCCCACGTAAATCGGGGTGTTCGGAGTGCCATAGGTCGCAAGCTCCGTCTTCAGAGTATTGATATTCGTGGTCAGCTCTTGCGCGGCCTGCTGCACGATGAAGGTGTCGTTTTCCGAGCCCGGCGCCTCGGGATAATAGTGGTATTCCACGAAGTCATACGACCCCTTGGCGTTGGCCATCACGGTGCTGTCCCACACCCCGCCGGTCGCACTATCTGCGTCCACATCAATGCCCACCAGCGTGTTCGGGCTGGCCGTCCTGATGGCATTGTAGAAACCGTCGGTTCCTACAACCAAAGAGGCGTACTGAGTCGGGTCGGGCGTGTTGTTGGTGTAGAGGTCTTCTTCCCAGCTGCCGTACTGCTCGTTGCCCACGGTCATATGGCTTGGAGTAACCCCGGCCGCCACCATAGCCGAGGCCCAGTCAGCCGCTTCACTGGGGACGCCGCCTGCAGTGCAAGCGGGAGCATTCGAGCCGTAATTCGCCGTCAACGCCACATCGAGATTCGCGGGTTTGGCCAGGTCGCTGACGAAATTCGTATACGTGTCATTCGAATCGGTATAGCCGTTACCGCACAGAGTATTGGTTTGCCAATCGTAGGCATCAGAGTCCGATCCGCCCGGCCAGCGCACCTGCGTGATGCCCGCCGACTGGAACGCACTCAAAATGCCACTGTTGTTGCCGACCAGGTCATACCAGATGGCCATGTTCACTCCCAGCAGCTTGTTGGTCACGGCCGGGCCGCTGGGCGTCAGGTTCACTGTCACCGTGGTGGTCGCTGCCGCCGTCACTGTGACGGTCGCTGTCGAGGTCGCTGGAGTTGTCCCACTCGCGCCGGTCACGGTCAGCGTGTAGGTGGTTGTCGTCGCGGGGCTCACGGTCACGCCCATGCCGCTGGTTGCCGGAAGATTGCCGGGGGTGATGACGCCAGTACCGTCCACGAAGACACCGGTCAGAGTCGTGCTGGCTCCCGTGGTAATCGACGTGGGTGGTCCAGCGGTGAAGCTGGTGATGGAAGGCGCGGCCGGCGGTGTTTGGGTGCTCGATGACGATCCGCCGCAGCCAGCCAAACAGGCGAGGCCCAGGCTGAGAGTCACCGCCATTGAAGCCTGAATAAGAAGACGTTTCATGGGATCCCCCGTATCCAGGTCAGGTAGAAACCGGCGCCCGCCCCTCGTAGATTCTTCGATCTACGGTCCACGGCTGGGTCGTTCGGCATCGATTCCTGGAATTCTGCACGGCGGATTATTGCACACTTTGTTTCAAGACTGGACGCACGAAAGGCCATTAACAGGTGATGTACGAGCGACCAGTAGGAAGGTCAGTGTTCGATCTCGCAAATCTCGCGGGCTCTCGAACCGCATGGGTGAGATCGCCCAGAAACAGCGTGGCGTGAGCGAGAAATCGCCGAGAACCTTTGTCTGGGGATCCTACTATTTTTGCACTATTGTGCCCGAGGGTACGGTCGCTTACAGTCCGGGAACTCTGGTTCGATTTGCAGTTGTTGCCGGACCGTTGCCGTTGTTGGTGGGTCGTTCGACATTGTGATTTCTTAAGTCGGGCTGCTAACTTCGACTTTCCAACATGGCTACTGCCGCGACCGCAGTTCCTGATGTTTCCGGGACCGGTATTTTGCTGAGGGCTAGGTCTCTGACAGAATGGAAGCTTCAACGTGACGACAAAAAATAACGAGGACGATAAGGCCAGGATCCCGGAGGCGCAGCTTCCGGCACAGCTTCCGAATCCGAAGATCACCACGAAAATCCGAATCACTGAAGACGCAGAAGCCGTCGGTGACACGGCGGCCGCCTATGATTTTTGGCGTGCGGGCTCGGGGAGGCAGCAAGTCCCCGGCATCATCAAATGCTTCGGTGCGCGACCTGACTTTTTGCGTCAAGTGGTCGAGTTCTCGAATACCATCCATTTCTCCGAAGGGCACCTTACTCGGCGGCACAAAGAGATGATCGCCAGCTACGTCTCTTACCTCAATCGATGTCCTTATTGACTGGACAGCCACGCTTACTTCCTGCGTGTCCAGGGGGCCACCGATCAATGCGTCGCGGCAATTCTCGAAGGCAAATTGGATGAGGCCGGCCTCAGCGCGGCGGAGCGTCTGTTGTTGGATTACGCCAAGCTGATTACCGATGCCGCCTATCGCTCCACCGCTGAGGACGTTCAGAAGCTTCGAGCGGCAGGCTGGAAGGAAGATCAGATCGCGGAAGCCGTCTACATCACGGCTATGTTCGCATTTTTCAATCGAGTGGCAGATGCCTTTGGCGTTCCAGCACAGAATTATCTTGAGCAGGGGAAAATGACACCCTGACGAACGTGCAGTTACCGGTCCCGTTTGGTCATGAACCTGCTCTGATCCTGAGAGTTATGATCAAAGAACAAGTTTGGCTCGACGGACTTCTCTTCTCCAGCGACACAGAAGTGCTCGGTGTCATGAATCAAATTCTGGACACCTTCGCCATTAAGACTGAAAGTTGTGGCGAACTTAGCACGGCCCTTGACGCCGTGACCAACCGCAGGCTCGATGCTGTGATCGTTGACTGGAACGGCGTACAAGATCCAAATCGCATCGTTTGCGCTGCACGCAAGTCATCTCCCAACAGCAACTCGACCATCGTCGCCATGGTTGATCAGGGGTCCGAAGCTCACGCGCTGCTGGCCGGGGCAAATTTCATGATCCACAAGCCAGTGGATCACGACCACGCGCAACGATGCATGCGCGCGGCTTATGGAACCATGCTGCAAAATCGCCGCCGCGCCGCTCGGGTTGCGGTCGACGTCCCGGTAGTGGTGAGAGTGATAGAGGGCGAGCGGTTCGACGCAAGAATAAGCGACATCAGCATCGGCGGACTGGCTCTGCAGTGCACGCAGCCACTGGAACTCAATCAGAAAGTCACGGCTCTCTTTACCCTTTCGGGCGCGACGGGACTCATTTATCTGTCCGCCACCGTCGTGAATACAGATGGGAAAGGACGGGCTGGAATCCGCTTCTCTTTCATCGCCGACGAAGATCTTGCCCGGCTGCAAACCTGGCTGGCCATCGAACTCAACAAACTTGACAGTGCGGAAATGCCCGCCAGTCCTGTGGCGGACAGCATGCGCTGAACGGCTGCCGAACGCGGCAGACTGTCTGCCAATTTATCGCTGCAGTTCCGTTGCAGGGATGTTTTCCAAATTTCTGGAAAAAGTGTCTTCCAGGCGGACAGTGCGCCGCCCGTTATGGCTTCGCGATCGCTCCGCCCATTGGTATGTCGATCGGCACGTCGAGCGAAATTCAAGGTTCGCCTGGGGAATGAGGCACCTTAAGTACAGCAGTTGCAGGCAAGACTGAAGGTTGCCCGGAGGACGGCACATGAAGATCGTACTGGCAGAAGACTCAGCTCTCTATCGTCACATGATCACCGGTCATCTGAAGGAATGGGGATTCGATTTGGTATGTGTCGGGGACGGCCGAGAAGCGTGGGAAGTGCTGGCAAAGCCGGATGCGCCCAGGTTAGCCCTGCTGGACTGGGTGCTGCCTGGCGTAGATGGAATCGAACTGTGCCGGCGGCTTCGTAAGCGGCCAGAAGCTGAACCCTATACCTATACGATCCTACTGACCGCTAAGAGCGAACAGAAAGAAATGCTCGAAGCTATGCATGCGGGCGCGGACGACTTCCTGGCCAAACCGTTTGACCCGCTGGAATTGAAAGCGCGCCTGCTCGTGGGTAAGAGGATCGTGGATCTACAGCAGAAGCTTGTTTCCACGAATGACGCCCTGCATTACGCAGCCAGCCATGACTTCCTTACAGGCTTGTGGAATCGGGCCGAAATCATTGCCTTTTTACAACGTGAAGTGGCTCGCTCTCTTCGCGAAGGTACGGCACTCGGCGTGATTCTGGCGGACGTGGATCACTTCAAGAAAATAAACGATGAACTGGGGCATGAGGCGGGTGACTACGTTCTCAAAGAGATCGCGAAGCGGTTTTCCGCCAGTCTGCGTGAGTACGACGGAGTCGGCCGGTATGGCGGGGAAGAGTTCCTGCTGGTGATGCCGGGTTGCGACCTCGCAACTACGGTTCGGCGAGCCGATGGCATCAGAGAGTTGATTGCGAGCACACCGATCCGGACCCCTCTGGCCACAACGACGGTCACCGCAAGCATGGGAGTTGCCGTGGCAGAGCCCATAGCGAACGTGGAGTCGCTTCTCCGACGAGCCGACCTGGCTCTGTATCGAGCCAAGCGCAATGGAAGAAACCGAGTAGAGGAGGCAACAGTTGTGACGATTGGACAAGCTCTAGAGCGGGCGTGAATCGCGCTGAGCGACAGGAAACTTGCTCAATCCCTTCAGCGAAATCGCTGAGACTGCCTCCAGGAAGCGTGTCGTGCTTGTGCACGCACACGATGTGGTGTCCAATAACGGGACAGTATTCCAGAACCAAGGCCCAATTCGGGCTGCGCGCCACGGACAGATCCAACCGGCCTCACGCTTAAGTTCCCTGCAGTCTTAGACGTGCGCGGTATCCCTCAGGGCAAAGCCCTTCGGCACTCATCTTGCAAGCACGACAGGTAGAGCTTCGGCGACGCTACCCCTTTCTGCGCTCAAGCCAAACCGTTCAGAGTGTGAGGGTAAGTGATGCGACTCAGAAACATTGTGGGATTGTCCTTTTCGTTGGTGTTGGTGGCCATGGCATCTTTCGCGCAACAGGCCTCAGCAACGTTGCCGGCGAATGCCAGTACAGCTTCGAGCGCGGGAAACAAGACGAACTACGAAGCGCGGCTACCGCTGACCTTCGAGGCAAACCAAGGTCAAGCCTCACCTCAAACGAAGTTTCTTGCCCACGGAAGGGGCTATTCAGCATCTCTCAACGCTGGGGGCATGGCACTTACCCTGCGTCCGACAGGGGTCGCCCCGACGACAGACAGGTCGTTGAGCCCGGGCACCAAGCGGCCGGGCGCGACACTACAATTCTCGCTATTGGGAGCGAATCCTGCACCTGTAATCGTGGGCGAAGGTCCGCAGCTTGGCAAGGTCAACTACTTCATTGGCAGCGACGCCACGAAGTGGCAAACGAACGTGCCGACCTACGGCAGCGTCCGGTACAAGAATGTGTACCCCGGAATCGATCTGGTCTACTACGGGAATCATCAGCAACTGGAGTACGACTTTGCCATCTCGTCCGGGGCTGACCCTGGGCTGATCCAATTTGAAATCAAAGGCGCCAGTGAGATTGGGTTGGACGAGAAAGGCAATCTGGTTGTGCGGATCGGCAGCGGCGAGCTCAATTTTCAGAGTCCGGTCGTCTACCAGGAATCAAATGGACAGCGTGCTGCTGTGAACGGCGGATACGTCGTCAACGCTCCGAATCGCATTAGCTTCCACGTGGCAGCGTACGATGCCAGCAAGCCGCTGGTCATCGACCCGGTGTTGGTGTACTCGACTTACCTGGGGGGCGTGGGGGACGATGAACCAACGGGAATCGCCGTAGACGGGACTGGCAGCGTCTATGTCGCCGGTTACACTGACTCCTCTGACTTTCTGCTCACGACGCTCGGAACACCCGCCGTGAGCGGGAACCACGTTTTAATCGCCAAGCTCGACCCGACAGGAACGAGCCTGGTGTATGCCGATTACATCGGGGGCAGCGGCGATGACTATGCTGTCGGGCTGGCACTAGACAGCGAAAACAATGTGTACGTTACGGGCAGCACCACGTCGAGCAACTTCCCAACCGTCAGTCCGTATCAGGCGGTCGAGCCGGGATCGTATAGCGGCTTTGTCAGCAAGATTTCCTCCAGCGGTTCGAGCCTTTTGTATTCAACCTACGTTGGAGGGAACGGGTTCGATGAGCCGGCCGCCATCGCCGTCGACAGTCAGGGCGAGGCTTACATCGCTGGGGTTACCACATCACAAAACTTTCCTGCGGTGAATGCTTATCAATCCACTGCCATTCCTAACCAGGCCTCTCTTTATGGGAGCTACGGTTTTGTCAGCAAGTTCAGCGCAGAGGGCTCTTCTCTGATCTACTCCACGTTCCTTGAGGGCAATTCCAATGTCAACCAAGGCTGCGGAAGCCCATGCTTGCCTGCACCCTACACTGCGGTTGCCGCCCTCGCGGTGGATGCCGATGGCAGCGCTTACGTTGCCGGAACCACCAATACCTACAACTTTCCGACCACTTCAGGCGCTTATCTTGCAAGCAACTCCACGCAACAGGACGCAACGGTCGGATTTGTCAGCAAGTTCAATACTTCGGGAACCTTGGACTACTCGACTTATTTCTATCCATCGAGCGGAAATCCAGTTGCAATCGGCGCAATCGCGGTCGATGGGTCCGGTTCGGCTTATATCGCCGGCTCGGCCACCAGCGATGGAACGTTCCCCATCACTTCCACCGGCATTTGCGATCCTGGCGTCTACGGATCTGGATGCGGCTACGCATTCGTGACCAAGTTCGACACCACGGCATCGACGCTGCTGTATTCCACTTTTCTCGGTCCTAACAATAACGCCAGCCCGGTATCGATTGCGCTCGATTCCAATAACAACGCCTATGTGCTGGCCAATACGAACAGCCCAGCTTTTTCCCTAGACAACGGCATTGAAGGCTACACGAGCGGAGAGGACTTGCTGCTGGTTGAGATTAGTGCAGCGGCAACGACGGAAGTGTTTGCCACCTACCTGGGGGGGAGTGGGGACGACACCGCGAGCGGGATCTCCCTCGACGCGAACGGCAATACTTACGTCGCGGGTTCGACGAATTCCTCCGACTTCCCAGTCAGCCAGGGAGCGTCTCAGGATCTGCTGGGCGGCAGCTTTGATGCCTTTGTCATGAAAATAGGCAGCGCCTCTGCCCCAGCGGTGTCCATCAGTCCGTTTGCTCTGCAGTTTGCCAGCGAGACAGTTGGTTCGAGCAGTGTGCCCCAAACTGTACTGCTGCGCGACATGGGGAGTTCGGAACTCTCGATTTCATCGATCACGACCACCGGCGACTTTACGCAGACGAATTACTGTGCAGACAGTGTGCTGCCCGCCGGCAGTTGCTCGCTGTCCATTACCTTCACCCCTACCGCATCGGGATCTCGCAGGGGAACGGTTGTGATTCAAGATAATGCGACGGGATCGCCTCACATCATCACGCTGAATGGCACGGGGCTGGGAGCCTCAGTAACTCTAACGCCTTCTATCCTGTCGTTTTCCAGCACGCCGGTGGGAACCTCCAGCACCGCCCAGACTTTAACGCTCACCAATAGTGGTAATGAGACACTCGACATCAGCAGCATCCAGATTACGGGTGACTTCGCACAAGTTAATAGCTGCCCCGCATCCTTGGAGCCTAACTCGAGTTGCACCATCAACATCACATTTACGCCGACAGCTACTGGAGCGCGCAGCGCGACTCTGACCGTCAACGATAACGCTCAAGGGAGTCAGACGGTGGGACTGACCGGCGCGGGGTCGGATTTTGGCCTGACCAGTTCGCCGAGCAGTGACAGCGTCAAACTGGGCGCCACGGCGAGCTACACGCTAAGCCTGAGTCCGCTGGGCGGAGCGTTCAACAACGCCATCCAGCTCAGCTGCAGCGGGGCGCCTGCTCTCACGACGTGCAGCTTGTCGCCGAGCACCGCAACTCCGGGTGGAAACTCCGCAACTGTTCTTCTGAGTATCACCACGACCGCATCCTCTGCTCAGGCTAAACGCTCGATTCCAACGCAGAGCGGCCCGATTTTTGCGCTCTGGATGCAATTACCGGGATTTGGCTTGTTCGGAGCGGTTCTGATGGGTTATCGGTCACGGGCGAAAAAGCTGCGGATGATCATCCTGGCGATTGTGGTAGGTGTGGCGTTGTTCTCTTTGCTGGGATGTGCTGGAGGAACCGGCATCGCGCCGCCGCCGCCCGCGAATGGAACCAGTCCTGGAACCTACACCATCACGGTCACTGGAACTTCGGGAGCCCTGCAGCACTCTATTCCTGTAACTCTCATCGTCCAATAAGGACTAGAAATCTTCGGGAACGCAGGCTCGATGCCTGGGTTCTTAGCGTCCGAAAGACGACGCTCGGCCTAGTTGCAGTTCGCCATGTTTTGGCCCACACCTTGCAGGCTCATGACGGAGTTGGCAATCAGCGGCAGGCTCCAAAGCTTGCTGTGATGTCTGCGGAGGTAGTATGCCGCGAACACCGAGCCGGCGCTTTTCACCGATGCGACGGCGTAAGCACGGGCGACCGTCGGATGAGTTCCATACAAGTAAGCGGATTCGACCTCTTCGTTGCAGACTCCCGTTTTTCCTGCAAGCCAATTCTGGCGGGCAAATAGCGTGGTGTATGAGTCAGCGAACGTGCTGCCGGTAGAGATGATGGTCAGGGCGACGAAGGACTTGTCGAACACTTTGACCTCTCGGCTCGGCCCCCACACAATTCCTGACGCCTGGACCGGCGTGGCGGCCTCAATCACAGCGGCGTCCGTCCGCACAACGCTGCTGGGAGCGTCGGGAAGCCCCCCAGCCATTGCGGCTCCGGCTAACGCCAAGACGGCTAACGCGGCGCCTATCGCCGATCTAACCATCGTGGCTCGCGTAAAGGCACGCCCTGCACCGTTGGCCTTCTGGGGGTTGGGGTTGGTGGGCATGTTCGGCGCTTGATTACGATAGGTCATGTCCTAAAAGTAGGTGCATGGCCGACATCTCACAATGGCAAGAGGGTAATAGACGGTAGTAACGTCTGGTAACCAACAGGTTGTGCCATATAGTTTTGCTGGCCAGGCGTGGAGCAATTCGATCCGGCGTGCGGATTCTTCGTAGCTGAGCCACGAGGAAGTCACCGCGCTCCTCCAAAGAAGGCGCGGGCTATAATTCTGCAGAACGGCTTGCCTGACGGCTTGGAGATATGAAATCCGCACTTCGACTTGCGATGCTGGCGCTGGTGCTGGTGATTGTGGCGATGGTGTCGGCGCTGACGGCCATGCGGTTTGCGATCCATGGGCAGGAAGTCGCGGTGCCTCCGCTGGTGGGGCTGGCTCCGGCGGAAGCGGAGCGGGCGGCGGCGGGACTGGGCTTGCAAATGTCGATCGAGCGGCAGTATTACAGCCCGCAGATTCCAGAAGGAAGAATCATGTCGCAACTGCCGCCGCCGGGGACAAAAGTGCGGCGCGGGTGGCAGGTGCGGGTGGCCGTAAGTTTGGGAAAAACGCGGGTGACGATTCCGGATGTGACGGGCCAGAGCGAGCACGCGGCGGAATTGAATATCCGGCGGCGCGGACTGGATGTGGCTTCGATGGCGGAGGTGCGGACGCTGGGGATTCCGGCGGATCAGGTGCTGGCGCAGAGTCCGACGGCAAACGAGACGCAGGTGGCGGCGCCGAAGATTAGTTTCCTGGTATCAGCGGCGGCGGATCCGCAGGCCTTTGTGATGCCGAGTTTTGTGGGACAGCCCCTCGGCAGCGCGAGCCGGAGCTTGCAAGACGCGGGCTTCCGGTTGGGAAATGTGAGTGTGATTCCGGCGAGCGCGGGCGTGGGAGATCAGCCAGCTCCGGCTGTTCCTCCGGTACAAGCGGCGCCTCCCGCGCAAGCGTCGCCAGCGAGCATGATTGTGTCGCAGGTTCCGGCGGCGGGGCAGAAGGTTTTTGCGGGGGCGGCAGTGAACTTCGATGTGCGGTAAAGCATACCCGCTACGGATTGGCGCGGATCTTCACGGATAAACCCAACAACCTTTTCTTAAACTTTTTCGAGTATTGCGGCGAAGAAGCCGTCGCAGGGGTGGACGCCTGGGATGGTGCGAAGGTAGGGGCCGCGGGTGAGCGAGGTTGGGTCGGGCGCGATTAGTGTGCAGGATTCTTTCAGACGATTGAGTTCCATGCGGCAGTCGAGGAGACGAAAAGACTTGTTCTGGGACAAGGCTTCGTCGACCACATTTTCGTTTTCTTCTTCTTCCAGTGAACAAGTTGAGTAGATGAGGCGTCCTTGGGGTGCGACTTGGGCCAGGGCGGAGAGGAGGATTGCGAGCTGGCGTCGGGGTAGCTGGGTGAGATCTTTTTCGTTGAGGTCGGCGGGGGTGAGGCGCCATTTTATTTCGGGATTGCGGGCGAGCGTGCCGGTGCCGGAGCAGGGGACGTCGGCGAGGACGCGGTCGAACAACTGGGAGAGCGGAAGATGCTGAGCGTCGGCGGCGACGATTTGGATTCGAGCGCTTTGCGAGGAATGCGCGCGCAGTAGCTTTTGCAGCAGACGCGCGCGGTGGGGATGGAGTTCGACGGCGGTGATCTCGGCTGAGGGATTTTGATCTGCGATGGCCAGGGTCTTGCCGCCGGGGGCGGCACAGCAGTCGAGAATGTAAGATCCGGTAGTTATGAGGGCAGCGACGATTTGCGAGGCTTCGTCCTGGATGACGATCTGGCCGGTGCGGAAGGCCCGGGTTTTCGTGATGTCTCCGGCTTGCAAGCGGCGAGCGGAGGTGAGAAGGCCGCCGGGAGTGAGCGTGATTCCTTCGTCTTTGAGTTGCTGTTCCGCGGCGGGTTCACGGAGACGGATTGCTGTCGTGGGAACGGATTGATTGTGCCGGCAAATCTGGTGGGCGGTGGAGAGGCCGTATTCGCGGATCCAGCGCTCGACCAACCATTGCGGGTGGGCGAGCGTGCGAGCGAGGCATTCGGGAGTAGCTGCTTCGCTTTCGGCATCATCGTGTTTCCGCGGAACGACGGAGAGTTTGCGCAGGACGGCGTTCACGAAAGGAGCGGCGGAGCGTTTGCGCGCGCGTTTTACGAGTTCGACGCTTTCGTGGAGGGCGGCGCGTTGCGGAATGCGATCGAGCCAGAGGAATTGGTACACAGCCAGACGGAGGGAGATGAGAATTTCGACGTCGAGCTTCGACAGCGGCTGCGAGGATGCGGTCACGATGTAATCGTCAAGGCGTGAACGCCAGCGGAGCACACCCATGACGAGTTCGGTGGCGAGGGCGTGATCGGCGGGGGAGAGTTTTGCGTGGGCGGGCGAGTGAAGAAGGTCGGAGGCGTAGGAGGATTCGTGTTCGACGCGGAGGAGAATGTCGAAGGCGGCGGCGCGGGCGGGGGAGACGGGCACGGTTCGATTGTAGGCGCTGGCCACTGAAAAATGCTTTCACCACAGAGGACACTGAGGACACAGAGGTCAACCCAGTTTCTCGCCGGGTTGGGGGCGATAGCCTCGGACGAAATCCTGGGCGGCCGTTCGCTTCTTGCCTTCGAGTTGGACTTCTAAGAGTTCGAGTGCGGTGCCTTGGCCGCAGCCGACCAGGAGCCGATTAGAATCGGCGCGCAGCTCGGCTGGCGGAAATGGGTTGGCCGACGGGTGAGCTTTGATGATTTGCAGAGTTTTGCCACGGAACTTTGTGTAAGCTCCGGGCCAGGGTTGGAAGCCGCGGATGCGGTTGAAAATGTGCGAGGCCGAGCGGGAAAAATCTATGAGGCCGTCTTCTTTTTTCAGGATAGGGGCGAGCGTCGCTTTCGAGTTGTCTTGTGAACGCGGGTGAACTGTGCCGGCTTGCAGGGCGCGCAGGGTCTCGACCATGAGATCAGCGCCGATGGTCGCTAGGCGGGGCGCAAGGGTTTCGGCGGTGTCGTCGGGAGAGATGGCGAGTTCGCGCTGAAGCAGAATGTCGCCGGTGTCGAGGCCAGCGTCGATGCGCATGGTGGTGACGCCGGTAATGGTTTCGCCGTTGGCGATGGCCCACTGGATGGGCGCGGCGCCGCGATACTGCGGGAGCAAAGACGCATGCAGGTTGATGTTGCCGAGTGGAGGGAGATCGAGCATCCACGGGGGAATGATGCGGCCGTAACCGACGACGATGATGGCGTCGGGCTTGACGGCGGCGAGTTGGGCGCGGAATTCGTCGTTGGTCTTGATGCGGTCGGGTTGGGTGACGGGGAGACTTAGTTGCTGGGCGGATTGTTTCACGGGCGAGGCGACGAGGTCGAGGCCGCGTCCTTTAGGGCGGTCGGGCTGTGTCACGACGAGATGGACGTGGAATCCGGCGGCGACTAGCTGCTCGAGCGTCGGTACGGCGAAGCGCGGCGTGCCGCAGAAAACGAGATTGAGAGATTGAGTCATTGAGTTATTGAAAGACGCTCCTGATGCTTCCATGGATTCAACGACTCAATCTCTCAATGATTCAATTCTCTACCATTCTCCCGCTTTCATCATTTTACGGATTTTGCGTTTCATCAGGTCGCGCTTGAGGGCGCTGATGTGGCTGATGTAGAGCTTGCCGTTGAGGTGATCGGTTTCGTGCAGGAAGGCGCGGGCGAGCAAGTCTTCTCCGGCTTTTTGGTAGACCTTGCCGTGAGCGTCCTGGGCGCGGATGGTGACTTTCTTGGGACGGCTCACATTCTCGCGAAAGTCGGGGATGCTGAGGCAGCCTTCACTCTGGGTGTGGCGGCCTTCGGTGTGAATGATTTCGGGATTGATGAGGACGAGCTTGGCGTTGGGATCTTCTTTGAAAGTCACGTCAATGACCGCGATGCGGCGGGGAATGCCGATTTGCGGGGCGGCCAGGCCGACGCCGTGAGCGGCGTACATGGACTCGAACATATCTTCGATGAGCTTGTGGAGTTCTTCGTCGAAGACCGTCACGTTTTCAGAAGGCTTTTCAAGAACTGGATTGCCGAATTTTACGATGGGATAGATCATGCGTGATTTAGTAACTTTTCAATTGCTGGCGGTAACCCTGGAAATTTCTTAGAGTCTCGGTCATGGAATCGCCACCGAATTTTTCCAGAGCGCAGCGGGCCAGCGTTAACGCCACCATGGCTTCTGCGGCGACGCCGGCGGCGGGAACCACGCAGACATCAGAGCGCTCGTAGGCGGCTTTCACCGGCTCGCGCGTGGAAAAATCGACCGACTGCAAGGGACGTCGCAGGGTGGAAATTGGTTTCAGATAGCCGCGCACGCGGATTTCCTGGCCGTTGGAGACTCCGCCTTCAATGCCTCCGGCGTTGTTGCGAGTACGGGAGAATGCGGTGAAGCCGGAGCTTGCGGTGTACCCGATTTCGTCATGCACGGCAGAGCCGGGAGCGAACGCGGCGGCGACGCCGGAGCCAATTTCCACGGCCTTAACGGCTTGCAGCGACATGACGGCGGCGGCGAGCAAGGCGTCGAGACGTTCGTCCCACTGGACGTAAGTGCCGAGTCCCGGAGGCACCTCGTGGGCCACGACTTCAAAGACTCCGCCGAGCGAGTCGCCGGTTTTGAGAACTTTGTCGACTTCTTCCTTCATGTGCTGCTCGGCTTCAGGATCGGCGCAATTCAGGAGAACTTCCTCGCGAGCATGCAGGGCGAGGATCTGCTCCCACGGAACCTGACCCGCAAAGGAAACATTGCCGGTGGCGACCACGTGGCTGAGAACTTCGATGCCGAGCTCACGCAAGAAGAGTTTGGCGATAGCGCCGATGGCAACGCGGGCAGCTGATTCGCGGGCGGAGGCGCGCTCGAGGACGTAGCGGGCTTCCGGAAAATTGTATTTCAAGGCTCCGGCGAGATCGGCGTGGCCGGGGCGGGGCGAGGCAACGCGCTTGTGTTTCGCGGGATCGCCTTCACCGACGGGCAGGGATTCCTGCCAGTTTTTCCAGTCGCGGTTTTCCAGCTGGACGGAGATTGGCGAGCCGATGGTCATGCCCTGGCGCACGCCGGAAAGAATGTGGGCGGTGTCGCGCTCGATCTTCATGCGGCCGCCGCGGCCGTAGCCTTGCTGACGACGCCAGAGTTCGCGGTCGAGGAAGGTCTGGTCGACCTTTAGTCCGGCGGGCATGCCGGAAAGGAAGGCGACCAGGGCTTCACCATGGGACTCTCCGGCCGTGAAGTAGCGCAGCATAAACGGTCGATTGTACCTGATTGCGGGGCGCGATCGGAGACTCCGGAGCAGGAATCGAGGAGTACGCAAGCCAAAGAAAAGCCTCCGAGATCGATTTTCACCGAGTCTTTTGACGGCAGCGAGGGTTACAATCAAACAACGCCCTTCTGTCTGGGTTCGCACTGAGCCCGCGCCGCATCGCAAGATCTCTGGCCGAGATGTTCAAAGGAGTTGCCCTGTGTGCCCCCAAGCACAGTTACGACGCGAAGGTGTTCCTGCCGTTAAAGAGATTCGTTGCCTGCTGGTGCACGACCATGTTTTGCTGCGGCAAGGGCTCCGGCGTTTGCTGGAGGATGAAGCGGACATGGAAGTGGTGGCGGAGGCCGGAAGTGGTGCGGAAGCGCTGGAGAAAGTTCTCGAACACCGGCCGGCGGTCGTGATCGCGGGCGCGCATATGTTCGAGTGCGCCGCCGATCAGACCGAGTGGCTGATTCTGCAGGAGTCTCCTGACAGCAAGGTGTTATTTCTGACGACGCACGAGGGTGACGAACTGCTGCGGGAAGCGCAGGGCGAAGCGTCCAGTTGCGTGGTGCGGCAGACTTCCGCGGCAGAGCTGGTCGAGATGGTGAGACGGACGCACGCCGCCACGAAAACGGTGGTGCGGGAAATGCCGGTGCGACCTCCGACAGATTGGCCGGCCGAGGAACTGCTCCCGCGGAAGCGAGTGTTGACGGTGCGAGAGCGCGAAGTGTTGAAGCTGCTGGCCGAGGGCAGGACGGTGCGGTCTGCCGCTGACGTTTTAGGACTCAGCGCCAAAACGGTGGATGCGCACAAGTTCAATCTGATGCGCAAGCTGGGGATTCACAACAAGGCGGAGCTGGTAATGTGGGCGATTCAGAAGAGAGTGGTGAAGCTGCCGGCGAACTTCTAGGGATTGGAATCTTGCGGCATTTCGCGGTCTTTGCGCGAAATGATTCTTGACACGCCCGGAGCTGAAGCCCTTCTTCTGTCGGGCCTTGACGCGGCCCTAAAGGGCCGCTCTTCCACAACGCGGCGCTGAAGCGTCGCTCTCCTACCAAGTTCTTCCACCACCTTCTTCCACCATCTGTTCATTGGGCCGACGCGAGCTCAGCGAGTTCTGTGAGGCTAGAGACTGTCAGGTCGGGGGTGGCTTCCGCGGATTTGACTGCGCCGACGCCGGGGCGGGCTGAGGGACGGTTCACCCATACGGTGGCGAGTCCGAGCGCCTGCGCGGGGATGACGTCGTGATAGATGCTTTGGCCGACATGCAGGACGCGGTGGGCGGGAGCATGGATGCGGCTCAGGGCCAGCTCGAAGATTTTCAGAGAAGGTTTATAGGCTTGCGCCTGCTGCGCGGTGATGACTTCGTCGAAGTCAACTTCAAGTTGGGGGCGCGTCAGGGCGAAGAGATCGTCATCGACGTTGGAGAGAATGGCCAGACGGAAGCGGGCCTTGAGCTGGCGGAGAGCGGCAACGGTGTCAGGCCAGGGCTTCCACGTGGCGAGGGAATCGGGCAAAGATTGAATTTGTTCGGCGGAGGGAGTGAAGTGGAGTTCGTCGCCAATCTGGCGGACGACTGATTCGAGCACTTCACGATATGGACGGAAAGCGCCCTGTTCCGAACGCTGCTCAAAGTCTCCGTAGAGGTTGAGGAGACTGGCGTCGTCGATCTCTTTTTTGTGGGCGGAGAGAATTGCATGAAGCGCCGCAAGAATTCCAGTTTCCCAGTCGATCAGAGTGCCGTAGCAATCAAAGGTGAGGATTTCGAAGCGGTCAAAGTCGAGCATGGGATGACGAGTCTGTTCAGGCGCTGACGGCGTCGAACTGCCAGCGGGTGGCGTTGTTGGGGAAGTCTTTTTCGGTCCAGGCCAGAACTACGCGCGGGCGGACGGAATAGAGCACGACCTCAGGCGTGGTCATTAGCGGCATCTTGTACTTGGAGCGGGAAGCGGCGTCCAGTTTCTTGATCGTCGCTGTATCGGCGAGGCCGAGTTCAGCGGCGTTGCCTTCGAGGATGACTACATCATCGCCGGAGTCGAGGTGGATGGAGACAGCCGGTTGGTGGGCCAGATTGCGGGCTTTGCGTGAAGCGCGGCCGGTGCCGAAGTAGAGCGCGCCGTCGATCCAGAATCCCCAGACGGGGATGGAGTGCGGACGGCCGTCGGGGCGGGTGGTGCAGATCCAGTAATTGCGCGACTTCGCGAGACGGTCCTCGGCGTGGCTGAAGGGCAGGTACTGTTTTCGCTTTTTCAGACCGTAATCCGCGGGGACGTGGGGCAAGCCGGCGTGGCAGCCGGGGGGATCGGGCGCTTGCTTTTTGGGCGCGGATTTTTTCGCAGCTTTCGGTTTAGGCATTGAGGTGGACCTCTCGCATTGATCAACACACTCCCACTTCTCGCGCAGAGAGCGCGCGAGAAATGGGGCACCCTAGCGCAAGATCAAATTCAAGAGCAAGCGGGCAGGAGTGCCCGCTCCACACTTTAGCTCCGAGGGCCGAGGCCGGGCAAGGTGGGCGTCGGATCGGGGGATTCGTCGAGTTCTGGGTCTGCGGCAGTCACTTCTTCGGGCGGCGTAACTTTTTTTGGAGCTAGAAACTTTTCGGTGTTGAGGAGCGGGCGGGCGAGGGCGGAGTTGTAGCTGGTCCAGGGGCTTTCCAGGCCGGCCTCGCGCTCGAACTGGGCGCGCATGGCTTCCATCTTGGAGTCGAGGTCGTCGAGATAGTGCAGCATGAGGGCTTCGGGGAACATCGGCAGTTTGGGCGAACCGAAGTCGTACTGGCCGTGGTGGCTGATGATGAGGTGTTCGATCATGGTCTTGAGTTCGTCCGGGAAGTCGGGCTGAAGGGCGAGTTTGGCCTGCAACATTTCCAGTTCGATGATCATGTGGCCGAGAAGCTGGCCCCGGGTCGTATAGGAGAAAGACCGGTTGTAGGTGAGCTCGTGAATCTTGCCGATGTCGTGCAGGAATGCGCCAGTGAGAAGCAGGTCGCGATTGATCTGGGGATAGTTCTGGCACATCAGGTCGCAGGAACGAGAAAGGGAGACGACGTGATCGAGCAGGCCGCCGATATACGCGTGATGCAGCGTTTTGGCGGCGGGCGCGTTGCGGTAGGCGGCCGCGATGTCAGGATCGGCCATGAAGGCCTGGACGAGCGATTTGAGATGCGGATTCTGGAATGAGGAGACAAAATTCGTCAGGGTCTGCCAGAGATCGTCAATGTTCCTGGTGGTTTTGGGGAGGTAATCGGCGAAGTCGATTTCGGATTCGCCGAGTTTGCGCAGCTTGTGGAC
>Ga0181537_10000993_pt1 | contig 26552 bp, 24 predicted proteins | sample PEATcosm2014_Bin_39_FD_119765 | JGI IMG/M metagenome (GOLD analysis project Ga0181537, IMG submission 119765) | Peatland microbial communities from MTU Mesocosm Facility, Houghton, MI, USA - PEATcosm2014_Bin23_10_metaG | ecosystem: Environmental > Terrestrial > Soil > Wetlands > Peat | place...
ACCGGCCCGATCCGAGATTGCCTTCGCCGGGCGTTCCAATGTCGGCAAGTCGTCACTGATCAACGCGCTCACCGGCCGGCGCGCGCTGGCGCGGACCTCCAATACGCCGGGCCGCACCCAGGAGCTGATCTTCTTCGGCGGGCCGCAGCATCTCATGCTGGTCGACATGCCAGGTTACGGCTATGCCGCCGCGGCCAAGACGAAGGTCGCCGGCTGGACCAAGCTCATCTCGGATTACCTGCACGGACGCGCGACATTGGCGCGGGTTTATGTGCTGGTCGATGCGCGGCATGGTTTGAAGAGCACCGACGACGTCATTTTCGATACGCTCGGCGAAGCTGCGGTCAGTCACGAAATCGTGCTGACCAAATGCGATCAGATCAGCGAGACGGTGCTCGGCGAACGTATTGCGGCTGCGACGGCAGCAATGCGTAAACGGCCGGCGGCATTCCCCGGCCTGATCGCGACCTCGGCAAGGAGCGGCGCCGGTATCGCCGAATTGCGCGCGGCGATCGCACGGCTTCTGGCCGAGCAGAGGCGCTAGAGCCATTCGCGCCGGCGCATTGTCGTTGGCGGCCGGCGCGGCTACATAGACAGCACTACCCGCTGGGAAGACCCATCCGATGAGCGAAAACGAGCCCGTCAGCCCCGAGGTGCAAGCCCGCATCCTCTCGGAAGCGCTGCCCTATATGCAGCGCTACGACGAAGAAACCGTCGTTGTGAAATACGGCGGCCACGCCATGGGCGCGGAAGATTTGGCGCGGCAATTCGCCCGCGACATTGTGCTGCTGGAGCAGACCGCGATCAATCCAGTCGTTGTGCACGGCGGCGGACCGCAAATCGAAGCTATGCTCAAACAAGTCGGCGTGCAGTCGCAATATGCGGCGGGTCTGCGCATCACCGATGCCAAGACGCTGGAAATCGTCGAAATGGTGCTCGCCGGTTCCATCAACAAACAGATGGTCGGCTACATCAATGAAGCCGGCGGCAAGGCGATCGGGCTGTGCGGCAAGGACGGCAACATGGTGATCGCACGCAAACTGACGCGCACCGTGATCGATCCCGATTCTGCGATCGAGAAAGTGGTCGATCTCGGATTTGTCGGTGAGCCGGACAAGGTTGACACCACTGTCCTCACTCAGATCCTCGGCCGCGAACTGATTCCGGTGTTGGCGCCGGTCGCCGCGGCGGCGAACGGCGGCACCTTTAACGTCAATGCCGATACCTTTGCCGGCGCCATTGCCGGTGCGCTCAAGGCCAAGCGGCTCATTTTGCTGACCGACGTGCCCGGCGTTCTCGACAAATCGAAGCAGCTCATCAAGGAGCTGTCGGTCGACGATGCGCGCAACCTGATCGCCGACGGCACCATTTCCGGCGGCATGATTCCGAAAGTCGAGACTTGCATCGATGCGCTCGACCGCGGCGTCGAAGGCGTGGTGATCATCGACGGCAAGGTGCCGCACGCGGTGCTGCTCGAACTGTTCACCGAGCTCGGCGCCGGCACGCTCATTCATAACTAGCGGCGCCTTACCGCCATGTTCCCCTTGGCTCCGGGCATCGCGGCGGGTATCTCGCTCGGCATCTCCGATACGCTGGCGAAAATCGTCCTCGCCACTGGTTGCGACGTGATCACGATGCTGTCGTTCCGCAGCCTCGTCGGCCTCGTCTTTGTGGCGTCGTGGCTCCATTTGGGCGCCAAGCCTTATGCCGATGCGCGCGTGCGCACGGTCTCTTTGGTGATCGGCGTCATGTTCACCGGCCTGATCTATTGCCTGTTCAAGGCGATTGAGGCGATCGACGTACCGACTGCGGTGCTGTCTTATTTCACCTATCCGCTGCTGACCGGGCTCGGCGCCTCGGCGCTCGGCCTTGAGCCGCTGCGCTGGCGCGGATTCTTGTGCGCGATCGCCGCCTTTCTCGGCCTGGCATTGATGATCGGTGCGCATCCGGCCGGGCTTGCCTTGGCCGGTCTCGCCTATGCGATCGGCGCCGCCGTTTGCCGGACCGGCATTTTGCTGATCACGCGCGCCCATCTCGTCGGCGCCGATGCGCGCCTGACGACCTGGTATTCGATGCTCTCCTCGACTGCGATTTTCGTCGCGATTTCGCTCGCCACCCGGACCTGGAACCCGCCGCAGGCGACGATCGGCTGGGTTTATCTGGTCGTGGTGAGCTTCGCGACGACCGCCGCAATCCTGTTCGTGTTCGTCTCAACCGTGCGCATCGGGCCGTTTCGCACGGCGCTGATCATGAATCTGGAACCGCTGACGGCGACGGTCATGAGCGCGCTGTTGCTCGGCGAAGTGATTACGCCGCTCCAGGATACTGGAACTGCGATTATGCTGAGCGCGCTGATCGCATTCCAATTGTGGCGATGACATTTTGATGGTTTTTTCCTCAGCGATTTCTGCTGCCGAAATTTTCAGCGTTGTACTTTCGTCGGAGATGGAACCGGAAAAATCGTATTAAGCAAAGTCAATTTCAGTTGATCCGAATCCGCCCTTCGTGCCACAAACCCGGCTACTTTTGCGCCGACGCTTCGCCGGGTCATCAAGAACATGTCCGTACTGAAACGGTAAGGATGGAACCATGCGCGGGTTCCACAGCAGCTCGTTCGATCCACAGACGCTTGTCGTTCTGGAAGCCGCCTTTGACGAGGCGTGGCTGACATTGAAAGCCATCGGCAACACGACGGTGAAGCCCGATGAGCTCGCCCGTTGCGTGTTGCGGCTGGCGATGGACGGCGAACGCGATCCCGTCCGTTTGCACGACGGCGCGCTCAGGGGCCTGGTGCCGGCAACGGCCTGGCGCGAGGCTAGCTGAAGCATCACGAATGCGTGGTAAACAAGGCGACGCCGGCAACGAGCAGGCCGGCCAGCGTGCCGATCAGCATTGCCCAGAAGAACGGAATAGATTTGCGTAAAGCCCGCCGCACCGATTACCCCAGCCCCGCACATTGATAAAACTGATTCGGCGCGGCAGTACAGCCTGCTCGCCAAAAACTGTGGCAACATCGAGTCGCCAGGATATGATGCCATCCTCGACCCGCGCCGCGGGTGAAAAAGATTTCAAGACAATCGAGACTTGGGTCTTCGATCTCGACAACACGCTTTATCCGCATCATCTCAATCTGTGGCAGCAGGTCGACGTCCGCATCCGCGACTACGTCGTCGATTTTCTGAAAATCACACACGACGAAGCTTTCCGGCTGCAAAAGGATTATTACAAGCGATACGGCACCACGCTGCGCGGTTTGATGGAAGAACACGGCCTGAAGCCAGATGAGTTCCTCGACATGGTGCATCAGATCGATCGCTCACCGCTCAAACCCAATCCCGCGCTCGGCGCAGCCATCGCCACCCTTCCCGGCCGCAAATTCATTCTCACCAACGGCACGCGCAATCACGCCGAAGACGTAATCCGGCGCCTCGAAATCGAGCAGCACTTCGACGACGTGTTCGACATCATGGCGGCGGAACTCGAACCCAAGCCGCAGCCTCTGGTTTATGAGCGTTTTCTCGCCCGTCATCAGGTCGATCCGGCGCGCGCCACGATCTTCGAAGATCTCGCCCGCAATCTTGAAGTGCCGCATGCGCTCGGCATGACTACGGTGCTGGTGGTGCCCGAAGGCGCCCGCGTCGTTCTGCGCGAAGATTGGGAGCTGGCCGGACGCGACGCGCCCCACGTCGATTACGTCACCGACGATCTTTCCGGTTTTTTGCGGCAGATCGTCGGGGCGCGGAATGGCTAGGCTATCGCCGCCACTCAGAGATAACCGGCAAGCCCTCCGACGTGCCAGGCGACCGGAATGAGAACCGCGATAGTGAAGTCGGAATTGCCGCGATAGGCGAGCTTGTGCTGGTTGTCGCCGCGCAACACCCCCAAGGCGCCATAGACGATCGCATAAATTAGAATCCAGAACGCCAGTTTGTAACAGCCGAGCCAGTAAAATAAGCCGGCACATACGCCTATACCCATCGTGATCATTGGTTGTCCTTCAGCTACGCCGCTTCCAAGTGCCAACATGCAAAATTGGTTCCAACTTTGAGGCCGGCGGAGCCGCCGCGCTTGACATCGCAAGGGCGCGCTCCGACAAACCGCGCCAGCGGGGACCAATCCAATGTCAGCCGGAACGAACGAAAATCTCGCCAAAACCATCGACGCCGCGTTCGACAAGCGCGACGAGATCGGGCCGAAGACCGAAGGCGCGGTGCGGGAGGCGGTCGAAACCGCGCTCGGGCTACTCGACCAAGGTAAAGCGCGCGTGGCAGAAAAGTCCGCTGACGGCCCGTCGCGCGGTACTTGGCGCATCAATCAATGGCTCAAGAAGGCCGTCCTCCTGTCCTTCCGCCTCAATGATATGAGCGAAATCGCGGGTGGGCCCGGCCACGCCGTGTGGTGGGACAAGGTGCCGTCGAAATTCGATCACTGGGACGAGAGCCGCTTTCGCGCCGCCGGTTTTCGCGCGGTGCCGGGGTGCGTGGTGCGGCGCGCCGCCTATATCGCGCCCGGTGTCGTGCTGATGCCGTCGTTCGTCAATCTTGGCGCCTACGTCGACTCCGGCACCATGATCGATACCTGGGCCACCGTCGGCTCCTGCGCGCAGATCGGCAAGAACTGTCACATTTCCGGCGGCGCGGGCATCGGCGGCGTGCTCGAGCCCTTGCAGGCGGGGCCGGTGATCATCGAAGACAATTGCTTCATCGGCGCGCGCTCCGAAGTCGCCGAGGGCGTCATCGTGCGCGAAGGTTCGGTGCTGTCGATGGGCGTATTTCTTGGCGCCTCGACCAAGATCATCGACCGTGACAGCGGCAAGGCGCTGCAAGGCGAGGTGCCGCCCTATTCGGTCGTGGTTCCGGGCTCGCTGCCCGGCACCCCGAACAAGAAGGGCGAAGCAACGCCAAGTCTTTACTGCGCGGTCATCGTCAAGCGCGTCGACGAGAAGACAAGGGCCAAGACCAGCATCAACGAATTGCTGCGGGATTAGGTCGACGTCAGTGAGCCAGACCGTGCAGATGGATTGGTCTTATCTCTACAACAATTTCGAAGGACGTATCGGCCGCCAGACCTTCTGGTTTGCCATGGGCGCATTGCTTGTCGCCGAGATTTTCGGTCACATCCTCGCCGAAGAAATCCAGGGCGACCGGCTGAGCGCCATTGTCGATCTGGCTTACACCTATCCGGAATTCGCCGTTGCAGTGAAACGATCCAACGATCGCAATCTGCCGCTCTGGCCGCTGATCGTCTTCTTCGGCGCCAGCGTCTTGCTCGATCTCCTCACCGTGCTGGACCTTACCGGCACCGACGAGGAGCCCAGCATGCTGTCGATCGCTATCGCGCTGCCGTTCACCCTCCTCGGCCTCGTGCTATTGGTCGAACTCGGCTTCCGTAGGGGCACCGTCGGTCCGAACCAATGGGGCTCGGATCCTCTCGGCAAAGGTTGACGTCGATGCCTGCCGATCCAGTCGCTATCGCCCGCGATCTTATTCGCTGCCGCTCGGTCACGCCCGACGAAGGCGGCGCGCTCGAGTTTTTGCAAGGGTTGCTGACGCAGGCGGGTTTCGACGTGCATCGCGCGGTTTTCGCCGAATCCGGCACCGCGCCGGTCGATAATCTCTATGCCCGCATCGGACTAGCCAGACCAAACCTTTTGTTCGCCGGCCACACCGACGTGGTGCCGGCGGGCAACGAGGCCTCATGGTCGCATCCGCCGTTCGCCGGCGAAGTCGCAAACGACATGCTCTACGGACGCGGCACGGTCGACATGAAAGGCGGCATCGCCTGCTTTGTCGCCGCGGCGCTCGATTATCTCAATGCTCATGGCGGCAAGCCGAAGGGCTCGATTTCACTCTTGATCACCGGCGATGAGGAAAGCGTCGCCGTCAATGGCACGATCAAACTTCTCAAATGGGCGGCCGGCCGCGGCGAAAAATTTGACAATTGCGTTCTCGGCGAACCGAGCAATGTCGAAGTGCTGGGTGACACCATCAAAGCCGGGCGGCGCGGCTCGCTCAACGGCACCCTGATTGTCACCGGCCGCCAGGGCCACGTCGCCTATCCCGAGCGCACCGATAATCCGATCCGCGGGCTGTTGCAGATCATGCCCGCGCTGCTGGCGCCACTCGATCAAGGCAGCGATCATTTCGCACCGTCGAACCTCGAATTCACGTCGGTCGATGTCGGCAATCCCACCGTCAACCTCATCCCCGGCGAAGCGCGCGCGCGTTTTAACATCCGCTACAACGACCGCCACAGCCAGACCGCGCTCAAGACATTGGTCGAGAAACGGGCGCAGGCCGCGGCGGCGGGGCGCGTGCATTACGCCATCGAATGGCAACCCTCGAACGCCGACGTCTTTGTCACCAAGTCCGGCCCCTTCACCGATCTTGCGATTGCGGCGATCGCCGAGGTGACAGGCCGCACGCCGAAACTTTCCACGAGCGGCGGCACGTCCGACGCGCGTTTCATCAAGGATTATTGCCCGGTGCTCGAATTCGGCCTGGTCGGGCAAACCATGCACGCGGTCGACGAGTCCGCGCCGGTCGCCGATCTCGTCACGCTGACGGCAATTTATCGGCGGATGATCGAGCGGTATTTCGCGTAACCTGGGTTTTCCCGCGCAGCGCGAGGATTTGCTCGGCGGCGGCGGCGCCGGTGCGGAAGCCACCATGAGCCGTGGAGAAATCGTCGCGCGAAGTCGCCTCGCCAGCGAAGAACAAACGATCGTCGACCGGTGCGGCTAGCGTCTGCCGGCGGTCTGCGAACCCCGGCACTGCATATGAATAGGCGCCCAGGGAAAACGGATCCTGGCCCCAGCGGTGCACGCCGATCGGTTTTATGCGTTTCCTGAAGTCGTTGCCGAGAAGGCCCGTGAGCTCGGACGCCGCAAAGTCGAAAAACGCGCCGTCACCTTTGGCTTCGAGCTCGGCCGCGTTTCGGCCGCCGAAATAGGCCTCGATGAGCGGCCGGCCGAACGGCCGCACGTGATAGCCGGCGGTCGCCACGCGGTCGGTATGTCCGAACAAACGCGTGCCAGGATCGAATTCCTCCGCATTGTCGAGCAACATGAAGAGTTTGTTGTTCACGCCCAGCGGCAATTTGCTTGCCGCCTCGACTTTCGCCGGCAGCCCCGGCGCGAACACGACCCGTTCTGCAGCGATGAGCGAAGCGGGAACAGCGATGATGACCTGATCGGCTTCGACGACACCTTTGCTGGTTTCGACGCGCACGCGCTTGCCGCCATGATCGACGCGTTGCACGGGACAATCGAGCATCACCGGCAGGTCCGCGCCGTGGCGCGCGATCGTCGTGCCAAGCCCTTCGACGACGCGCCAGTTAACGCCGGTGTCGGCGTAGCGCTCCAAATCTTTCATCGACACGCACTCAAGCTCGGCGCCGCTGACAAAGGTGCTGATGGCGCTAATGAGCCCGGCCCAACGATTGTTCGGGTCGATCAGGGTCGAAGCCGGCGCGTCAGCACCGTCACGCCGCGCGGCCTCTCTCAGGCGTGCATAATATTCGTTGAGCGCCTCGCGGTAATTGCTGTGCTCCTGGCGGGGAAAGCTCGACTCGAGCGGCGGACGCATCCACGGCGGCGGCGTCTTGTCGATCGTAAAGCCTTCTTGTTCGGCGATCGTCGTCCACGGATTGCGGTCGCCGGAATGCAGCCAGCCACAGCCGAGATCGAGCGGGAATCCGGCCCCCATCACAGTCCAGGCCCGACCGCCGAGCCGCGGCCGCGCCTCGACCAGCACGCAGCGGACCGACGCGTCGCAAAGCCGGCGCGTGGCCGCAATGCCCGCGGCACCGCCGCCGATTACGACAACTTCAAAATCATGATCCGGCATCGCGCGTATCCAAGGCCCTACAACAGCTAATAATCCACCCGCACCAGATAAAGCCCCTGCGGCGGCGCCACCTGGCCGCAAGCGGTACGGTCTCGGGCAGCGAGCGCCGTAGCGAGATCGTCGCCGCTCCACTTGCCCTCGCCGACATGGACGAGCGAGCCAACCATCGAGCGCACCTGATGTTGCAGGAACGAGCGTGCGGAAGCTGTGACGCGCACTTCATCGCCATCGCGCGAGACATCGAGACGGTCGAGCGTCTTCACCGGTGATTTTGCGTGGCATTCGGTCGAACGAAACGTGGTGAAGTCGTGCTTGCCGATGAGTCCTTGCGCGGCAGCGTGCATCGCTTCGCTATCGAGCGGGCGTGGCACACGCCAGGCGCGGTTCTGATCGAGCGTCAGGTCGGCGCGCCGGTTGACGATGCGGTAGAGATAATGCCGCTTGACGGCAGAGAAGCGCGCATCGAAATCGGCCGCCACCGCTTCGGCCGCAAGCACGGCAACCGGCTGCGGCCGCAGGTGGAAATTGATGCCGTCGCGCACATTGCCGGTGTCCCAATCTTTGGCGAGATCGACATGCGCGACCTGAGCGAGCGCATGCACGCCGGTATCGGTGCGTCCGGCGCCGGCGACCGTAACGCGTTCGCCGGCGAAGGCCGCGATGGCATCTGTCAGCACGCCTTGCACCGAGATGCCGCTGTCCTGCATCTGCCAGCCAACAAAGGGCGTGCCGTCATATTCGATGGTGAGCTTGTAGCGGGGCATCGTGTTCAGCCGATCATGCTGCCGCGCGGGACCGGCATGCCGCGCAGAAATTCTTCTGCCGCCATCGGCTTGCCGCCGGCGCGTTGCAGTTCGACAAGCCGCACTGCGCCGCTACCACAGGCGATCGTCAGTTGATCGTCGAGCACCTGGCCCGGCCTGCCTTCGCCCACACCTTTCGTCGTACGCAAAATCCTGACGCGGCCAGCGCCGGGAATCTCGCACCATGCACCGAGAAACGGCGACAGCCCGCGGCAATGGTTGTGGACCTCGTGCCAGGGTTTCGTCCAATCGATGCGGGTTTCGTTCTTGTCGATCTTGGCGGCATAGGTGATGCCTTCGCCGGATTGCGGCGTCAGCGTCAGCGAGCCGCGTTCAAGCGCAGCGAGCGCGACAAGCATCAGCTTCGCGCCGAGAAGCTTGAGTTCATCGTGCAGCTCGCCGGTAGTCATGTCGGGACCGATCGGCGTGCGCTCCGCCATGGCGACAGCTCCGGTGTCGAGACCCTCGTCCATTTTCATCACCATGACGCCGGTTTCGCGATCCCCAGCCATCACCGCGCGATGGATCGGTGCGGCCCCGCGCCAACGCGGCAACAGCGAAGCATGCAGGTTGAAACAGCCGAGCGGAAAAACGTCGAGGATCGCTTTCGGCAGGATCAAGCCGTAAGCGACCACCACCGCAGCGTCGGTGCCGTGCGTGCGCATCGCCGCCACAGCGTCGCCATCCTTCAGGGATTTGGGCGTGACAACCGGCAAGCCGAACCGTCCGGCCTGACGCGCTACAGGCGAGGGAGTGAGCGCCATGCCCCGCCCGGCCGGCTGCGCCGCGCGCGTATAGACCGCGACGACCTCATGGCCGCCGCCCACAATCTCGGCAAGCGTAGGCACGGCGAAGTCCGGCGTGCCCATGAACACGAGGCGGAGCGCCAATCACGCCTCCAGTTTTTTAGTGGTCTTGGCTGCCTTGGCGAATTTCTTGATGACGCGGTCGCGCTTGAGCTTGGACAGGTGATCGATGAACAAAATGCCGTTGATGTGATCGATCTCATGCTGCAGGCAGGTCGCCAGTAACCCCTTGGCTTCGATCTCGCGCGCCTTGCCGTCGCGGTCGAGATATTTGACCTTGACCTGTGCCGGCCGCTCGACCTCCTCGTAATAGTCCGGAATCGACAGGCAGCCTTCCTCGTATTTTGCCGTCTCGTCCGATGTCCACATGATCTTCGGATTGATGAAAACCTGCGGCTGGTGATTGTCCTCTTTCTTCGACAAATCCATGGTGATGACGCGCTTGGGCACACCGATTTGGATCGCGGCAAGGCCGATGCCCGGCGCGTCGTACATAGTTTCGAACAGGTCCTCGATGAGCTTACGGATATCGGCGTCGATGCGCTTGACCGGCTCGGAAACGAGCCGGAGCCTTTTGTCCGGAAGCTTGACGATGTCGCGCACAGCCATGGTTTTGCGATGTAAGGCGTGAGCAAAGCGGGGTCAATGCAACCGATACGTTGATCCGCAGCCGCCGACGGGATATGACCGTTCGCTCTTCGTTCCGGGCGCGAATCGCAGAGAAACCGATGACCGAAAGCCTGCCGATCATAGCAACTTTGCTGTTCGCTTGCGCGGCGCTCGCCGCGCTGGGTGTGGTGCTATGGCGAGCGCGCCATGCCGCGGATCCGCGTACGGCGGTCATGGCCGATCTGGCGCAGCGCCAGATCGATTCCGCGGCGCGACTCGAGACAATGCTGCGCATGCTCGGCGACCGCCAGTCGCAGCTTCAGCACGCGGTAAACGAGCGACTCGATACGGTTTCGCATCGCCTCGGCGAATCGCTGCAGAAGACCACGCAGCACACCACCGAGAATCTGCAGAAGCTTGGCGAGCGTCTCGCCATCATTGACACCGCGCAGAAGAATATCGCCGAGCTCGCGACCCAGGTCACTTCGCTGCAAGGCGTGCTGGCGAACAAACAGTCGCGCGGCGCGTTCGGGCAAGCGCGCATGGAGGCGATCGTTGCCGACGGCCTGCCGAAGGGCGCCTACAAATTCCAGCACACTTTGTCGAACCGCAGCCGCCCGGACTGCTGCGTGTTCCTGCCCGACAAGCGCCCGCTGGTGATCGACGCCAAATTTCCCCTTGAAGGCGTCACCGCGTATCGCGAGGCCAAGACCGACGATGAGCGCAAGGCCGCCGCGCAGCGCCTGCGCGCCGACGTCACAAAGCATGTCACCGACATCGCCGAGAAATATCTGATCCCGGGCGAGACCTACGAAGTGGCGCTGATGTTCGTGCCGTCGGAGTCGGTCTATGCCGAGCTCTACGACGGCTTTGACGACCTGTTTCAGCGCGCGCATCGCGCGCGCGTGATGATCGTGTCGCCGGCGCTGCTCGCGCTCGCAATCCAGATGGTGCAGCAGATCCAGAAAGACGCCCGCATGCGTGAAGCCGCCGATCAGATTCGCGACGAGGTCGGGCGGCTGGTCAAAGATGTGAGTCTCCTCGGCGAGCGCATTCTCAAACTGCAGACTCATTTCAATCAGTCGACCGAAGACATCCGCCTGGCGGTCGTCTCGATCGGAAAAATCGAAGCGCACGGCGATCGCATTCAGCAGGTCGAACTTGGCGCGGAAGCGGCCGCATCAAACGTCGTACCCGCGCCTATCCCGCTCAAGCTGGAAGCGGGCGAGTGACGCCCGAAGCCGCCGGCGGCGCGGCGGCGCCGCGACCTTCCTTTGCCGACACGCTCGCCGTCTATCTCAAGCCGCGCGTGCTCATTGTCATGTTCCTCGGCTTTTCGTCCGGGCTCCCGCTTGCGCTGTCGGGCTCGACGCTCTTGGTGTGGATGACGGAATCCGGCGTCAACCTCGGCACTATCGGGCTGTTCGCGCTGGTCGGCACGCCCTACACGCTCAAATTCCTGTGGGCGCCGCTGATCGACGCGCTTGACGTGCCGGTGCTGTCGCGGCGTTTCGGCCGCCGCCGCGGCTGGTTGTTGCTGTCGCAGTTTCTCTTGATCGTGGCGATCGTCTTTCTCGGCGCTTGCGATCCTTCGGTATCGGCGACGACAGTTGCGCTCGGAGCACTGCTCGTCGCCACCGCCTCGGCGACGCAGGACATCATCGTCGATGCCTTCCGCGTGGAAAGCTTGAGCGAAAGCGAGCAAGCCGCCGGCATGGCCTCTTATGTCGCGGCTTACCGGATCGGCATGCTGGTCTCGACCGCCGGCGCGCTGTTTCTGGTCAGCGGCTTCGAAACCGGCTTCGGGCTGTCCCGCCACGCCGCCTGGACCGCGGGCTATGCGGCGATGGCGGTGCTCGTGCTGATCGGCGTTGCGACGGCGCTTGTCGCCACCGAGCCGGAAAAATCGGTACGCGCCGAGGCGGAGCACGCCAAAGAAGCGCAGGCGGGCGACGACCCAATGCGCCGCGTCTTTGTCGCGGCGATTGGCGCATTCTCCGAGTTTCTCACCCGTGAACTGGCTATCGTCGTGCTCGTCTTTGTCGTCCTGTTCAAATTTTCCGACGCGCTGTCCGGCGCCATGACGGCGCCGTTCGTGATCGATCTCGGATTTTCGCGCAACGAATACGCGGCCATCATCAAAGGCGTCGGTCTCGCCGCAACGCTGATCGGCGGCTTCGCTGGCGGCTTTGTCGCCCGCGCTTATTCGCTGCCCGCAAGCTTGTGGATCAGCGGCTTGTTGCAAGCCTTCGCCAATCTCACTTTTTCATGGCAGGCGGTAGTGGGACACAACGCAGCGTGGCTCACTTTCGCTATCGTCGCGGAGAATTTCACCAGCGCAATCGGGACGGTGATTTTCGTCGCTTATCTCTCGGCGCTCTGTCGGAATCCGCTGCACACGGCGACACAATACGCACTGCTCACCGCGCTCGCGGCCTTCGGCCGAACCTATTTGTCGTCAGGCGCGGGATTCATCGCCGCGACGGCCGGCTGGGCGTGGTTCTTCGCCATCTGCGCGGCGGCCGGCCTGCCGGCATTGCTCCTGCTCGTCATCCTGCAACACTGCCGCCATTTCGACGGTCTCGAGCCCACCAAAAACAGCAAGACCTGACCAAGACCCGAGCCTTGCAATGCGCCTGCCATAATCCCGGCGTAACCGCATAATCACGCGGTTGCGACACTGGCACCGACGTTTTTCCGCCTTCGCAAAAAAGTCCTTTTGTAAGGATCAGATCGCTATAATCGCCGTTGTCCTGCCGCGCCCCTCGAACCCGGCTCGCGAGCCGTCGCATCGCAATCCCCCATGGACGCCACCATCCTGGTCAAGATTTTTGCGACGGCGTTGGCGCTGAGCGAAGTCACGACACAGCCGCAGGCAGTAAAGACGCATTTCGATCCGACTCAGGATCAGGCTCAAGTGGTGCAGATCTTGCGCGACGGTTGCGCGCATATGGTGCGGGCATTCGGTATCGAATCCATCAACGTTGACGACCTGATCGCCACCGCGCTCAACGACCCGAAAGCGATGGGCGCCACCGTGCCCGCCTTCCACGGCCTCGACTTCTCCGATCTAAACACCGCCTATCATCAGTTCTGCAAAAACGAACCGATCGCCACGCCGATTGTCGACATCGGCCAGGTGATCGATTTCTTCAACACCGCGGCGGCCGATCTGCCGGATCAAACCACGTTGAAAGGCAAGAGACTGCCGAGCATGACTGCCGTACTTGATGGCTCCGGCAAGAACTTTGCCGACGTATTCGAGCCCGGCAACCGGCGCATTTGGGTTCCGCTCGCCGAGGTGCCGGATCTGGTGCAGAAGGCATTCATCGCCGCCGAGGACCGCCGCTTCTACGAACACCACGGCATCGACGAGCACGGCATCATCCGTGCCTTTATCGGCGATCTGGCCGATCCCGGACGCCCGCAAGGCGGTTCGACCATCACGCAACAGGTCGTGAAGAATCTTCTGGTCGGCGAGAACGTGACCTATGAGCGCAAGATCCGCGAAATGATCGTGGCGTCGCGGCTCGAAAGCACTCTGACCAAGAACGAGATTCTCGAACTCTATCTCAACTCCGCCTATCTCGGCCGCGCCGCGTGGGGCATCGAGATGGCCGCGCGCAGCTATTTCGGCAAATCGGCCAAGGACCTCACGCTCGGCGAAGGCGCAGTGCTCGCGGGCCTCCTGAAGGGACCGAGCTTTTACAATCCCGATCGCCATCCCGACCGTGCCAAGGATCGGCTGACTTACGTACTCGACCGTATGCAAGATGACGGCGTCATCACCGCAGCACAGAAGAATCAGGCACTGGCGTCGCCGCCGCAGCTCATCGCCTTTACCCATCCGCGCCGCGACAGCGGGTATCATTTCATTGATTTTCTCGGCCGCGAGGCCAAAGCCGCTGGCGTCACCAGCCTGATCGCCGATCCTTACATCGTACACTCGACGATAAACGCGCAATTGCAGCATGACGCCGAAGCGGCGTTGCAGGAGGGCTTGGCGCGCTACGAGATCGCCAATGGCCGCGCGCAATTTCGCGGCCCGGAGGCAAACATCACCGACACGGTACGGAAGCTGCAGGTCGACAATCCATCCATTACGCCGGCATGGCAGCAAGCGCTGCAAGCCGCACGTCTACCGCTCTACGACGTGCACTGGACGCCGGCGGTGATCCTGCAAAAGGCGACCAACACTAACGGCTTCCGCGTCGGCCTGCCCGACGGACGGATCGCGCCGTTGTCGATCTGGGACGCCACGATCAAACGCAGCCTCAATCTTTACGACGTCGTCTATGTGAACGTCGTCGAACCCAAAACCGCCGCGGCGGCTAACCCCAACACGGCTAACAAGAACAACGCCAATGCTGCGAACAAGAATAAGCCGGTCGCGGCTGCCGCCCCACCCCAGGTACAGCTTCGCGTGCGGCCGACGGTCGAAGGCGCGGCGCTGGTCCTGGAAAACAAAACCGGCCGCGTCCTCGCCATGGCGGGAAGTTTCTCCTATCCCATGAGCCAGCTTAATCGCGCTGCACAGACGCAACGCCAGCCCGGCTCGGCGATGAAGCCTTTGACTTACCTGACCGCCCTGCAACACGGTTTGCAGCCGAACACACTGGTGATGAACGAGCCGATCACGTTGCCGCCGATAGGTCTCGATAGCCGCACTGCGATCAGTCGCGCATATGACAGCAGCGGGCGGCCGGAGGATTATTGGTCGCCGCGCAACGCCGATAACGACGAAGGCGGCGTGTTCACGATGCGCCGCGGCCTGGAGAATTCCATCAACATCGTCACCGCACATCTGCTCGACGGCGGCATCGATCCCGAACCCGAGAAGAGCCTCGACGATGTTTGCGCCACCGCGGTGGCGGCGAAAATCTACACCCAATGCGTACGCTACTATCCGTTCGTGCTCGGCGCGCAACCGGTGCGGATGATCGATCTCGCCGGCTTCTATGCCGCGGTTGCCAATGAGGGACTGTTGCCACAGCCGCATGGCATCGATTCGATCGAGAAGGACGGCAAGACGATCTATCAATATCCGGACACGCCGCTGCCGCGCATCGCCGCCGCCGATCCAGCGTCGTTCTATCAGCTCAAGACCATGTTGCAGGGCGTCGTCGCCCGCGGCACCGCACGCGCGATCGGCGGTCTGTCAACCTATGTCGCCGGCAAGACCGGCACGACCGAGGACGCTGTCGACGGCTGGTTCGTCGGCTTCACCAATGACGTCACGGTTGCGGTCTGGGTCGGCTACGACAACGGTGACGGCAAGCGCCGGTCGCTCGGCTCCACGGCGACTGGCGCGCGGGTGGCGTTGCCAATTTTCGAGCCAATCATCGAGGCGATCTGGGCCGAGCACATCGCTCCGAAAGCGCCGCTCAACGGCCCCTCGGCCGACGCCAAGCATCAATTGGTCGACATTCCGATCGATTACATGACCGGCAATCGGCTCGACAGCAGCCAGAATCAGCAGGGCTTTGCATTCTTCAGCCAGCCGCAACCGCAGGGCCAATCGTTTGTCGAGCACTTCCGGCGCGCTCCCGACGGCCAGCCCGAAGACACCCAATATCAGCTCGTGTCGCGCGAAGACGCTTACGATCAGAGCCAATGGGGCAACGACCAAAACAGCTTCTGGAACGGCGGCAACGGACAATACGGCCAGTGGGTCGGGCGATCCTACTTCCCCAGTCAGGGCTGGCGGCAGCTGGCGCCGCAACCGCCGCCGCAGCCGTTCCGCGGCTTATTCAGCCTGTTCCAGCCGTGGAGCCAGCAGCCGCCGCAGCCCCCGCCCGCATCGCACTTGTTCGGGGGCGGCCGCATCAATTGACGGCGTTCGATTCAATCATCAGAGAATCAGGAATGTGGACCCGGCACGCCATCGTGCTCTTCGGCTTGCTTATCGGCTTGTGCGGCTTTGCTGCCGTGGCCCGCGCGCAGGATTTTCATATCGATGATGTATCCGCCGTACGCAGCGTGACCGTCGCCGACATCAAACCCGGCGCCATCGAATTTTCCGATCACACGGGCTCAGGAGCAGTCGACAGCGAAACCGCGCTTGTCCACTTTGATGAATGGGCGGAAAAACATCCCAACGAGAAAAGGTTTCTCGCACTGTTCCCGGCTTATACCGAACCGGCGATCGGCAAATCCGGAAGCGGCGGCGGCACCGGACCGGCGATCGACAGGCTCTATATCTATGTCGCACAGGCGCGCTTCGTGATCGACAAGACGCCGGGATCGATCGACCTTCCGCGTTACGTGACGCTCGACTTCCTGCAAAAGATCGATCCGGCGATCACCCATACGCAGATTACCGCGCCCGATCCGACGCAGTTCAAGGACGATGCGATCGCGGGCAACGACAATCCCGACCGTAAATGGTGCGCCGGGCGCACCATGTCGATCTGCATCCAATCGAGCTACAAGCTCGAAGGCAAGATCCCGATGGGTGTCTTGCTGGTCAACAAGCTCCGCGACACCAAGAAGGTCGCCGACCACATCGATTTCCAGAGCGAACTGTCCGCACTCGCGCCCGCCGATCTCGATCAGCCGGGTTTGCAGGAGCTGACCGGATTGAACACGCCGATTGCCGGCGCGCTCGAACAGAACATTTTCTATGTCAACGAAATCATGAAATTCGGCAAACTCTTTGCAGTATTTCAGAACGATCCGGCCGACGCCAACAAGACCGTCGTTACCGCGTTTATGACATTGGCGATCAAGGCGAGCGTGCTCGACGACAAACGCAATTTCGAAACCATGCCGGTGCTGCGCAACCTCGTTCCAGCGCAGGTTTTGATGGGTCAGTCGTCGTTTAATTCGGGCAATTCGATCAGCGCCGGCCTGCCCGTCTATGCGCGGAATGAAATAAAAACGATCGCGGGGCTGTTGGCAAAATAGCGGCTCCCTCTCCCCGTATGCGGCGAGAAGTGATTAACTTCCCCAGTGCATGCCCGAGGACATCAAGAAGACTGCTGAAATGAGCCGGTCAGTATTCCCTGTTGCGCTCTTCATGCTGGCGGCTTCGACGACAGGCGCCTTTGCCATCGAGATACGCGCCGGCGCGACCATGCACGTGAAGCCCAATTCCATGTGGTTTCAGGACGATATCAATATGACGCACTGGCAAGAATTAAGGAAAGCCGGCGACGCCAAGGCGGCAGCGGCTTATGCCGACGAAATCTGTGCTCAACGGGACGCCTGGCAATTTATCAATCAGTCCACTGTAAAAATCATCAGCTACGATTCCGCGAACAACCGCGTCAATGTGGAACTGATGGACCCGGGCAGGTTCCAGGGCACCAAATGGCTGGTTGATTACAACGCGCTGGTGAAATAGCGCGCCGCAATTGTTCCCTTACAGCGAGCTCTAGGCCGCAACGCGGGCCTTGTCGCCACGCTCGAGTGATTGCATCGCTTCGTCGGTCGTCTGCACATCGCCGAATAGGCCGTAAAAAATCGACAACGCCGCGTTGTGTTCTTCGTCGTTATGGGTCGCCATGCCGTCCGACACCATCACGACCTTGAAATTGAGCATCATGGCGTCGCGCGCTGTGCTTTCGCAGCAGACATTGGTGGCGGTACCGGTGACCAGAAGCGTATCGATGCCACGGTCACGCAGCAGGCGCTCGATATTGGACGAGCCCTGGATAAAAGCGCTGTAACGCGTCTTGGTCACCTGCGCATCCTCAGGGCGAATATCGTTGAGGTGCCAAAATTTGTAGCCGTCGCCATCGATATCCATCGCCGCGTAGCGGCGTTCCATGCGCTCGGGCGAGTGCAAGCATTCATGGTAACTCGACCAGCTCTCACGCGTGTCGTGGGTGCCATTGCGGACCCACACCACGAGCCCGCCATGGCGCCGCAGATCGGCGGCAAGCCGGTTGATGTTGGGCACGATGTCGCGCGATAGCGGCACCTCGCCCTGATGCCCCGGTTTGCAGAAATAATTCTGCATATCGACCACGACCAGCGCCGCCTTGCGCGGATCGATTTCGTCGAAAGGATGCAGCTTGCCAGTCCTCGCGGTCATGCGCTTGAGCGCCGCATCGGAGAGCGCGATCTTGTGCATTGCTGCATCCTCCATTAGTCGTGTTGCCGCCAAGGGCCTACACAAGTTTGGCACAAGCGCGGGTCTGGATCGAGTAGCATGTCCGGCAGTTGGGAATTCTGGATCGATCGCGGCGGCACCTTTACCGACGTGATCGGCAGGCGGCCGGATGGCGCCCTCGTCACCCACAAACTGCTTTCGGAAAATCCCGAGGCCTATCGCGACGCCGCGGTGCATGGCATCCGCCATTTGCTCGGCATTGCGCCCGGCGAGCCGATCCCCAGCGAGCGCATTGCCGCGGTGAAGATGGGAACGACGGTCGCGACCAACGCGCTGCTCGAGCGCAAGGGCGACCGGACGCTGCTTCTTGTCACCAAGGGTTTCCGCGACGCTTTACGCATCGGCTACCAGGCGCGACCGAAAATCTTCGCCAAGCAGATCATCAAGCCGGACATGCTGTACGAGCGTGTCGCCGAGGTGGACGAGCGCGTGCGCGCCGACGGCACGGTGGAACGCGCCATCGATCTCGACGGCGTGCGCAGCGAACTCGAACGCGCCAAGGCCGATGGCATCGACGCCGTCGCCGTCGTGCTGATGCATGCTTATCGCTATAGCGACCACGAAAAGCGCATTGTCACGCTGGCGCGCGAACTCGGCTTTCCGCAAATCTCGGCCAGCCATGAAGTGTCGCCACTGATCAAGCTGGTCGGCCGCGGCGACACTACGGTGGTCGACAGCTATCTGTCGCCGATCCTGCGCCGCTATGTCGCGCAGGTCGCGGGCGATTTGATGCCGGCAGAATCGTCGGAGCAAATTCGCCTGATGTTCATGATGTCGTCGGGGGGTCTGACGGCGGCGAACCTGTTCCGCGGCAAGGACGCCATCTTGTCGGGGCCGGCGGGTGGTGTCGTCGGCATGGCCGAAACCGGGCGCTCGGCCGGATTCACGCAGCTCATCGGCTTCGACATGGGCGGCACCTCGACCGACGTGTCGCATTACGCCGGTGAATACGAGCGCGCTTTCGAGACCGAGGTCGCCGGCGTGCGCATGCGCGCGCCAATGATGCTCATTCATACCGTCGCGGCCGGCGGTGGCTCGATCCTGCATTTCGACGGCGCGCGATTCCGCGTCGGCCCGGATTCGGCGGGCGCCAATCCCGGGCCGAAATGCTACCGCCGCGGCGGCCCGCTGGCGGTGACCGACGCCAACGTCATGGTCGGCAAGCTCATCCCCGATTTCTTCCCGAAGATTTTCGGGCCCACGCAAAGCCTGCCGCTCGATGCCGACGCGGTGCGCACCGCCTTTGCCGCGCTGGCGAAAGAAATCGGCGACGGCCGGAGCGCCGAGCAGGTCGCCGACGGTTTCATCAGGATCGCCGTCGAGAACATGGCGAACGCGATCAAGAAGATTTCGGTGCAACGCGGTTACGACGTCACCGGCTATGCGCTCAACTGTTTCGGCGGCGCCGGCGGCCAGCACGCCTGCCTCGTCGCCGATGCGCTCGGCATGGAGAGTGTGCTCATCCATCCGCTGTCGTCGCTGCTGTCGGCCTACGGCATGGGCCTCGCCGATATCCGCAGCGTCCGCCAGCAGGCGATCGAGGAGCCGTTCGGCGTGAAAGCGCGCGCCAGTCTTGAAAGCGTCTCGCGCCGGCTCGGACGCGAAGCGATTGCGGAAATCGAGGGCCAAGGCGTCGCCGCTGGCAAGATCGCGCTGCATGTGCGCGCGCATATCCGCTACGCCGGGACCGACACGCCGCTGATCGTCAATGCCGGCAAAGGCATGTCGAAACTCGCCTCGCTCGGCCAAATGAAAGCGGCATTCGAACGGGCACATAAGGCGCAATTCGGTTTCATCGACCGCAAAAAGGACTTGGTGATCGAAGCCGTCTCGGTCGAAGCGGTTGGCGGCGGCGCTACTTTTCGAGAGCAACCGCGCAAGACGACGCGCGCGAAATTGCCGAAACCGGCGCGGCGCACACGTTTCTTTTCCGGCGGCAAATGGCACCGTGCCGTTGTCTATACGCGGGATCAGCTCGCGCCAGGGCACAAAATCAAAGGCCCTGCCATCGTCATCGAGCCGCATCAGACCGTGGTGGTCGAGCATGGCTGGCAGGCCGAACTGACCGCCAAAAATCACCTGGTGTTGCGGCGGGTGCAGAAGCTTGCCCGCGCGCGCGCCATCGGCACCCGCGCCGATCCGGTCATGCTCGAAGTGTTCAACAACCTGTTCATGTCGCTTGCCGAGCAGATGGGGGTAGCGCTGCAAAACACCGCTTATTCGGTGAACATCAAGGAGCGGCTCGATTTCTCCTGCGCCGTATTCTCAGGCGACGGCACGCTGGTCGCCAATGCGCCGCACATCCCGGTGCATCTCGGCTCGATGGACCGCGCGGTGGAAACCATCGTGCGCGAGAACAAGGGCAAGGTGCGTCCTGGCGATGCTTACGTGATCAACGCGCCGTATAACGGTGGCACTCACCTTCCCGACATCACCGTCTGTACGCCGGTCTTCGAAGGACGAAAAATCCTGTTCTGGGTGGCGTCGCGCGGCCACCACGCCGACGTCGGCGGTATTTCACCGGGCTCGATGTCGCCGAACGCCACTTCGATCGAGCAGGAAGGCATCCTGTTCGACAATTTCAAGCTGATCGATCGCGGCCGTTTCCGCGAGAAAGAGCTTTATGCGGTGCTGACCGGCGGTAAATATCCGGCGCGCAATCCGTTGCAGAACGTCAACGACATCAAGGCGCAGATCGCCGCCAACGAAATGGGCTTGCGCGAACTGCGCAAGATGGTGCGCCATTTCACGCTGCCGGTGGTGCGCGCCTATATGCGGCACGTGCAGGACAACGCGGCGGAAAGCGTGCGCCGCGTGCTCGACCGGCTGCACGACAGCACCTTCGCCATCGAGACCGATCAGGGCAGCACGATCCGGGTCCGCATCGCGATCGACAAGAAAAAGCGCGAAGCGACCGTCGATTTGACCGGCACCAGCCCGCAACAGCCGTCGAACTTCAACGCGCCGGAGCCGGTTGCGCGCGCCGCGACGCTTTACGTGTTCCGCGTCATGGTCGACGACGACATTCCGATGAATGCCGGCTGCCTGCGCCCGATCCGCATCGTCATTCCGAAACGATCGCTGCTGTCGCCGGAATATCCCGCCGCCGTCGTCGCCGGCAATGTCGAGACCTCGCAGGAAGTGGTCAATTGCCTGTTTGGCGCACTCGGCGCCATGGCGGCGGCGCAGGGCACCATGAACAATCTCAATTTCGGCAACGACCGCTACCAATATTACGAAACCATCTGCTCCGGCTCACCGGCGGGACCCGGCTTTGACGGCACTGATGCCGTGCACACTCACATGACAAATACGCGGCTGACCGACCCGGAAATTCTGGAATTCCGCTATCCTGTCGTGCTCGAGGATTTTCACATCCGCAAAGGCTCTGGCGGTCGCGGCCGGTGGAACGCCGGCGACGGCATTCGCCGTACCATCCGTTTTTTGGAAAAAATGGAATGCACCCTGCTCACCGGTCACCGCCGCGTGCCGCCGTTCGGGCTTGCCGGCGGCGGCGACGGTCAGGTCGGCGAGAATAGCGTGCGCCGCAAGGACGGCCGCGTGGAAAAACTCAAAGGCTGCGATTCAACGACCATCGACGCCGGCGAGGCGATCATCATCCAGACGCCGACCCCGGGCGGTTACGGCACGCCGCGATAACCGTTTATTGCGCCGGGGATTTTTCAGGCGCCTGCCGCGATACCGAATAGCGCATGCTTGCGGTGCTGCCCTGCCAGTAAAATTTGTAATCGACCGCGACCTTGGCGCCGTCAGGTAAGGGCAACAGCGCGCTGCATACCACCTGGTCTTTGTCGCTCGATACCGTCGTGATCGGCTCGTACCGCGCGGGCTCGAATTTCAGCTCCTTGAGAATTTCGGCAAGCGTCTGCCTGGCGCGATCGGAATCGCATTCCGGCAAGACGAAATGATCGCGCAAGCCGCGATAGATCAGCACCCCGGCTATGGCAGCGGCGGGAATGCCGATGAGACGCAATGCGAAACGGTAGGGCCGCGGCCTGCCGGCCGGCGATGACGGCGGCCGCGACCAGCGGCGGGCGCGAACTGGCGTAGTCGACCGGGGCGAAGGTTCGTCGGCCATCGCGGCGAGGTTATACCGCTTTGGCGATCTCTTCGGTCATCTTTTTGGCGTCGCCAAGCAGCATCATGGTGTTGTCGCGATAGAACAGCGGATTGTCGATGCCGGCATAGCCGGAAGCCAGCGAGCGTTTGTTGAACATCACCGTGCCCGCCTTCCACACTTCCAGCACCGGCATGCCGTAGATCGGCGATTTCGGATCGTCTTCGGCGGACGGATTGGTGACGTCGTTGGCGCCGATCACGTAGGCGACGTCGGCCTGCGGAAACTCCGAATTGATGTTCTCGAGCTCGAACACTTCGTCGTAGGGCACGTTGGCTTCGGCGAGCAGCACGTTCATGTGGCCCGGCATGCGGCCAGCGACGGGATGGATGGCGTATTTCACGTCGACGCCTTCGGCTTTCAGCTTCGTCGCCATTTCGCGCAGCGCATGCTGCGCCTGCGCCACCGCCATGCCGTAACCCGGCACGATGATGACCTTGCCGGCATTCTTGAGAATGAAGGCCGCGTCTTCGGCCGAGCCGATTTTCACCGGGCGCTGTTCGGCGTCGTGCGCGGGACCGGCCACTTCTCCGCCAAAGCCGCCGAGGATCACCGAAATGAAGGAGCGGTTCATGCCCTTGCACATGATGTAGGACAGGATCGCGCCCGAAGAGCCGACCAGCGCGCCGGTGACGATCAGCGCCGAATTGCCAAGCGTGAAACCGATGCCGGCCGCCGCCCAGCCGGAATAGGAATTGAGCATCGAGATCACGACCGGCATGTCGGCGCCGCCGATCGGAATGATGATCAGCACGCCGAGCAGAAACGATGCGGCCGTGATGAGCCAGAACGTGACGTGTTGCTGCGCTTCGAAGAACCACACGATCAGCGCAATGAGGCTTAGGCCGAGCGCGATATTGATAACGTGCCGGCCGGGCAGTGTGATCGGCTTGCCGCTCATGCGGCCCGAAAGTTTTAAGAACGCGATCACCGAGCCGGTGAAGGTGATGGCGCCGATGGCGACGCCGAGCGACATCTCGATCAGGCTCTGGCTGTGGATGGCGGCTTCACTGCCGATGCCGAACGCTTCCGGCGCATAGAGCGCGCCGGCGGCGACCAGCACCGCCGCCATACCAACCAGCGAATGGAACGCCGCGACCAGTTCCGGCATCGACGTCATCGGCACGCGCTGTGCGATGACTGCGCCGATGCCGCCGCCGAGCGCCATGCCACCCACCACCAGCGCCCAGGCACCGGCATCGGCCGGCGGATGCGCAGCGAGCGTAGTGGCGACTGCGATCACCATGCCGATCATGCCGAATACATTGCCGCGCCGGCTTGTCTCCGGATTCGACAGGCCGCGCAGCGCCAGGATGAACAGCGCGCCGGCGACCAGATAGCAAAATGCGGCGAGATCGGCGCTCATGTCATTTCTGCTTGCGCTGGAACATGCCAAGCATGCGCTTGGTCACCAGGAAGCCGCCGAAAATGTTGACCGAAGCGAAGGTCAAGGCGACGAAACCGAGCGCACGCGCCCAGATCGGACCTGGATGGTCGGGAATGAGCGCGACACCGACCGCGAGCAATGCGCCGACCACGATCACCGAAGAGATGGCGTTGGTCACCGACATCAGCGGCGTATGCAGCGCCGGCGTCACCGACCAGACGACGAAGTAGCCGACAAAGACCGCCAGCACGAAGATCGACAGGCGAAACATGAACGGATCGGCCACGTCGCTAGCTGCTTCCGGCATGCCGGCATGCGTGTTGGCAAGAAGATCGAGCTGGCTGAGGATCGAAAGTGTCATCATCGCGCGTCTCCCGATTTTGCCCTAAGCCGCGCTCTTCGGCTTGAACGCCGGATGAACGACGGCGCCGTCGCGCGTCAGCGCCGTTGCCTTGACGATGTCGTCATCCCAATTGACGGCGAGCGCCTTGGTCTTCTTGTCGATCAGAATTTCCAGGAATGCATAAAGATTCCTCGCGTAGAGGCCTGAAGCGGTAGCGGCGAGCCGGCCCGGCACATTGCGATAGCCAACGATCTTGACGCCGCCGACGTCGGCGACCTCATCGGCGCGCACGCCTTCGACATTGCCACCGCGCTCGACCGCAAGATCGACCACGACCGAGCCCGGCCGCATCGACGCCACCATCTCTTTTGACACCAGCCGCGGAGCCGGCCGGCCGGGAATGAGCGCGGTGGTGATGACGATGTCCTGCTTCTTGATGTGGTCGGCGACCAGCGCCGCCTGTTTGGCATGATATTCTTTCGACATCTCCTTGGCGTAGCCAGCGGCGGTTTCAGCGGCTTTGAATTCTTCGTCCTCGACCGCGATGAATTTTGCGCCAAGACTCTCGACCTGCTCCTTGGCGGCCGGACGCACATCGGTCGCCGTCACGATGGCGCCGAGCCGGCGCGCAGTCGCGATCGCCTGTAGTCCGGCGACTCCGGCGCCCATCACGAACGCCTTCGCGGCCGGCACTGTGCCGGCGGCCGTCATCATCATCGGCAAGGCGCGGCCGAATTCCGCCGCGGCATCGATCACGGCGCGATAGCCGGCGAGATTGGCCTGGCTCGAAAGCACGTCCATCGTTTGCGCCCGGGTGATGCGCGGCAACAGTTCCATGGCGAACGCGATCACGCCGGCGCCAGCCATGGCGCGCAGCGCCTCGTCGTTGCCGTAGGGATCCATTATCGCGGCGACGATCGCGCCCTTTTTCAAGCGCGCAAGCTCGCTCGCATTCGGCCGGCGCACTTTGAGGACGATATCCGCGCCATTCAGCGTGTCGCGCGTGACCGTCGCGCCGGCTGCGGCATAGTCCGCATCGAGGACGCCGGACTTGACGCCAGCGCCGGGCTCGACGGCAACCTCGGCGCCAAGGCCGATGAGCCTTTTGACGGTTTCGGGAGTCGCGGCGACACGAGGCTCGCCCGGATCGGTTTCGGCAGCAACCGCTACCTTCATAAATCCTCCGACGGCGGCATGGCCGGCAATCAGGCCGATGTCGGTATGTGTGGTTAGATCAACCCAGGAAATACGCCATCAAGATAACGATGGTGGCGATGACTGCGATCATCACCTTCGTCAAGTGAATGAAAGTTTCGTACGTTTGTTCGTGAGCGGCGTAATCGTTGCCCTCCGCGGTCGCGTATTCGACTTCGGCGTGATCGGCCATGCCAGCTCTCCAAACGGCTATTCGGCTGACGCGGATTTAGCGTAATTGCGCTCATAGAGCAACCGGACGCAGTGCCGGCGCTGCTTGTGGGGATGGCGCCGAATCCCTAATCTTAAGGGAGCACCGGACATACCCATGCTGCGAAAAGATCAGAACGAGCTTTTGACCCAGACCGGCCCCGGAACACCGATGGGGCAGTTGTTCCGCCGCTACTGGCTGCCGGCGCTGCTTGCCGAGGAATTGCCGGAGAACGATTGCCCGCCGGTGCGGGTGAAGCTCTTGTCGGAGCGTTTGGTCGCGTTCCGCGACTCGCAAGGACGCTATGGGTTGATGGACGAATTCTGCGCCCACCGCGGCGTGTCGCTGTGGTTCGGCCGCAACGAAGAAGGTGGACTGCGCTGCCCCTATCACGGCTGGAAATACGATGTGACCGGCCAATGCATTGAAGTGCCATCCGAACCGGCGGAAAGCGGCTTCTGCAAGAAGATCAAGCTCGCCTCCTACCCACTGGTGAAAATCGGCGCCGTGCTGTGGGCCTATATGGGCCCCGCTGACAAGAAGCCGCCGCTGCCGGAATGGGAATTCGCGCTGGTGCCGTCCGAGCAGACCTTCACCTCGAAGCGGCTGCAGGAATCCAATTGGCTGCAGGCGATGGAAGGCGGCATCGACTCGAGCCACGTCTCCTTCCTGCATCGCGGCGACCTCGCCAACGATCCGCTGTTCAAGGGCGCCAAAGGTAACCAATACAATCTCAACGACATGCAGCCGCATTTCGAAGTCGTCGAACAGCCGGGCGGCCTGTTCATCGGCGCGCGGCGCAATGCCGAGAACGGCAATTACTATTGGCGCGTCACGCCCTGGGTGATGCCGTGCTTCACCATGATCCCGCCCCGCGCCGACCATCCGATGCACGGCCATTTCTGGGTGCCGATCGACGACGAAAATTGCTGGGCCTGGTCCTACGACTTCCATCCGGTGCGGGCGCTGACCAAGACCGAAGTCGACGCCATGAAAGACGGCGCCGGCGTGCACTGCAAATACGTGCCCGGCAGCTATCGTCCGCTCGCCAACAAGGACAACGATTATCTGATCGACCGCGCCGCGCAGAAGGCCGGC
>Ga0181537_10000994_pt1 | contig 26518 bp, 21 predicted proteins | sample PEATcosm2014_Bin_39_FD_119765 | JGI IMG/M metagenome (GOLD analysis project Ga0181537, IMG submission 119765) | Peatland microbial communities from MTU Mesocosm Facility, Houghton, MI, USA - PEATcosm2014_Bin23_10_metaG | ecosystem: Environmental > Terrestrial > Soil > Wetlands > Peat | place...
AATCCGGACGGCGTCGCAGCGCGGAATTTAGCGCTGACGACGGCGCAAAAGAGCGCCATCTACGCCGCGGTGACGCAGCAAAACGTCCGCGCTTCCGCCAATGCAATTCCGGTCGCCATCGGCGCGGCGGTGCCGCCGACGCTTGCGCTCCTTGACCTGCCGGACGACGCGGTGGCCGACCACCAGCCTTGGGCGGACCTCCTCAAATACGCCATGGTGGAGGACGATGTCGTGGTCGTCGATCCGGTCGCGATGCGGGTGGTCGACATCATTCACGGTGGCGCTAGACCGTAGGCCGCAAGGCTCGCAACAAAGCTCTAAGATAGGGCTCCAAGACAAGGCTCAAGCGCCGCAATTCGGCATTGACGGTTAGATCAAAAGAAATGTCTCCCAAAACCGCGGCTAAACCGACGGCGCTGACGTTCCCCGCCGAGACGCCGTCCGAGGCCGCCTTCACCATTACGGCCACCCAAGCCGCGCGGCCGCCGCGAACGCTGAAATATGGCGACACATTCGTGGTGCTCGACAGCCGCGGCGACATCAGCGCGACATCCGGCGATTCCGGAGGTCTGTTCCATGAAGACACGCGGCATCTGTCGCGTCTCGAACTCTTGGTGAACGACGGGCCGCCGCTCCTGCTTGGCTCCAACTTGCGCGACGATAACTCGGCGTTCTTTGTCGATCTGACCAATCCCGATTTGATGGACGGCCAGCGTATCCTTATGGAGAAGGATCGCGTCCATATTCTGCGCACGCTCTTCTTGTGGCGCGACACCGCCTATCAACGGCTCGGCGTGCGCAATTACGGCGATCAAGCCATCGACTTGCGCCTAACGATCCTGTTCGAGAACGACTTTGCCGACCTATTCGAAGTACGCGGCACGCATCGCGATCGCCACGGCACCGCGACCGCCAAGCTGCATGGCGACGATCGGGTGATGCTGGTCTATCAAGGCCTCGACGCCAAAGTGCGCCGCACCGCGCTCAACTTCGATCCGCCTCCCGATCTGCTTACGACGAGCTCCGCCGTCTACGATCTGCATCTGAAGCCCGGCGAGATGCGGCCGGTTTTTCTCGCGGTGAGCTGCGATCGAACCGATTCACTGCCGCTGCCGTTCTTGCGCGGGCTGCTCGCCTCGCGCCGCGATATGCGCGAGCAGACCCGCGAGCGGACCTCGGTTGAAACCTCGAACGACCGCTTCAACGAAATCTTGTGCCGCTCGGCCGCCGATCTGGCGATGCTGATGACGGATACGCCGCAGGGCCGTTACCCTTATGCCGGCATTCCCTGGTACTCGACCACCTTCGGCCGCGACGGACTCATCACCGCATTGCAAATGCTGTGGTGGAGCCCGGAAGTGGCGCGCGGGGTGTTGGGCCGTCTGGCCGCGTATCAGGCAACAACGACCGATCCGCTGGCCGACTCGCAGCCCGGAAAAATTCTTCACGAAATGCGCGGTGGCGAAATGGCGGCGCTGCGCGAAGTGCCATTCGGCCTCTATTACGGCAGCGTCGATTCGACGCCGTTGTTCGTGCTGCTCGCCGGACTCTATACCGAACGCACCGGCGACAACGAAACCATCGCCGAGCTCTGGCCGGCGATCGAAGCCGCGTTGCGTTGGATCGACGGGCCGGGCGATCCGGACGGCGACGGCTTCGTCGAATATTTGCGCGCGAGCGATCAGGGACTCGCCAATCAAGGCTGGAAGGATTCCCACGACGCGATCTTTCATGCCGACGGAAGTCTGGCCGAAGGGGCGATCGCTCTCGTCGAGGTGCAAGGTTACGTCTATGCCGCCAAGCGCATAGCCGCGCGGTGCGCGCGCCGTCTCGGACATGATGCCGCTGCGGAAAAGCTCGATGCCCAAGCGAGCCGTCTCGCCGAACGCTTCGAGGCGGCCTTCTGGTGTCCGGAATTGGAAACTTACGCGCTCGCGCTCGACGGCAACAAGAAGCCGTGCCGGGTACGCACGTCAAACGCGGGGCAAGTGCTGTTCACCGGCATCGCCGCGCCCGATCGCGCCGCGCGCGTCGCCGTGGAACTGCTGCGGCCGAATTCCTTTTCCGGCTGGGGCATCCGCACCGTGGCGCGCGGCGAAGCGCGCTATAATCCGATGTCGTATCACAATGGCTCGGTATGGCCGCACGACAATGCGCTGATCGCGCTCGGCCTCGCGCGCTACGACCGCAAACAGGCGATCGAGACTCTGTTTGCCGGCCTGTTCAATGCCGCTACCTACATGGATCACCGGCGCTTGCCTGAACTGTTCTGCGGTTTCCAATATCAGCGCGGCAAGGGGCCGACGCTCTATCCCGTCGCTTGCGCGCCGCAGGCCTGGGCCAGCGCCACGCCGTTTACGCTGCTCGAAGCCTCGCTCGGTCTCGAATTCGATCCGCCCAACGGCGAAATCAGGCTGCGCAATCCGCGCCTGCCCGCGTTCCTGGACGAAGTCACTTTGCGCGACTTGCGGCTTGCGTCATCGAGCGTCGATCTGCGGGTGCGCCGTCACGGTGAAACCGTTTCGCTCGATACGCCCCGGATCAGCGGGAATATCCGGGTTTCCATCGTTTTTTCGTCCTGAACGCGACGAAACTCCGCTTCGGCGGCTCATTTCCGCCCGACGCCATCGGGCCGGCCCGAGCGTGGCATGGAACTAGCGGCGGCGCCCTCGGCTTAGTGGGTTGAGTTCCAGCGGCGGGGCGTTCCAGACCCGGAGCGAAGATGCGCGGCAAAAATGTGATAATCGCGGGCGTCATGCGGGGAGCGATTGCGGCACTGCCGTTGATCGTCACCGTTGCGACCGCATCCGCCGAAGATGTGCAGGCGCCGCCGCAGACCCAGCCGCCCGCGGACCATCCGGGATCGGCGCCGGATGTGCCGCCTTCGGTGACTATCCTCAACACGCATGAAGTCCAAGGCATTCTGGGCCGTGAAGTGGTCAGCGCCGCCGACGAGAATATGGGCCGCATCGTCGACGTGGTCGTCGACCGCAGCGGCAAGGTTCGCGCCGCAATCATCGATTTCGGCGGCTTCCTCGGCGTCGGCAGCCGCAAGATCGCGGTCGACTGGAACGCGTTGCATTTTCCGCCGCCGGGTCAGCCGGATGCTAAAGTCACGCTCGAACTGACGCGCGACCAAGTGAAGGCGGCGCCTGAATACGCCGACGGCAAACCGGTCGTCGTCCTCGGCGCGCTCGGCAAGCTCGAGCCACTGCCGTTCGAATAGCGCGCGACTTTCACAAAAGCCCGCGCCACCTCTAACGACTGTGTCGGAGACGTATCCTGGCCGCAGATCCTTTACTCCGCTTACGCGACAGTCCGGATCCGCCGGGTGCGAGCGATGCCGCGTCCGCACCGCCGCCGCCGGCCGATCAGCCGGACGGGACCGAGCCGCCTTTGCTGCCGTCGCGGCGAAGCCTACGCGGGCTCGATTGGTTCATTTTCTTTGTTGCCGACGTACAGACCGGCTTCGGCCCGTTCGTCTCGGTTTACCTGACCACGCAAAGATGGACGCAAGTCGATATCGGGCTCGTGCTGTCGGCGGCCGGCTTCGTTTCGCTGATCGGACAAATGCCCGGCGGCGCGCTGGTCGATGCCGTGCGTTCGGAACGTTTCGCCGCCGGCCTCGCGGTGGCGGCGATTTGCATAAGCGCCCTGTTCTACGCGGCACTGCCGATCTTTCCACTGATACTGGCCGGATCGGTGTTGCACGCGCTGGCGAGTTGCGTGCTCGGCCCCGCCATTGCCGCGATCAGTCTCGGCCTTGTCGGCCACGCGGCGATCGGCGAGCGGCTCGGCCGCAATGCCCGCTTTGCTTCCGTCGGCAACGGCCTGGCCGCGGCGGCCATGGGTGCCTGCGGCTATCTGATTTCGGCCCGCGCCGTCTTCATCGTCACGGTGCTGTTGCTCATCCCGGCGCTGTGGGCGCTGCGCAGGATCGCCGGCAACGAAATCGACCCGGAGCGGGCGCACGGCGCGCCGCCGCGCCGGTCCGTCAAGAAGCCGCCGATCAGTCCGGGCGCGCTGATAAAAAATCGGCCGCTGCTCATTTTCGCCGGATGCCTGCTTTTGTTTCACTTGGCCAATGCGTCCATGCTGCCGCTGATGGGCAGCGTCGTCACCATGCGCTCGGCGAATTGGGCGACCGTCATCATCGCGGCTTGTATCGTCGTGCCGCAGCTCGTGGTGGCCGCCGTGTCGCCCTGGGTCGGCCGGCGCGCGGAAATCTGGGGACGCCGCCCGCTGCTGCTGATCGGCTTTGCCGCGCTGCCGATTCGCGGCCTGTTATTCGCCTCGGTGACCGATCCTTCGTTTCTTCTCGCGGTGCAGCTGTTGGACGGCATTACGGCTGCGGTATTCGCCGTCATGGTCCCGCTTGTGGTCGCCGATCTCACGCGTGGCACCGGCCATTTCAATCTCGGGCAAGGCATCCTCGGCACCGCGACCGGCATCGGCGCGGCATTGAGCGCGACCCTCGGCGGCTATGTAACCGACCATTTCGGCAGCCGTCCGGCCTTCGCATCGCTGGCCGTGATCGCGGCCGTCGGCTTTGCCGTGCTTTGGTTTTTGATGCCGGAGACGCGGCCGGCGGATGAAGAAGTGAGATATCTTCCGTCGCCCTGAGCGACGCGTAGAGGGGCAAAGGCGCAAGTGGCCACCTACGCCACGCGTCCGCTCCCTGGGCTTCGCGGAGCGGAGTCTGTCCTCTGGCCGGCTCCGCTACAGCGCCGGGGCGTCGTCGGCGACAAGCCGCAAATGCGGCGCGAGCTTGTCAGACAGGCTGCGATAGACGCTCAGATAATCCTGCGCCATGCGCCGCGACGTGAAGCGTTCCTCAAATCGGTGGCGAATTTTTTCGCGGGACAGCTGGCCAAGCCGATCGACCGCGCCGATCGCGCCATTGATATCCTCGACGACGAATCCGGTGAGGCCGCTCTCGATGATCTCCGATACCGAGCCGCGATTGAACGCGATCACCGGCGTGCCGCAGGCCATGGCCTCGATCATCACCAGACCGAACGGCTCCGGCCAATCGATTGGGAACAACAACGCAAGGGCGCCGCTCAGGAATTCGGGCTTCTCCTTGTCGCCGATCTCGCCGATGAACTCGACATTGCCGGCCTGCAGCAACGGTTTGATCTGCTCCTCGTAATAATCCTGGTCCGCTTTATCGACCTTGGCCGCCACCTTGAGCGGCACACCGCAATGTTGGGCGATGCGAATGGCGCGATCGATGCCTTTCTCCGGCGCGATACGGCCGAGGAATGCAAAATAGCTCGGCTTGACGGGCTTGGGTTCGAGCAGCCGCACTGGCAGGCCATGGTGAATCGTGCGCACCCAATTGGCCTGTGGCAGCGGCCGCCGCTGCGAATCCGAAATCGAAACCACCGGCACGGAAGCGAACGTGTCGAAAACCGGCTGGTGCTCCGGCAGATCGAGCCGGCCGTGCAGTGTTGACAGGAAAGGCGTCGGTTGGCGCGAGAACAGCGAGAATGGATAATAGTCGAGATGACAATGCAAAACGTCGAAGTCGCCGGCGCGACGATAGACTTGCTCCAGCATCATCATGTGCAGGGCGTTGGGGTCGCGAACCGCGCCATCGAGCCGGAGGGCGCGCGGCCATGCCGCTTCGAGCTTGGCGGAAGTAATTGAATCGCCGCTGGCAAACAGCGTCACGTCGTGACCGAGTGCGATCAGCTCTTCCGTCAGCCAGGAGACCACCCGCTCGGTGCCGCCATAGAGCTTGGGCGGGATAGCCTCTGTCAGCGGCGCAACTTGTGCGATGTGCATCGAAAGTCCTCTATTTTGTCGAAGTTCCTCTCCCGGCGACAACCATCAACGTCGCAGCCGGGAAATTTGGCGACGCATGGATGGAACTTAATTTTCCGGGGCGGGTGGAACTTTTTTCGTGCAGCGGCGTCGACATTGACATCCGCAAATACAGTTTTCGGCGATAAGCCGCCGGCGTAACAGACATTTGCCGAAAGTGATGGGCGCGCGTCGTCGGGCCTGGAACATGGCGGGTGCCGGCCCGTTCCTCTCATGGTTCCTCAACGCGCTTGCTGGGCCAGCGACTGCCACCGGAGATGAATACGCGCATGGCCGAACTCACGGGTTACGCCGGCTCCCCTCTCGCTTTTGTCTTTCGCTACATCCGGATGCGGCCGGCCGCCCACGCGGTCATTCTCATTGCGGTGCTGTCCGCAGTACTTTGCTCTGTGGGAACGCAATACGGCGTCAAATTCCTGGTCGATACGCTGTCGGGCGGCGCCAACGCGGCGGTGTGGACGGCGTTTTGCGTGCTCGGTTCACTGATTGCCGCGGATAATCTCCTGTGGCGCGTGGCGTCGTGGATCGCCAATTACGCCTTTGTCGGCGTCACCGGCGACATCCGGCGCGATCTGTTTCGCCACCTAATGGGCCATTCACCGAGTTATTTCGCCGACCGCCTTCCCGGGATGCTGACCAGCCGCGTCACCGCCACATCGAACGCCGTCTTCACGGCCGAGAACATGTTCATCTGGAACGTGATGCCGCCGGTCGTGGCGACGATCGCCGCGATTGCGCTGGTGTTCACCATCAGCGTGCCGATGGCCTGCACCCTCGCCGGCGTCGCCGGCATCATGGTGCTTCTGATGTTCCGCCTCGCCGCGGCCGGCCGGCCCTTGCATCATGACTTCGCCAACAAGGCCGCGACCGTGGACGGCGAGATGGTCGACGTCGTCAGCAACATGCCGCTGGTGCGCGCCTTCGGCGGCATTTTCCGCGAGCACCGCCGCTTCGAGGCGACCGTCGATCGTGAAATGGAGGCGCGGCGACGGAGCCTGTTTTATCTGGAGAAGTTGCGCATCGCTCATGCTGCGGTCACGGTTTGCTTGACGCTGTGTTTGCTGTTCTGGGCCATCATGCTGTGGCAGCAAGGCGCGGCGACAACCGGCGATGTCGTCCTGGCCTGCACGCTCGCGATCTCGGTGCTCAGCGCGACACGCGATCTGGCCGTGGCTCTGGTCGACATTACCCAGCACGTCGCTCGGCTGTCGGAAGCGGTGGCGACGCTGTTGGTGCCGCACGATTTGCGCGACCACCCCGAAGCCGAGCCGCTGGTGCGGCGCGGCGCCAGCGTCAAGTTCGAGCATGTCGATTTCCGCTATCCCGACGGCCAGCGGATCTTCGAGGACTTTTCCTTGAGCTTCCGGCCCGGCGAGCGCGTCGGCCTGGTCGGCCATTCCGGCGGCGGCAAGTCGACGCTGTTCGCGCTGCTGCAGCGTTTCTACGATGTGCAGTTCGGCCGGATCTTGATCGACGGCCAGGACATATCGCGGGTGACGCAGGAGAGCTTGCGCGACGCCATCGGCGTCGTGCCGCAAGACATTTCGATGTTCCACCGCTCGGTGATGGAGAATATCCGCTACGGCCGCCCGGAGGCGACCGACGACGAAGTGCTCGGCGCCGCATTTGCCGCACGCTGCGACTTCATCGAGACTCTGCCGCAGGGCATGCGCACCATCGTCGGCGAACGCGGCGTGAAGCTGTCCGGCGGCCAGCGCCAGCGCATCGCGATTGCGCGCGCCTTCCTCAAGGACGCGCCGCTCCTTTTACTGGACGAGGCCACCTCCGCGCTCGACGGCGAATCCGAGGAAGCGATTCGCGAGGCCTTGAGCCGGCTGATGAACGGCCGCACCGTCGTCGCCATTGCCCATCGGCTGTCCACGGTGCGCAATTTCGATCGCATCGTCGTATTGCAGGCAGGCCGCATCGCGCAGGACGGCGCACCGGATTTGTTGATGCGCCGCGACGGGCTCTACCAGCAACTCGTGCGCCGCGAAATGGGCCGTCTTACCCAAACCGCCGCTTAAGGCGAAAGTCCCTATTTCGGGGCAAAACAATCTTTCCTCCCGCCGCCTTTCTTGGGCGAATTCATTCGCCCAACGCTGCACCAATCAAACAAGACTCTCTTATTTTAATTGACTGCATTGACTTCCCGCCGCGCGATGGTGAGATCGACCGTCCAGCCATGTTCGGCCGGATCGCGGGATTTGAGGAGCAGCTTGCGCCGCGAAACAACGCTAAAGCGCCATGAAAGCGCAGGTCGCGCGTCTTCGTGGGCTCCCTAACCATGGAGATCGATCAATGACGCCGGAGTGTTGTTGCATTTCGCTCAGACCTTGAGCATTGCGGCGTCGCAGACGCCGAAACAGAACACCCTTTCCTATTAGATCACTGCAGGGACGCCGGTCTAGGCCGGTGAAGTGACCGCTATGTCCAACGCTTACATAACCGATGTCCAGCCGCAGCGCGCCGCAGACTCGGCCGCCCGCCTCAACGAAGATTGGCTCGCCGTCATTCTCGGCCTCGCGATTTTCATTCTCGCCTTGGCCGCACTCGTCAATGTCGACCTGATCGGCTGGGTGGTCAGCACCTCGGTTTGGAACAATTTCGACCACGCGCTCGGGCCGGCCTCGAAAGGCTATGCCTCGCTTGGCGGCATCGGCGCGCTGATCGCAACCTATGCCGCGCTCACCATCGTGCTGAGCGCCGGCGCCGCCGCGCTGAAAGCCAATGTGACGCGCTTCGCGCTCGCCTTCACCGCCGTATTCTGGATCGCTTATGCGAGTTGGATCATCGGCAATTACGCAAACTTCGCCGCGGTGACGCCGGCCGAGGAGCAGAAATTCGGGATCTCCTGGTCGCTCAAGCTCACCAATGAAGGTGCCTATATCTTCGCGCTGCTCGCCGGCTTGATCATCGCCAATTTCCTGCCGCGCTTTGCCGCGGCCATCAAGGAGGCGGTGCGGCCGGAGCTCTATATCAAGATCGCCATCGTCATTCTCGGCGGCTTTTTCGCGGTGACCGCGGCCGGCAAATTAGGCTTCGCCAGTTCGATATTGCTGCGCGGCGTTGCCGCCATCGTCGAGGCCTATCTGATTTATTGGGCCGTGGTCTATTACATCGCGCGCAAGTGGTTCGGTTTCTCGCGCGAATGGTCGGCGCCGCTCGCCGCCGGCATTTCGATCTGCGGCGTGTCGGCGGCGATCGCGGTCGGCGGCGCCGTCCGCGCTCGGCCGGTGGTGCCGGTGCTGGTGTCGTCGCTGGTCGTGGTATTCGCGGTCGTCGAGGTGCTGATCCTGCCGTTCTTGGCGCAGACTTTCCTCGCGCATGAGCCGCTGGTCGCCGGCGCCTGGATCGGACTTGCGGTGAAGACCGACGGCGCCGCGGTGGCGGCGGGCGGCATCACCGAGTCGCTCATTCTCGCCAAGAACGCGGCCGAAGGCATTCACTATCAGCCGGGCTGGATCCTCGGCACCGCGGCGACGATCAAGGTGTTCATCGACATCTTCATCGGCATCTGGGCCTTCGTGCTCGGCTATATCTGGACCAACCACATCAACGTCACGCGCGACGCCGACAAGACCAAGGCGCGGGAAATCTGGGAGCGCTTTCCCAAATTCATCATCGGCTTCGTGATCACGTTTATCGCCGGGCTTTATCTTGCGCTCGGCACGCCGGCCGACATCGCCAAGAACGTGCCGGCGGCGATCGGCGAAGCCAACACATTCCGCGTCATCTTCTTCATCCTGACCTTCTTCTCCATCGGCGTGCTCTCGAACTTCAGGACGCTGTGGCAGGAGGGTTTCGGCAAGCTCGCCGCCGTCTACGTCGTTAGCCTGTTCGGCTTCGTCGTCTGGGTCGGGCTCCTGATCTCGTGGATCTTCTTCAACGGCGTCACACCGCCGCTCGCCAGCTAACCTCGCACAAATCGCAATCACAGGAGACTAAAAATGTCAGACTTCACTCACCAATCAGATCTGCGCGAAGAATTGCGCAACGCGCCGGTCGAGCCGCTGTTGCCGATCGAGAAAAAGCTGATCGCCTGGAGCCTCGGCATCGGGCTGACGCTTCTGGTCGTGCTCGCGGTGATCAATCACGTCTTTCCGATAGGGTCGTGAGGCGCGTGTAGGTCTCTTCGCGAGATCCCGCACAAACGCCAAAGGGCCCGCGTCAGAGCGGGCCCTTTGTTTCTGGTTGCGGGGGGTACGAGCTTAAAAGGGGCCCGCTTCACAGCGGGCCCCTTTTAAGTTGGTTGCGGGGGTAGGATTTGAACCTACGACCTTCAGGTTATGAGCCTGACGAGCTACCGGGCTGCTCCACCCCGCGTCAAAGGTTTGATTTTTCTGAGGTCCATGTAGCAAGCCCCCCTCCATAAGGGAAGTGCAGCGGCCCCGATTTTTCGTCATACTGTCACAGGGAACAGCCTCAAACCGCCATGCACGCGCTTATAGAACCGGTTATGGCCGATAAACCTGCCTTGCAGCCAAATGCGGCGATCGGGCCGGCCGTGCGCGGCATTGCCGGCCACATTTTGGCCCAAGCCCGCGCCGCGATCCTCGACCCGGAGCGCTCAAGCCAGGATGCCGTGCACGATTTCCGCCGCGCCATAAAAGAGTGGCGCGCGCTGATGCGGCTTTTGGCGCCGTTCATTCCCGACGCCTCGCGCTGGCGCCATGAGGCGCGCGATCACGCCCGCTCGCTGTCGCATGCCCGCGACAGCGCGGCCGCGCTCAACGCCTTCGACGGCTTGCTCGGCAAGGGCCTCGTGCTTTCCGAACGCTCCACCGCAACCATCCGGCAGCGCATCGAAGCGCTGCGCGGCAGCGAGGAGCAAGCGGTGCTGACGCCGGCGCTGCGTGACGCCATCACCGCCTGGCTCGACACTGCCGCGGCGTCGGTCGAACTCTGGCCGCTCGATCCGTTCGATTTTTCCTCGATCGCGGCGCAATTGGCGGACAGCTTTCGCGATGCGCGCAAGCGCATTCCTGCCGACTGGTCGCTTGCCAGCGCGGAAGATTTGCATGGGCTGCGCCAGCGCGTCGTCAATCTGCGCTACCAGATGGATTTGATCGAGCCGCTATGGCCGCGCTTCGGCCGCATGTGGACCGACGAAGCCGAGCGGCTGCGTGACCGGCTCGGCCGCTGCCAGGATCTCGAAGTGCTCAAGCGGCTCACCGCGCCGCATCAGCCGCTGGCGCCCTGGCGCTCGCGCTTGACGCCGGCCATCGCCGAGCGCTCGGCGGCGCTGGCGCAACGCGCCGCGCGCATCGCCCACCGGCTGTTCTCCGAGCGGCCGAAATCGTTCCGCCACCGCCTGGAGGCGCTGTGGGAGCACGGCCGCTAGCGCGGATTGATTAGTTTGATTTCGCGGCGACCGTTGCCGTCTCGATCTTCGGATCGACATCGTCCATGCGCGCCAAAATGTCGGTGATGGGATTGTCGGTCCAGGCGTGGGTGACGAAATCGCGGTGCGGAACGTCGCCGGCAGGCAGGAACGTGACCGTGCCCTGAAGATGGTCGCGCTTGAGCTCCGAGCCGTACGGCACCGCGCGCTCGGTCAACAGGTGCTCGAGATCGGCATTGTGGTATTCGGTATACGGCGTGTAGGAGCTCACGAAGAACGCCGATCTGTTATTGGCAATCCAGTCGGCAAAATTATCGATCCCGGCATAGAGCGCATCGAGCAGAACCAGGCCGCGCAGGCGCGCGCCCACCCCGCCGCGATCCAGCACCGCCAGTGTCGGGCCGAAGCCGCCGCTATAGGCGACAATGACGATCGGCATTCTGCCGAACGCCACCGCGCTGCGCGGATCGCCATACATCTTGGCGAGCTTCTGCGCGGCCTCGTCGAGGAATTTCTTGAAACCGTCGGGCTCCCAGAATTTTCCGGCGCTCGAATCGGCGGCATCGAAGGCGAACTGCGGCGCCACCAGGACCGCATTGGCGCCCGCCGCCGTGATCTGATCCGGCAGGCGTTGCCGGTCGCGCACGTCGCGCGCCAAATCGGCCCCGTGGCCGTGAAAGAAAACCACCATGACGGCGGGACGTTTGGGATCGAAGCCCGGCGGGATGTGAAGCAGCACGTGGTCGTCGCTATAGGTCTGGGCTTCCCAAAGGACGTGGCCGCGGAAATTGACGTGGCCGCGATGGCCCTCTTCGCCGGCATTGAGGAACGGTTTGTCCGAGCCGGGCATGTTGCCGTGATAGGGAAACGGCGACGTTTCGAAATCGACAAGGCACGTCTTCGCCTCGATGCTGGCGGGAACGCGGGGCACGGCCATGTCAGTCGCCGGATGAAGCGCCACAAGTTGCGGCGCGACCGCACTGGGGGCCGGACGAGGTACCGCCGCTTGCGGCGCGAGCGCACTGGGGGCCGGACGAGGCACCGCCGCTTGCGGCGTGGCGCTCGGCAGCGACGCCACACGAACCGGCGGTTTGATGTCGGCTGTCTTTGCCGGCGCCGGACCTAGATTGGCCTGTTGCGGCGGTTGGAAAGCGTTCCACTCGCGGGCGACGACGGTGGCGGCACTCTCGCCGCCCGTCACCGCGCGTGCCACCGCCGCTGTCTTGGGTTGGGCAGGCGCATAGGTCGAAACGGCAAACGCATCCGCTCGGCCGAAATCGGCGTTACCTGCATTCGGCGAATGGAGCGCGACCGCCCCCGGCGCGGACGTGAATAACGACCGGCATTCGGTGAAAAGCAGTAAGCCCCAACCCGCGGCGCCCACGAGCAACGACACGACGGAAATCTGGACCAGGCGCTCTTCGATCGCGCTGCGCAGCGCACTTGTCCGCCGCGCCGGGCGGCGCGCGGACTCATAGCGCACGCGCTCGTGTCGGACTTGCTCGCTGCCCAGATGCCCGCGCAAGGAAGCGTTGCGCGCGAAACTAGGTTCGATGCGCCGGCGCACATCCGGGTCCGGCTTGTGATGGCGCGCGCGAGAGCCGGCAGACGAGCCTGGGACTGGCCTGCGGGATACCTGCGGCGCTGGGCCGGCAACCCCTTGTGACACCTAATTTTCCCCACCCGACGACCCGCCAATGTCGGCGACAACTTTGTCCCTATTTTGACGGTCTTAAGCCTAACGCGCCGGACGGGCCCCGAAGAAGTAGTAGCGCTCAGGCGGTGCTAATGCCTCGGCCTGGCTAGGCTTTCCGCCGCAGGTCTTCGGCGGCGCGCCCCACCAGGCGTCCGATACGGTGGTTAACGCCGAGTTAACGGCGGAGCCGTCGACGGGGGCGATGCGCTGGGCGACCAGCAGGTTCGATTCGTTCGTCCGCCACCGGTAGCCGAGCCCAAAATCGATCGGGATCGGATTGTTCTTGCGAAACAGCTCGTCCATCCCGGACTGGAAGCAACTGGGGAATTCGGAGATGGGTCCGAGATAATGGCCGAACGGCTGCAGCCGCCATTTTTGCGGATCGAAATAGGTAATCGGAATACCGGTATCGTCCTGAACGATCGTCGCGCTGCGGTTGAGAATGAAATTGCGCACCTTGTTGAAGCCGCCGCCGGCGATCAGATAGGACGCGCTCTTGAAGAAGCTGTCGGCGACGCCGAGCTTGTCGCAGAATTTTAGGAAGCCGCTGGTTTTGACGCCGTCGTCGGCGATATTGGTGCTGAAATAATAGAGCGTCTGATTAGGCCCATTGCCATCCGAAAAGACGATCTTTACGCCTTTGGCCTCGCTCTGAGCGAATTGCTTGGCCGCGGCCTTGTCGCCCGGCGCCGGCTGCGTCTCGACATTTCCGTCCGGGTCGAGGCCCACGAAACTCACGTCGTGAATGGTCTTGCCGGTGCGCGCCAGAAACACATAGAGCACCGGCAGCGTCCCGTAGACCGGCCCGTTCTGTAACTGGGTCTTCATATCCTTGGTAATGAAGAAACTGATGCTCAAGAGCGTATTGAGCGAGCCCTCGAGGTTATGCAGGGTCGCGTCGACCGTTGAAGCCGGCAGGCCGGTCAATGGCGGCACCGCGCCGACCGGCTCGAGACCGCTCAACACATACGTCGTGGCGCTCGGGAAAAATGAAACGGCATAGAGGAAATCCGGACCGCTGAACATATACAGCATGGTCTGGTGCTTTTCCGGCAACCGTTCTTGGGAGAAGGCGCGAATCTTCGACAGCGAGACCTTGTCTTCGAGTCCGAAAACAGAATCGAAATGGTGCGCGTGCTGCTCCCAGCTCGGCGTCTTGGTAAGCGGCATCAGCGGCGAGTCCGCCGCCGGCGGCAGCCCGGCGAGGAAGCGCGCGGTATCGTCGGGCGTTACGGTTTCGGCGCTCCATGCCGGCGCCGAAGTCAGCGCCAGCAGGCCCACGAAGAGGGCGGACGCCATCAACTTAGGCACGGTCGAGGGCATCTACTTTCAGGGGCACTGGTTGGGAAAGGTCCGGAACGGGAGCTTTGGATAGTAAGCGAGACATATAATAGATCACAAGGCCGGCCAGCATCATGGCAAGGCCGCCGAGCGACTGCAGCGGCCGATTTACGACGAGATAATACATGACGAACAATGTCATGGTGAGAAAAATAAGCGGCGTCAAAGGATAGCCCCAGGCACGATACGGCCGTGCCAGACCGGGGTGGGTGATGCGCATCTTGATAACGCCCAGTACCGCGAAAAACGAGCAGAAAGTGAGGCTGAACTGGATGAAATCCAGCACCGCCTCGAAGCTTTGGGTCAGCAGCAGCAGGTTAGCGACCAGGAGCTGAAAGAGTATGGCGATCGCCGGTACGCCGCGCTTCGACTGGCGCGAGAACAGGCGCAGAACGGGCATGTCCTCGCCCATCGCCATGGTCACGCGCGGGCCGATCCAGGTCATGGCGCTGATGGAAGAGACCAGCCCAAGACTGATCAGCGCGCCGACGATGCGTCCGCCGAACGGGCCGAACACATGGCGGCCTGCGACCACCGCGACGTCGAGCTGGCCGGACAATTCCTGGAGCGGCGTCGTCCACAAGAATACGGCATTGAGCCCGACATAAAGAACGATCACGACCGCGGTGCCCACCAGCAGGGCCCGTGGCAAATTCCGCACGGGATCGCGCACTTCGCCGGCGATATAAGTGGCCGCGTTCCAACCGGAATAGGAATACAGCACAAACACTAAGCTGATGGCGAAAGGCGCGCCGGCAATGACGCCCACATCGGCGCCGCTTGGCGTAAACGAAATCGGCTGCGGATCGGCGAATGCAAAACCGGCGACGATGAATCCGACGATCAGAACGAGCTTAAGCACCGTCCAGATGTTATGAAACGCGCCGCCGACGCGCACGCCGCCGATATGCACCAAAGCGGCGATCCAGGTGATGCCAAGTCCGAGTAGCAACGGCGGCGCATCCGGCGCGATCGATTTGAAGTAGCTCCCGAACGCCATGGCGGCGAGCGCGATGGGCGCCGCGAAGCCGACGGTGGCCGACAGCCAGCCGGCGACAAAGCCGAAAGCCGGATGATAGATGCGGCGCAGAAAATTGTATTCGCCGCTCGATCGCGGCAGCATGGTGGCCAGTTCGGCGTAGCAGAGCGCGCCGCAGATCGCCACGATACCGCCGACAATCCACAGCAAGATAAGCCCGAAGCCGGACTTGATGTCGGTGACCTGAAATCCGAGGCTGGTAAAAACGCCGACGCCCACCATGTCGGCGATGACAAGTGCCGTTGCCGTGAGACCGGAAACCATGCCGGCGGGCGCGCGATCTGAAATCAATATGCTCATGCTGCCTCAGCCCCGGAACAGCCATTACAGGTCGCGATAAGTTAAAGTTCAACAGGTTTCCGGTGGATTTATGGTCTACGCGCCGGCATCCGCCGCGGCCGGGGCGCTCATGCCCATATAAATCCGCTGCACCTCTTCGTTGCGCTCGAGCTCCGCCGCCGGGCCCTGCAAGGCGATACGGCCGGTCTGCAGCACATAAGCATAATCGGCGATGCCGAGCGCGAGCGGAATCGACTGCTCGGCCAGAAGCAGCGTGAGCCCTTGGCGATGCAGCGCGCCGAGCGTGTCGTAAAGCTGCTCGACCACGGTGGGCGCCAAGCCGAGGCTTGGCTCGTCGAGCATCAGCAATTGCGGCTCGCTCATCAGCGCGCGTCCCAGCGCCAGCATCTGCCGCTCGCCGCCGGACAGCGTGCCGGCCGATTGCCGGCGGCGCTCGGCGAGTCGCGGAAACAACGCATAGACCCGCTCGAACAAAGCGTCGATCCGCGAGCGGTCGGCGAGCGCGGTGGCGCCGAGCCGCAAATTCTGCTCGACGCTTTGGCCGACGAACAAGCGCCAGCCTTCCGGCGACAGCGCCAATCTTCGGCGCACGATAGCGTAGGCCGGCTGGCCGAAAATCTCTTCGCCGCGCCAATCGATGCGCCCGCGCGCCGGACGAACCAGCCCGGCAATGGCATTGAGCGTCGTCGTCTTGCCGGCGCCATTGGAGCCGAGCAGCGCCACGACCTGGCCGGCCTTCACTTGCAGCGAAATATCGGCCACACCGACGAGATCGCCGTAACGCACTTCGAGATGCTCGACAGTCAAATCCGTCATTGGTCCCGCCGCTTGCGATGACCACGGCCGAGATAGGCTTCGATCACCGCCTCCTCCCGGACCACGGAGTCCGGTGTGCCGCTGGCGATGACGTGGCCTTGATTGAAGACCAACACGCGTTTGGTCAGCGTCATGATCACTTCCATGATGTGCTCGACGATGACGATGGTGATGCCCATGGCGTGGATGCGGCGCACCAGCGCGATGGCGTCGCGCAACTCGCTCGGCGTCAGGCCGGCGAGCGATTCGTCGAGCAGCAGCAATCGCGGTTCGGTGGCAAGCACGCGGGCGATTTCGAGGCGCTTGCGTCCCGGTGTGCCGAGCGAGCGCGCCGCCTGATCCGGCCGTAAACCGGTCAATTCGACGATGCGCAGCGCATGCTCGCGGGCGTCGTTGCGATGCGGATGACGCAGGAAGGCGCCGACCATCACGTTATGCAGCACGTTCATATCCTCGAACGCGGTCGGCACCTGGAAGGTGCGGCCGATGCCGGCGCGCGCGCGTGTTTCCGGCAAAGCCCGCGTCACGTCCGTGCCGGCAAAGACGATTTTGCCGCCGGTCGGCATGGTCTCGCCGGCGAGGCAATTGAAGAAGGTCGATTTGCCGGCGCCGTTCGGCCCGATCAGGCCGATGATTTCGCCTTCCTCCACCGCCAGATCGGCGCCGCGCACGGCCAAAAACTCGCCGAACGTCTTGGAGACGTTGGTGGCCTCGAGCAAATTTTTTGCCTCAGACATGCGCGCGTTTCCGCAATTGCGGCGACAACCGATGCCAGAGATCGAGCAAGCCGCCGGGCTCGAAGCGCGCGATCAAAACGATGATGCCGCCATAAAGAATGTAGGTCAGCCCCGAACCGCCGCCGCCGAACAGACTATTGGTCAGGGTCTGCGACGGGATCAGGATCAGCGCGCCGATCAGCGGACCGAACAGCGTGCCGGCGCCCCCAAGCGCCGCGACAATCACCATCTGCACCGAGATGAGAATTCCGAAGGCGCTGTCGGGATCGATGAAGCCGGTCTTGATGACATAGAGCGAGCCGGCGACGGAGGTGAAGGCCGCCGACAGCGCCAGGGCCTGCAGCTTGGTTCGCCGCACCGGCACGCCGAGGCTTTTGGCGGCGCGTTCGCTCGCTTTGATGGCGCGCAGATAAAAGCCGAAGCGGCGGCGCTCGATCGCGGCGGTGGTCAGCAGCACGACAGCGAGCACGCCGAGGAAAATATAGTAATACGGCAGCTCGCTGCGGAAAGTGAGATCCCACCAGCCGCGCGCCACCGCCGGCCCCTGCAATCCGATCGCGGCGCCGACCCAATCCCAGGTGCCGAAGAAAATCCGGATCAATTCGGCGACCGCGATGGTCGCCATGCTGAAATAGTGTCCGGTCAGCCGGAACGTCGGCATGCCGATGACAACGGCGAGACCGATCGCAAGCGCGATGCCGATGGGAATGCCGGCGATCGGCGGCCAGCCCCACTGCGTATAAACCAGGAGCGGCGTATAGGCGCCGAGCCCGAAGAACATGCTATGGCCGACCGACACTTGGCCGGCATAGCCGCCGACGATATTCCACGCCGAAGCCGAGATCGCCGCGAGCAGAAACGTGACGCCAATGTCGCGATAGAACGGGCCGGACAAGATGAGCGGATAGAGCAAGAGCCCGAGCACCAGCAAGACGAGACCGGTACGCGGCGACAGCATCAGATTCTCGCCTTGCCCATGAGCCCTTGCGGCCGCAGCCAAAGCAGCGCGACGAACAGGCCGTAGACGACGATGTCTTTGTAGATCGCACCGAGCCAGAACGCCGACATCGCCTGAATGAGTCCGATGATCAGTCCGGCATAGAGCGAGCCGAGCACGCTGCCGAAGCCGCCGAGCGCGACCACCACGAAGGCGATGAGACCAAAGGTTTCACCGACCGACGGCGACCACGGATAGGCCGTCGCCATCAAGGCGCCGGCGATGCCGGCGGCGCCGGCCGACAGGCCCCATGCCAGCGCCTGCATGCGGTCCGGCCTGATCCCCATCAGCATCGCGGCGGCGCGGTCCTCGGCCACCGCCAGGAGTCGACTGCCGATTGTGGTGCGCGTGAGCAGCAGATGCAGTGCGAGCGTCAGCACGATGGCGGTGGCGCCGGCGACGAGCTGCGCCACGGGCAGAAAAATGCCCCCGAGCTTGATGGTGCCGGCGAGCGAGGTCTGGGGCAGCGACACGAAATTCGCAGAAAAAATCCAGAACGCGGTGTAGCGCAACAGCAAAGCAAGCCCGAAAGTCGACAGGATCTGCGACAACATCGGGCCGCGGATGACGTGGCGGATCAGCGATACATAAATGCCGACGCCGAGCACGAATAAAGCGAGCGCCGCGGCAATTCCGAACACCACCGGACCACCATGCAGCCAGACCACGGTGAGGAACGCCACATACATGCCGAGCATGACAAATTCGCCATGCGCGAAATTGATGAAATTCATCATGCCCCAGATCAGCGTCAGACCCGAGGAAAACAGCGCATAGATGGCCCCCAACAGAAGGCCACCGACGATCACTTGGACAACGACCATCATCGGCACTTGCGCCCAGCCGCAATCGGCCGCCGCAGTCTGACATCGGCCGCAGCTTCCGGCCAGACCGATTCGCCCCGCTTGGCGTATAATGGCCCCCGCGCGGAAACGGGAGACGAGCCAGTTAGGGCCGATGAGGGCAAACAGCACGGCGGCCTGAGGCAAAGTTTCCCGACTGCGAAAATCGATGCCATGCGCCCCTTACGTAGGCATCGGCAATTCGTGTAAATTTATTTCAGAACTGCCAGGGCTGTGACGGGTCGTGAAGGCAGAACCGCAAACCCAATCCGCGGCGGCCGAGCTAACGTCGCGAATTTTTTGGCTAGCTTCCTACCCGAGGTCGGGGAATGCGTGGCTGAGAATGTATCTCTTTAATCTCGTTAAAATCCTACAGGGCGATGATGCAGAACAGAGCATCAACGTGCTTCATTGCTTTTCGCCGTCCGACGCCAATCGCATCTATTATGGCAAATATCTGAAGTGGACTTCCCAGAAGTCGGTACAAGATGTTGCCTCTGTTCGCCACCTGGTCCAGCGAGACATTACGACCGAACCAAACGACTTTGCCAAGGAAAGCGATGGTTTGGTTTTCGTGAAGACGAACTGGCTCCTCGGCGAATTTTTTGGCCGCAGCAGCATCGATTTTTCTTTCGCAGCTGGCGCGCTATACCTTGTCCGCAATCCCCTCGACGTCGCAGTTTCGCTGGCTCGCCACATCAACACCTCGATTGATTCGGCAATCGATTTCATGGCTGGCGATAGATCGTCGTTCGGTGGCGATTCTGCTGTGGTCGTGACGGGCTCTTGGAGCGGGAACGTGGCAAGCTGGACGCAGCATTCCAGTTGTGATGTCTGCGTGGTGCGGTATGAGGACTTGCTGAACGATGCGGATCATTGGTTCACGCTGATCACGCGCCACATATTCCGCGGATCGATTCCGACGGCGCACCAAATTCGGCGGGCGGTCGAACGATGTTCGTTTAGGAACTTAGAAGCGCAAGAACAATCGGACGGTTACGTTGACCGACCAAGAATCGTCGAGCGATTTTTTTGGGAGGGCCGCGCTGGGCAGTGGAAGGACGCGCTGACCCGAAAGCAAGTGGATCGGATCGTTGATATCCATAGCGAGCAAATGACGCGGTTTGGCTATTTGCCGCCCAGTTAATCTTGCCTCCGAGCCGGCAAGGCGCGGCGGGCTGCCGTCCTCGGTGCGGATGAACGATATCGTGAGCGCCTAGGTTGAGATGACGTGGTTGAGAATGATTCCCGCCGGCTTTTTGTATCGGGAAAGCTGCCGTATCGAATGCCGAACCGCCGCACGCGGGGTCGAAGCCCAACGCACGACATAGATCAGCTGGTCGGAGAATTCGGAAATCACAATCGGATCTATGACGCGGCCGGCCGGGGGCGAATCGACAACAATGTAGTCAAACAGGCCCCGAAGGCTATGAAAGACCACTTTGGCACGGTCGGATCCAAGTAGAGCAACCGGGTCCTTGTTCCAGCGTCCCGCCGGCAAGAACATACATTTGAGGTCCGCGGAATATCGCATGACATCCCGTATCGCCGCGGTCCCAAGTAGCAGTTCGACCAAGCCGCGGTTGTCACTGGGCGCAAAGCGGTGAGAGAGGGCGGGATGACGTATACAGGTGTCGATGAGCAAAATTCTTAGGCCGGAAATAGCTGCGGATGAGGCGACGGCATTGGCAATGGTGCTCTTACCTTCGCCGGATTGGGTCGACGTGAATTGGATAAGCCGAGCAGGCAGAGCGGGACCTGACATCCCAATTGCGCTCCGAAGCGCTGCAACGGCAACGTGGAAGTGCGACACCGGCTTAAGAGGCGGATCGTGAAACACCTCGGCCTCTTGGTGTTGTTCGGGTCGTGTGCCCAAATCAACCTCGTCTACTGTGGCCAGGAGCTGTAGGCCCAATAGCTGCTGGATTTCTTCGCCAGTCCTGAAGCCGGAATCCACGTGTATCATGGACGCTAATTGTAATGGGCTAATTCTCCCGCCAAAAACTACACGCTTCTCAGCGCTACTCCAATACCTGCTGCGGGCTCGGCGGCGGGCCTATAACGCAAAGGCTGTTCCGCCGGATGAGCGGCAAGCCCTAGGATCGATAAAGCGAAGCTGCTCATTATCGCGCTGACGTGACGCGGCCTGCCAATCACGCCCGCCACTTACAAACCAAAGAGAAGAACGACATGGCCGAGCTTTACGACGTGACGATTATCGGGGTGCGGCCAGGCACGAGGATGAAGCGGCCAACCTTGAGCGCCGCCTTGCGGTGCTGGCGTCGCCAAATCCGAGATGACCCGGACCGCCGGGCAGCGGCCAGAGGCCCGCAGCAAGTGGACATTTATCTGCCGCGGCGTTCTCGCCGATGAAGTGATGATTAAATTGGATACGCATTTGGTGAGACGGGGCGTTTGAGCTCCGCCGCGACACGCGCGATGACGCCGTCCCAATCGCTCTGAGACGTCTGCCGGAACAACCGCGCCGTCGGATACCACGGCGTCCTTTCGCCTTGCGGCGTCCAGCGCCAATCCGGCGCGAAGGGCACCAGCACCCAGACCGGGCGGCCCAGGGCGCCAGCGAGATGGGCAACCGCGGTATCGACGGTGATGACGAGATCGCACAGCGCCAGCACGGCCGCGGTGTCACCGAAATCGTCGAGTTCGCCGCCGATGTGGGTCACGCGTTTTTCGGCGGCGAGCGGAGCTCCATCGCTGTCGCGAACATCGCGTTGCAGGCTGATGAAGCTTGCGGACGTTTCGGAGAACAAAGGCGCAAGCGTGGCGAAGGCAATCGAGCGGTTGCGGTCGTTGTCGTGGCTGGCATTGCCGGACCAGACCAGCGCGACGCATGGGCGCGCGAGGCCGCCAAGCCGCGCTGACCACTTTGCCAGCCGCGCTTCATCGGCCGACAGATAAGGGATTTGCGCCGGCACCGACTTAAGCTCCGTCTTGAAGGCGAGCGGCAGGCTGCCGACCGGACAGTGCACGTCGAACGGCGGCGGCACCTCGCCGCGTCCGATAACCGCGGCGGCGCCGAGCCCGGACAATAGCGGCTTCAGCTCGGCTGGCACTTCGAGCACGATCTTGGCGCCTTGCGCGGCGAGCAGCGGCACGTAACGCGCGAACTGGATGGTGTCGCCGAGTCCCTGCTCGGCGTGCAGGAGAATGGTCTTACGCGCCAGCGGATAGTCGCCAAGCCACAGCGGCCGGCCGCGGCTTTTTTCCGCAACCATGCCGGTGCGGCGCCAGCGCCATTCGTATTCCGCAAGGCCGTGCCGGTAATCGCCGAGCGTCAGCAGCGCCAGCGCGCGGTTGAAATGCGCGTCGGCAAAATCCTTGCGCAGCGCGATCGCCTTGCCATAACTCGCCACCGCCTCGTCGAAGCGGGCGAGTTGCGCGAGCGCCTTGCCGCGGTTGAGCCAGGCATTGGCATGATCGGGCACCACCGCCAACACGCCGTCGTTAGCGGCGACCGCCTCGGTGTAGCGGCCGAGCCCGATCAGCGCGACGCCGCAATTGTAAAGCGCGACCGGATGGCCGGGCGCAAGCTTAAGTGCCGTATTGAATTCGCCGAGCGCCAGTTCCGGCGCGCCGAGCGCGGCCTGGGCCAGGCCGCAATTGATCCGAGCCTCGACGTGTTGCGGCATACTGCCAAGCACCGCCTTGAATTCGGCGAGCGCATCGGCCGGCCGGCCGATGCTTAAGAGAACGTTGGCATGCTGATTGAGGATATTGACGTCATCGGGCGCGAGCATGCGCGCTTTGTCGAGACATTCGAATGCTTCCGCGGCGCGCTTTTGCGCGTGCAAGGCCTGGCCGAGATGACTCCACGTGTGCGGCGCGCCGGCATTGGCTTTAGCCGCGGCGCGGAACAGCCGCTCGGCTTCGCCGAAGCGGCCCTGTTGCAGCTTCACGCCGCCCATGAGATTGAGCGCGTCGAAATTGTCCGGCGCGGCTTTGAGCACCCGCGCGTAGATTTTCTCGGCATCGCGAAGCTGGCCCTGGCGGTGCAGCGTCACCGCTTCCTGCAGCGCGGCGCCTGGATTGAACGGCCCGGGCTTCGAGCTCATAGCCGGTTGATCTGCGCGATGCGCCGCGTCACCTCGGCCGGCGTCGCGGCATCGGCCTGGTCTTTGAGCGCCAGCGCCGTGCGTGCGGCCGGACGGTCGAGACATCGGGCGAGCCACGCCTTGAGGTTCGGCAGCGCCGACAGATCCATGTCGATGGCGCGGCTGATCACCGCGGCGACGTTGAGGTCGGCGACGGTGAACTCGTCACCTAAGAGATACGGCTTCGCGGCCAATGCCGCGTTGAGGACCTTGAATGGCGCCTCGATCACGCGCAGCGCCTCCTCGCGCAAAGCGGTATTGCGCTCGCCGGGCGGCAAGCGCACCGCATGCAGCGACCAGATATTAACGCCGCGATCGACCTCGGAGATCGCCCAAAAACTCCATTGCCAGGCCTGCGCTTCGCCCTCAAGCGTGCCTGGATAAAGTCTGCCCGGCGAATGTTTCTTGGCGAGGTAGAGCGTGATCGCCAGCGACTCGAACAAGCCGAAGCCGCCGTCGTCGATGAACGGCAATCGCCCGTTCGGATTGAGCGCGGCGAATTCCGGCGCGCGGGCGCCGGCCGCGCCGATTTCGATCGGCAGATGCTCGTAGGGCAGTTCAAGCTCCTCCGCCACCCACAAAACGCGAAAGGCGCGGGTGCGGGCGATGCCGTAGATGCGGAGCTTTGCCGTCATGACGCGCGGACTAGGCGAAGTCGCGGATGCGTTGTCAAGCCGCGGCCGGGGTCGTAGAACTGATCGTCAAATTTGAGTTTGGCGAGATTCAATCCCGTCATCCTGAGGTGGCCGCGAAAGCGGTCCTCGAAGGATGCACGGCCCGGGCCGCCGCCCTTCGAGGCTCGCTTCGCTCGCACCTCAGGGTGACGGAAAAAGGACTGGAAATGGAATTCGGAATTTTCTCGAACGGCTTTCGCCCGCATACCACCGCCGCGCAGACCTACGACGAAGACCTTGCCGAAATCGTGCTTGCCGACCAGCTCGGCTTTCGCGATGTCTATATCAGCGAGCATCACGGCGAGCCGATCTATATCGACAAGGTCGATACGCTGCCGGTGCCGGAACTTCTGATGTGCAAGGCGGCGGCGCTGACCAAGCGGATTCGCTTCGGCGCCGCGGTCAAGCTCATTCATCTTCATCATCCGCTCGACACCGCGATCCAGGCGGCGGTGACCGATCACGTCATCGGCGGCGGCCGTTTCATTTTCGGCTACGGCTCCGGCTTCCCGAGCCCGCTGTTTTCCGACGAGCGCGGATTGAGTTACGCCGACCGCCACGAGCGTTTGCGCGAGGCGCTCGAACTGATCTTGAAATGCTGGACGGCCAAGGAGCCGTTCGACTGGGACGGCAAACATTTCCGCGGCAAGGGTATTGTCGCGACGCCGCGGCCGCTGAACGCCCCGCATATGCCGATGGCGACCGCGACCGACACCGACGCCATGATCGATCTCGCCGCCGCGCGCGGCTACACGCTCTTGACCGCGCAGCTCGAACCGGCCGCATCGATCCGCAAGAAAGCCGACCGCTACGCCCGCGCCGCCAAGGCCGCGGGCCGCAGCACGCCGCTCAACAGCGTCACCACGGCGCGCTACGTTTATCTCGCCGACAGCCGCCGCGCCGCGATGGACGATTTGCGCCCCGATATCAATTACGAGCTCAGCTACCAGATGCAGCGCGGGCTGATCCGCGTCGTCACCTCGAGTTACGGCCTGAAGCTCAAGGGCGATACCGTGTCGTTCGACGAGCTCGAGGAGGCCGGGATGTATTGTCTCGGCGATCCCGATACCGTCATCAAAAAGCTGCGCGAATTCTACGACGACACCGGCGGCTTCGGTACGCTCTTGATCGTCGCCGGCAAGAAATGGGCGACCCGCGAAAAAGTATTTCGCTCGATGCGGTTGTTCATGGAGCATGTCGCGCCGCAATTGCGCGACCTGGTGCCGCTGCGCGATCCCGACAGCGCTGCGGCGTGACGGGGCGGAGGACGGCGCATGCGCCTTGGGATGTTCATGATGCCGGTGCACCCGCCGGCGCGTTCGTTCACCGATACGCTCGCCGAGGACGAGGAGAAGTCGCTTTACGCCGACGAGCTGGGCTTTAACGAGTTGTGGCTCGGCGAGCATTTTTCCGCAACCACCGAGCCGATCCCGTCGCCGCTGATGTTCATGGCCGGCCTCGTCCCGCGCACCAGGAATCTCACCTTCGGCACGGCGGTGATGTGCCTGCCGAACCACCACCCGGTGAATGTCGCCGCCGAAGTCGCACAATTCGACCACATGAGCCGCGGCCGTTTCATGTTCGGCATCGGCGTCGGCGGCTTGTTTTCCGATTTCGAGCTGTTCGGCAACGCCGATCGCGCTGTGCGGGTGCGCAAGGCAATGGAATCCATCGCCATGATCCGGCGCATCTGGGCGCAGGATCCGCCATACGATCTCAAGGGTGAATTCTGGAACGTGAAGCTGACGGACGCCATTATTCCCGAGCTTGGCATCGGCTATATGCCGAAGCCGTTCCACAAATCGGGCCCGCCGATCTTTATGTCGGTCTCGAGCCGGGATTCGCCGACCGCGCGGGTGGCCGCCAAGAACGGCTGGGGCATCATCTCGGCCAACAATATTCCGAGCGACGCCATCGGCTCGCATTGGCAGACTTATGCCAAGGCTTGCATCGAGGCGGGCCGGCCGCCGGATGGCGACAATTGGCGCGTGGCGCGCAACATTATGGTGGCGCCAACCGACGCGCAGGCGCGCGACCGTGTCTTCGCCGCCGAAGGCTCCAACCGCTATTTTTACACCTATATGCGCGAGGTCTTGTCGCGGGTTGGCCTCCTCTCGGCGCTCAAACCGCGCGCCGACATGCCCGACGGTGAGGCCACCGTCGATGTCATCACCGAAGGCAGCGTGATCTACGGCTCGCCGAACACCGTGCTCGATAAGCTCACAGCCTTCCGCGACAAATCAGGCCCGTTCGGCAGCCTGCTCATCACCGGGCTCGATTGGAGCGGCCCCAATGCGGCCTGGGAGCGGGAATCGATGCGGCTTTTGGCACAAGAGGTGATGCCGAAATTCCGCCAGCACGCGGATCGGGACTCTGGCAAAAAACGGGTTTCAGGAGATTAGTCTCCTAACTGAGCGCTATTTCCTGATTCCCTGCACCTGTGTCCTGATACCTGCATCTTATGCGTTCTTGCGCGGCGATTTCTGGTGTGTGACACTGCGCCGTCCCCGGGGGGACATTTCTAGGATTCTCAAGTGGTGGAGGGACTCATGCGCCATATCAAGCTTTCGCTATGTCTTGCGATCGGGTTGTCGGCTTTTGCCTATTCCGCACAGGCCGCCGGGCTCAACTGCGCGGTCGGGCCGTCCGTGAATAATCATGCGCGGATCATGCTGAAGGGCAAAACGTTGACCACATGCGCGGGCGCCAACGGCTGCAAGTGCGTGTCGTGCTACGATCTTGACGGGTCGGTCTATTCGGCTTGCTACCCGCTCTTCCTGCCGATGCCGAA
>Ga0181537_10000995_pt1 | contig 26514 bp, 15 predicted proteins | sample PEATcosm2014_Bin_39_FD_119765 | JGI IMG/M metagenome (GOLD analysis project Ga0181537, IMG submission 119765) | Peatland microbial communities from MTU Mesocosm Facility, Houghton, MI, USA - PEATcosm2014_Bin23_10_metaG | ecosystem: Environmental > Terrestrial > Soil > Wetlands > Peat | place...
AAGTGGGATCTCCGAATGGGGACATGGGGCCTTATTTGCCATAGTCAGTTGGCGCATCGCCGAGCAGTTGCGCGGGCTGCTTGATAAGCAAGCCATCGAGTGGAAGGGTGGTTAAAACGCGAGCAATGGTGGACGCAGCGGTCCCGTCGCCGTAGGGGTTGGCCATGCCGAGGAGGTCATTGCGGAATCCGTGCGAAAGCGCTTTGGTGATGGCGGCGAGGATTGCCGAGGATTCCGGCGACGCGTCGATGACGTTGGCGGCGCGCTCTCGCCCCTGCTGGCGCATGCCGACATTAACGACAGGTAGCGCGAAAGAAGCAGCCTCCATGATGCCGCTGGAAGAGTTTCCAACCATGGCGTCGACGGCACTGAGGAGGCTCCAATAAGTGACGGCGTCGAGATTGGTGATGATGTGCGTGCTTCCGCGCGTTTCTTCGAGGGCGCGGATTCGTTCGATGAGCGCGTGGCTGCCCGCATCGGCGTTGGGATAGACAAAGATGAGCTGACCAGGCGCCTCGGCCAGCGCGGCAAAGAATGCGTCAGATTCAATATTAGTGTCGCGATGGATGGTGACGGGATGCCACGCGCAAAGCAGGGTGTAGGGCGTGAGCTGAAGTTGGAGTCGGGACTCGAGAGCGCGTCGATCAAATAATTTGGATCGGCCGATATGGTCGAGCGAAGGGGCGCCCGCATGGTGAACGCGCCAGGGCTCCTCGCCCATCGCAATGATGCGCCGACGGGCAGTCTCGGTGGAGGTGAAGTGGATGTGGGCGAGCTTGGTGAGAGCGTTGCGGACCTGATCGTCGATGGCGCCCTGGCTGATTTCGCCGCCCTCGATGTGGGCAATAGGGATGCGGAGCGCGAGCGCGGTAGCGGCAGGCGCGAGCATTTCGTAGCGATCGGCGATGAGCAGCAGGAGATCAGGTCGCCACGTGGTTAGCGCATCGGCGAGGCCGAGGATGGCGAGGCCGATGGTCTTGGCCATCCCGGTGTCGGTGTCGGAGTTGAGCAGACACTCGATGCGGGCTTTGATGGGGAAGCCGTCGCGCTCAATTTCGGAGATGGTGGTGCCGTATTGGGGGGACAAGTGGGGACCCAGAGCAAAGACTCCGAGGTCTACTCCGGGGTGGTCGGCCAATTCGCGCAGTGGCCAATAGAGATGGCTGTAGTCTGCCCGCGAGGTTGTGACTACGCCGATACGCCGCTTGATGGTTGCGGTTTCGGTCACGGAGAAACTCGTGGATTAGAAGTTGCAGCGAGCGAAAGAATAACGCTACTGGGCGTATAGTCGGGGACCAGATTGCGCAGAAACTCGAGTGAGGCGGCCACGTCACGGGTATCGACCGCGGCGCGAAGAGAGCAGGAAGCGTTGCGCAAGTCAATCTGGTTTGGCTGCGGCGAGTGGATGGAGAGCAGGCTCTGCATCATCGCCGGTCGAACGTGTTCGGCGGTAGACCAGAGGAGCTCTGACTCTTTGTCGCCGGGGCGCAGGGAACTGAAGTCGATGCGAGTTTCGCGATCGGGCGCGAGTGTGCACGCCATAAAGCGCGCCAGATCAGCGACGAAATGCGGTGCGGGCAAAGCGGGCGCAAGCAGCACAGGAGGATTGGGCTCGACGGCTGCAGCCAGCAGCAGGTCAACAGCTTCATCGAGGGTGAGGAAGTAGCGGCGTGCCGCAGGATCGGTGACAACGATGGTCTCGCGGCGGGCGATGCCGGTGGCGAAAACTTCAGCGACACTGTCACGCGAGGCAAGCACGTTGCCAAGGCGCAGGACCGAGCCGCCAGCGGCCAGAGTGATGAGTTCTGCAATGCGCTTGGTGGCACCCATGATAGAAGCGGGCACGACTGCTTTATCGGTGGATAGCAGAATGACACGGGCGCGATGCGTGGAGGCTGTGCTTATGAGGTTCTGCGTGCCGAATACGTTGTTTTCGATTGCGGCGAGAGGATGCGATTCAAGAAGCGGGACCTGTTTATATGCGGCGGCATGAAAGACGATTCGCAGTGCATGAATAGAGAATATTTCTTCGAGCAATGCGGGATGATCAATGTTACCGAGGACGAACGTTGTATTGGCGCGCGGAAAGTTTGATGAGAGGTCTCGTTGCAGTTCGAAAAGGCGGCTCTCTGAGGACTCAAGAAGTACGAGGTGGGCGGGAGCAAGCTCGGCGAGACGCAAGGCGAGTGCGGAACCGATCGATCCGCCTGCTCCGGTGATGAGGATCGACGCATCGTGAATGGCAGCCAGATCAGAAGGCGAAGGCAGTGGCGGACGGGCAAGGAAACGATGCCAATCGATTGATTGGAGAGCGGGAATCACAGGAGAAGTATAAATTGGCCGGAGGTTGGTGAAGGTAATCAGCGGATATGAGTGCGCAGGGGAGAGTCGCATACACTGAGATGTTCCGCGGATTTTAGTGGCGCGGCGGCCGGCAAGTCACGGGAGAAATCGTTTTGGGGAAGCGAGTTGGACAGATGAAAGTGGCAGGCGCCGCAATTCTGTTGTTTGTTTCGACGAGCACATGGGCCGAAGCGCGCTATGACATGGAGGCAGTGCGGTTGAATAACCGCGGCGTGGCGTTGATGGGACAGCAATTTACTGAGCGCGCAGAAAGTGCATTTGCTGAATCATTCAAGAAGGAACCAAAGCTGGCGCAGGCCGCGATCAACGACGGCATTGCACTCATGACTCTGCAGAAGCTGGACAAGGCCAGGGCGTCGTTGAGAGCCGCTCTCGTCATAGATGGGAACAACGCGCAGGCCTGGTACAACCTGGGCCTGGCACAGCATACGGACAACGAGCTCGATGCCGCGCTTGAGAGTTTTCAGCGGGCGACGAAGGCCGACCCGCAGGATGCGGACTCTTACTACTTTGAGGGTGTGTGCTACGGGGAGCTGAAGCAGTTTGACAAGGAGATTGAAGTGCTGCAACAGGCGCTTGCGATCAATCCGCTGCATGCATCGGCGGAGTTTCAAATGGCGCGTGCGCTACAGCGGACCGGACACACGCCGGAAGCCAAGGAACATTTCAAACTTTTCCAGCATATGACGAGCACCAAGATCTCCACGGCGATAGGGCTGGCGTATGGGGAACAGGGTCACTATTCAACGGTGACACCGGTGGAGGAACCGCAGACGCGGGATCGAGAGATGATTCCGGTGAAGCTCGTCGCGGAGACGACGATTGCCGGAAGTGGGGCGGACACCGAGACGGGCGGCGCCTGCATGTTGGACGTGACAAGCACGGGAGAGATGGATCTGGTGTTGATGACCTCGGGGACGCAGGCGATTCGAGTGTTGCATCGACGTGCGGAGGGAAAACTAGAGGAACTGGATGCCGAGTCGACGGGGCTGAAAGCGCAAGGGCGTGGGATGGCTTGTGCAGTGGGCGACTATGACGGCGACAACCTCAATGATCTGGCCGTGGCGCTCGAGGATCGCGTAATGCTGTTTCGGAATCTCGGCAAAGGCAAGTTTGAAGATGTAACGGCTGCAGCGGGATTGGCACCGCGCAATCGACCGACGGGAATCACATTTGTGGATTACGACCACGATGGCGATCTGGATTTGTTGCTGACGGGGGCATCGCTCAAGCCTGGCGGCGCGCCGAATGTATTGTGGCGCAACAATGGCAACAAGACCTTCACAGAATGGACGGAGCCGACAGGGCTGGGAGGAAGCGGCACAACCGAAGCTGCGATATTAACGGACTTCAACAACGATCGTGCGGTGGACCTGGCGGTGACAGGGGATGGAATCGCGCCAGTCGTGTTTGTCAATCCCCGCGAAGGGAAGTATCCAATACAGGCAATCTACAGCCCGGAACAGGCACGGGGCGGCGCCGCAGGTCCAGCGCTGTCGTCGACGGTGGGTATTGCTGTTCTCGATTACAACAAAGACGGGTGGATGGATATTGCTGTAACCCATGCCGGTGCGCCTGGGCTGACACTGTGGCGAAACGTGCCGGGGGAGATCGGTGTTGGGCGCCGATTCGAGAGGGTGCCGTTGCCTTTGAAGGGCGCGCAGAGTGGATGGGGCGTGGCAGCGATTGATATTGATAACGATGGCTGGATCGATCTTGCAGCGATTGTTGAGACCTCTGAGGGGCCGCAAGTTCGAGTGTTTCGCAACCTTGGAGACGGCACGTTTGAAGATGTAAGTCATGCGCTCGGTTTGGACGCAGTGAAATTTGCAGCGCCGCGCGGGCTGATTGCCGCGGATGTGGATGGCGATGGAGCGGCGGATTTGATCGTGACCCAGTTGAATGCGCCGCCCGTGCTGATGCGCAACATCGGCGCAAATAAGAATCACTTTGTGCGGCTTGACCTGAGCGGGCTGGCCGACAACAAGACGGCGCTCGGATCGAAGATCGAGGTTTTCGCGGACGGGCAGTGGCAGAAGTGGGAACTGGCCGGCGCGAGTGGATTTGCGACGCAGGCACCGCCGCAGATTCTTATCGGACTCGGAAAAGCAGAGAAGATCGACCTGCTGCGGATTTTGTGGCCGACAGGCATTTTGCAAGATGAGATCGACCTGCCGCAGACACAAGTGATCGCGATGAAAGAGGCTGACCGTCGCGGGAGCTCTTGCCCAGTGTTGTTCGCTTGGGACGGACACAAATACAAGTTGGTGACGGATGTGATCGGCGCGGCAGTGGTGGGACACTGGTTCACGCCCACGCGGCGCAACATTCCAAATCCGAGTGAATGGGTGAAAGTCGACGGCGACCGGTTGGCGGAAGTGAATGGCAGACTGAGCCTGCGATTCATCGAGCCAATGGAAGAAGTGAACTACATCGATCAACTAAGGTTGATTGCGGTCGATCATCCCGACAACATAGAAGTGAATCCTGACGAACGGTTCCTCGATGATCCGCCTTTTGCATCGGGGCGCGTGGTTGCGTCGGCGGAAGCGAGATTGCCGGCGGGCGCGTGGGATGGAAACGGGCGCTCTGTGCTGGGTGAACTCAGCCGCCGCGATCACAAATTCGCCAGCGGTTTCGTGCCCACGCCGTACGACGGGTTTGCCAACTTGCACTCGCTTGCGCTGGATCTTGGTGAAGTGAAGGACGGAGCGCCGTTGCGATTGCTTATGACGGGTTACGTGAACTATTTCAGCGCGACGTCGCTGTATGCCGCGTGGCAAGCAGGAGTGAGACCGATATCGCCCTACCTGGAGTTTCAGTTGGCGGACGGGCTCTGGAAGCGTGTTCCTGGCGAAGCGGGGTTCCCGGCGGGGCTGGAGCGCACGATTGTCGTAGACCTGACAGGAAAGCTGCCGGAGGGCTCGCGGCGCATTCGGCTGGTGACGAATCTGGAGGTCTATTGGGATCAAGTGCTGGTGGATAATGCTCCGGAGGGACAGGAGCGGACGACTGAGGTTCCGCTGGCGCGGGCGACGGAGAGATTCAGAGGCTATCCGACGCAGATCGAGGGCATGAGCCCGGGCGATCTCGATTACGACTACGATCGCGTGAGCCTGACTGGATCGTTTCAGCATCAGCGGGGCAACTACACGCGGTTTGGTGACGTGACGGAGTTGGTGAAGGGGATTGACGATCGCTATGCGATCTTTGGGAGCGGTGAAGAAATTGCGACGGAGTTTGACGCGACGAAGCTCCCGACGCTGCCGCCGCATTGGAAGCGCGACTACTTCTTTTACGCCAATGGATATGTGAAAGACATGGATTGGTGGGATGCATTGCCATTCACAGTAGCGCAACTGCCGTTCCATCAGATGAGTAAGTATCCGTACCCGAAAACAGAGAGGTTTCCAGACGATGCGGATGCGCTGGCGTACCAGTTGAATTGGAATGACCGCTTCGATTCAGGCGAGCCGGAGAGGTCGTACCGGTTCGATTTTCAGATGCGGCCTTCCACGCCAAAAGACGATGCAGCGCCGAAGCTGCCGATGGAACCACAATGACCGGCGTTGTCCTGCAGTCTGCCATGAAACAGCTAGAGATGCTACGCGCAAGCGAGATTTCCATTCTTGAACTAGCTGAAGCGCACATCGCGCAGATCGAACGTCTGGAACCGCAATTGAATGCCTTTGCGGACTTTGATGCCGAGCGCGTGCGCACTGAGGCTCGACGGCTGCACACAATGAAGGAACCGCGGGGACCGCTGAATGGGCTGCCCGTGACGGTAAAGTCGTCGATTGCAACGGCAGGTTTCAAGTGTGAAATTGGCACCCTGCTGCGCCAAGGGCACATTCCGCGAGAGGACGCAGTGGTGGTAGCGCGACTGCGGGCCGCCGGTGCATTGATTCTGGGAACTACCAACTGTCCCGAGCTGCTGATGGCGTATGAGACTGCCAACTTGTTGCACGGGCGTACATCGAACCCGTGGGATTTGGAGCGCACGCCGGGAGGATCGAGCGGCGGCGAGTCGGCGGCGATTGCAGCGGGTATGTCGGCGGCAGGGCTGGGGAGCGATAGTGGCGGCTCAGTGCGGGTGCCCGCACACTTCACTGGGATCTGCTCGTTGAAGCCGACGCCGGGTCGAGTTCCAGCGGCGGGGCACCTGCTGCCCAATGTGGGACCGTTTGCAGTGCTGGGCGCGATAGGCCCGATGGCGCGAACAATGAGCGATGTGGCGTTGCTGTTTCGCACACTCAGCGGGCAGGATGCAAACGATCCTGCGAGTCCACCGCTGACATTGCGCGAAACAAACCGTGAAGAACTGCGAGCCGGGACGATTGGATTTTTCGAAGACGACGGACTGGTGCCGGTGACATCGGAGACAAGGGCCGCAGTGAATGCCACGGCTGTGGCGCTGCGCGAATCTGGCTTTCGCGTGGAGCCGTTCAGGCCGAGCACATTGGAGCTAATGCGCAAGCTATGGTGGACCTTCTTTGTGCAATGCGGGGCGATGTTTGATGAGCCACTCATTCGGGGGAAGCGGGAGAAGCTAAGTCCAGTTTTCAAAGAGTTTCTGGAGATTGCGGAGGGGGCAGGACCGTTGTCTGCGACGGAGTTACTGAATTCGTGGGCAGAGATGGACATGCTGCGCGCGAAAACGCTCGAGGAGATGCGCGAGTATCCGGTATTCCTGTGCCCAGTGGCGAGCGTCCCGGCATGGCGCCACGGAGAGCGGATGTGGGCCATCAAGGGCCGCGAGGTCGCTTATCTCGACGCGGTACGGTTCACGCAATGGTTCAATGTGCTGGGGGCGCCTGCGGCCGTGGTCCCGGTGGGGCGTTCGCAAGAAGGATTGCCGATCGGAGTTCAAATTGTTGCCCGGCCATTCGAGGACGAAGTGGCGCTGGGAGTGGCGGCGGTTGTTGACGCGGCGTTTGGCTACCGGCCTCCGCCGATGGCGATTTTGGACTGACTCAATCCAAGTCAAGTTCATTCATCACAGACAACGTTTCCCTGTGACGTTAGAAGGGAAGTGTGAGGTCGATCACACTCGTTGTGTGCCTACACCTTTGGGTGGACGTACCAGTTGACCGCAAGCGGTAGTCTGGCGCTTCCCCGGATCGGAGCGCAGAGGTTGCGTGAAAGTTGGCATGAACGGTTTGCCGAAACCCCAGGTGTTTTGAAGAATTCGCGATGCCAGCGGACTCTGGTGCCGGTGCTCGATTTTGAAGTCGGCGGGGATGACTTCATCACCATGGCGGGGCCGTGCTCGGTTGAAACCGAAGCGCAACTCATGGCCACGGCTCTTCACGTTCGCAGTGCCGGTGCGCGCATTCTTCGCGGAGGCGCCTTTAAACCCCGTAGTTCTCCGTATTCATTTCAGGGCCATGGCCGCGAAGGTCTGAAGATGCTGGCGCACGCGCGCGCGGAGACCGGGCTGGCGATTGTGACAGAGGTGATGTCGGAGGGTGATGTTCTGCTGGTCGCCGAATACGCAGATATATTGCAGATTGGTTCGCGCAACATGGAGAACTTCAGCTTATTGGAAGCGGCGGCGCGGTCGGGCAAGCCGCTGCTGTTGAAGCGCGGAATGGTGGCCACAATTGCGGACCTGTTGCGCTCGGCTGAAGTGGTGCTCAATAACGGCAATCCCCATGTGATTTTGTGTGAGCGCGGCATCCGCACGTTTGAGACGGCAACTCGCAACACATTTGATGTGACCGCGATTGCGCTGTTGAAACACATTTCGCACCTGCCCGTGATCGCTGATCCAAGCCATGCAGCAGGGCATCGCGAACTGGTTCCAGCGCTGGCGCGCATTGCTGTTGCGGCGGGAGCCGATGGTGTGTTGGTTGAGGTGCACCCGAACCCGGATAAAGCATGGAGTGACGGTGAGCAGTCGTTGGATTTTGCCGGATTTGACGACATGATGGCATCGCTCGATCCTTACGTCGCATTGCGCGATGCGGGGCCCCCTGAGGTCGGATTGGGGCGATCGATGGAGACCGTGCGATGAGGGCTGGCAGGTTGTGGGTTCTCAGGGGCGTTGTTGCATCGATTCCACTGTGTGGATTTGCGGCGAATTCATCGCGAAGCATTAGTCCGGATTTTATTGTGACTGCAACTCCCGTATATGAGCCGCTTGCCGCCTTGCTTGGGCAGGAGCGCTTTCCGAAGGGCGCAAAGCTCTTGCTGGTGCATGACGGCGATGCTGAGCCACTAGTAACGGGCTTTGCAGCCACGGCGGATGCGAATGTTGCATTTGATGCGAAGACAGTGCTCTTCGCTGGGAAAAAGGACGCGGCGGATCCCTGGCAGATTTGGGAATTGACGCTGGCGGACAAATCGGTCCGGCAGTTGACGAAGGGCGCGACCGACGCTATCAGGCCCCTTTACCTTCCGGGCGGGCGATTTGTCTTTGCCGACCGCGTGCGCAGCGGATTTCAAATTGAGTCCGCGAGGATCGAAAGCTCGACGGAGTGGCCGAATTTCGAGCCGGCTGATGCGCCCGCGATTATTCCTCTCACTTATTTGAACGCAAGCGCGATCCCATCGGATGTGCTTGCGGATGGGCGCATCTTGTTTGAGTCGGAGTTTCCACTCGGGTCGGGAGCGACGCCCGAACTCTACCTTGTGTACGCAGACGGGTCGGGCGTGGAGTCGTACCGGTGCGATCATCCGACCACGAGAGGGGCCGGACGTTGGGGCGGAAAGCAATTGACATCGGGCGATGTTGTATTCACGCAAGGTGGATCGTTGGCCAGGTTCACTTCGCCTTTGGCCCATCAAGAGAGGATTGCGGCGCCATCGGGCTCGTATGCCGGTGCGATTGCAGAGATGAGCACAGGGGAATGGCTGGTAAGCGCGAAGGGCGGAGCCGTCACGCACTATGTAATTAGAATCTGGCAGCCCGGCACGAATTCAATCGAGACCCTGCTGGCAGAGAAAGCAGAAGAACTCATAGAACCGGTTTTGGTTGCGCCGCGCACGCGGCCGCATCGGCATCCCTCCGGGCTGCACCCGTGGGACTATTCAAATTTGCTCGCGCTCGATGCGCGGGTTTCACGCGAGGGAGCGCTGAAAGGCACTCCGGTCAGGGTGCGGCTGGAAATGCAGGAATCCGATGGGCGTACGACGGAGATGGGCACAACGCCGGTCGAGCAGGATGGATCGTTTTTCGTGAAGGTACCCGGCGACAGACCAATTCGCTTCACGCTATTGGATGACAAGGGGACAATATTGCGGCAGGAGCATGGCTGGTTTTGGGCGCGAGGCGGAGAGCAACGCTATTGTGTGGGCTGTCACACAGGACCGGAACGCGCGCCTGAGAATCGCGTGCCGGCGGTATTACTCCGTTCGACAACGGCGACCGATCTTACTCGTCCGGTAAAAACGGCGACTCCTATTTCGAACGGGGGTCGCTGAGGTGATACGGCGCGCACTGATTCTGTTTGGAGCTCTTTCGATGGTCGCAGGGCAGATGGGGTTAGCGCAGAGTGCTGCTCCGCCTGTTGCCCCCGTGGCCAATGCCGTGGAACTGTCAGGCGCCCCGCAGTTGCCGACGATTCGCTTTGAAGATGCGACAGACCAGGCGGGTATCGACTATGTGCACAGCTTTGGGTCGGCGCAGTTGGGGTCGCTGCTCGAGGGAACTGGGGCGGGATGCGTTTGGTTCGACTACAACAATTCCGGCAAACCTTCGCTTTATGTTGTCAACGGACGACCGCTCGACGATTCGATGCACCCGCATCCGCTGAAGGCAAAGCCAATTCCGCCGCCGCACAACCATCTCTATCGCAATGATGGAGGAGGACATTTCACAGATGTCACGGAGCAGGCAGGGCTTAATCCGGATATGTATGGGATGGCCGTGGCGGCTGCAGATTATGACAACGACGGCAATGTCGATCTGCTGGTAACCGGCTACGGAAATGTGATCCTGTATCACAACGACGGCAACGGCCACTTCAGCGATGTGACGGAGAAGGCTGGCATCAAGGTGGATGGCTGGGCGATCAGTTCGACCTGGCTGGACTATGACAAGGATGGATGTCTGGATCTCTTTGTTGGCAGGTATGTGAAGTTCGATCCGAAGTACCGCGCGTATTACGCGGCGGATAATTATCCGGGCCCTCTTGATTACGAAGGCGAGACGAACAAGCTCTTCCACAACAACTGCGACGGCACCTTTACCGATGTCACGGAGAGATCGGGAATCGGCGAGTATGTGGGACGCACGATGGGCGTGACCGCAGCGGATTTTGACAGTGACGGGTGGGATGACATCTACGTGGCCAATGATCGCACCGAGAATTTCCTTTTTCATAACAAGCACGATGGCACGTTTGAAGAGATTGGCAACGACAGTGGAACCGCGTTTGGGCAGAACGGCGAATCGACATCGTCGATGGGACCTGTCTTTGCTGATCTCGAAGGCCGCGGGATGCTGGACTTGTGGGTTACGGATGGGCGTTATAACCGACTGCTGAGGAACAACGGCAAGCTGAGCTTCGACGACATTGGAGCCAGCAACGGCGTGTCGCAGGCGAATGCCCAGTATGTGAGTTGGGGAACGGGCATCTTCGATTTTGACAACGACGGAATGCTCGATATCCTCATTTTTCACGGTGGGCTCATTCACCTCATTCCGCAGGAACACACGCTTTTTCGTGGACTCGGCGGCGACCAATTTGAGGACGTGTCGCGGGAGGCGGGCACGGTGCTAAGCGTACGCACGGTAGCGCGCGGAGCGTGTTTTGCTGACTACGACAGCGATGGTAAGGTCGACGCATTCCTCGTAAACCTTGGAGCCAAAGGAACGCTGTTGCACAACGTCTCGTCAGATAGCGGCCACTGGATTGGGGTTAAGCTCGTCGGCGCAATGAGAAAGGGCGATTCGAATGCAGCGCTGAGTTCGGTGAAAAGAAGCAACCGCGACGGGATTGGTGCGCGTGTGGAGGTCTTCGCGGGTGGAAAACGCTGGATGCAGGAGCGGGTAGCAGATTCGGGTTATCTTTCGCAAAACGAAGAGCGGCTGCATTTCGGACTCGGCGCGGCCACGACGGTTGACAAAATCGTCGTGCAGTGGCCGAGTGGACGCGAGCAGTTATTAGCAAATCAGAACGTGGACCGCGTTCTGACGATTGAGGAGCCGCGGTGAAACGAGGCACCAAAAGGAGGCTCGACGGCGTGGTGTCGGCGCTGAGCGGCTTTGTAGTGATTCTGCTCTGCCTGGGGAAGTGGAGCGGTCAGCTCGTAAGGGCGGCGGGGAATGGAAGGACGGGCGAGCTGCTCACCTATGCTTCGCCGATAGAGCTTCTCGCTTCGCCTGATGGCAAGAGGCTTTACGTGCTTTGCCAGGGGAGCGACGAGGTGCGCGTGCTCGATTCGGCAAGCTTTGCAGAGGTTAAGCGAATTCATGTGGGCCGATTGCCGCGAGGATTTTCGCTTTCAACGGATGGCTCACAAATCTTCGTTGCCAACTCCTGGGATGACACGGTCTCTGTAATCGATACGAACGCTCTTGCTGTCGTTGCAACCTGGCGGGTTGGTGCAGAACCGTCGAGTGTGCTGCAGGGCCGCAACGGCCAGCACATCTTCGTCGCGAATCGGATTTCAAACGATGTTGCCGTACTGAATGCGCAGAGTGGGGAAGAAGAGAAGCGCCTAGCGGCCGGCCGCGGCGCCAGCTACATCACTCCATCGGCCGATGGCAAGAGGCTTTACGTCACACACGTCTACCCGAACACAACGGCTCATCGTACTGCCCCGGAGTCGGAGATTACAGTGATTGACGCGGCACGTGCGGTGGTGGTGGACCGAATACTTTTGAATGGTATCGCGCACGGCTTTCACGTGGCGCAGTCCGCCGATGGACACCTCGGTGTTGTTGCTGAAATGCATCCCAAGAATCTTGTGCCTCTGGCGCATCTAGAACACGGCGGCGCCTTTGCAGATACGTTGATGTTGTTTGGGGCGGATGTGGGGAATCAGCCGGTGGAGGTTCCACTTGATGAGTTGGAACGCTATGCCGTGCGCCCCTTTGGAGTGGCGATTGCTCCGGACAAGTCGCATATTTATGTAACGAACGGCGGATCTGAGATTGTGACGGTGATTGATGTGCGACGGCTGCTGGCCTTTGTTCGCACACACCGAGGTCCGTTTGCAGAGGATCTCTCTGCCAGTTCTAACTATGTGGTCGCACGCTTAGCTGTCGGGCATGATCCGCGCGGAGTGGCCATTTCGCACGATGGGCGCGACCTGCTCGTCGCCAATCGACTGGATGACACTCTGAGCGTGATCGACACACAGACAAATCGGGTCGTCTCAACGGTTGCGCTTGATGGTCCGAGGCAGATTTCAGTGCTGCGACATGGGGAGCAGACCTTCTACACGGCGCATTACTCCTTTCAGGGACAAATCGGATGCGCGAACTGCCATATCGATTCCACGTTTGACGGGCTGCAGTGGGACCTTGAACCGGATGGATTTGGACGGGACATTGTCGATAATCGCCCGATCGAGGATTTGAAGGGAACTGAGCCTTTCAAATGGAACGGCGGCAACCCTAACCTGCCGACGGAGTGCGGTCCGCGGACCGAGAAATACTTCTGGCGCTCAGAGAACTACGACGACCTGACGCTTACCGACCTGGTCACATACATTCGCAGCCTTCCTTCGCGGCCGAATCGTTGGCGTACTCCGGATGGGGAACTGACGTTAGCGCAGGAGCGCGGAAAGGCGCTCTTTGAGCGCGCGGTCGACAAGTTCGGAAATCCGATCGCAGAATCGAATCAGTGCGCGTATTGCCACAGCGGATCGAAAGGAACGAGCCAGAAGTCCTTTGATGTAGGAACGAGGAAGTCGACAGACAACACCGGGCTGTTGGATACGCCGCAGCTGACGAACATTGCGATGACTGCGCCCTATCTTCACGATGGGTCGGCGGCCACGCTTGAGCAAATCTGGACAGTATTCAATCCCGAAGATAAACACGGACGAACCAACGATCTGACCAAAGACGAATTGAACGACCTGATCGAGTATTTGAGGACACGATGAGAACGTTTTGCGCAGTAGCGATGATGCTCGCAGCTGCTCCGTTGACGCTGACCGCCCAACTGACAGCGAGCTCAAAGATCGACGAGCAAAAGCTTCATGCGAAATCCACGGAAACGAGTGCGCTGAAAGCGTTGCCGAGATTCAGGTTTGAGAATTTCACTACTGCGAATGGGCTGCCAGACGATCATGTCTACTCTGTTCTTGTGGATGGTGATCGTATCTGGGCGGGCACGGATAATGGGCTCGGCCTCTTAGAAAACGGAAAATGGAAGACCATCACCACAAAAGATGGATTGGCGCACAGGGCAGTTATTTCTCTCGCATTGGACCATCGCACTGGAGATGTGTGGGCTGGAACTATGGCAGGTCTGAGCCGCATCTCTGGCGGGCGCATAGATACGTTTACGCAGCTAAACTCCGGGCTCAGCAACGATGTGGTCTACGGGGTCTCGGTCGAAGGGGAAAACGTGTGGGTAGCGACAGCTGCGGGAGCCTGCCGACTCGATCTGCGTACCGGACAATGGTCTCTTTATAACGAGCGCAACACGCCGATGGTGGAGATCTGGGCCTATGGAGTTTCAGCAACGGCGAGCAAGGTGTATTACGCAGTTTGGGGCAGCGGAGTCTTGGAGTTCGATCAAAAGACAAAGGTGTGGGACAAGTATGAGGACCCCGACGGCGAAAACGAGATGGTGCTCTTCAAGGATCAAGGGTTGATTCACGAAATCACTACATCGGTGAGCTATGTTGACAACGTGTTGTGGGCCGCGACTTATTTTGGAGATAGCCGCTACGACGGGCGCTACTGGCACAACTTTCTGACCAAAGACAGCGGGCTGCCATCGAATTTCACCAACGTGGTGAAGGGTGTGGATGCGAACCGTGCGTGGTTTGGGACGGACAAAGGCCTGGCCTACTATGACGGCTCGAGTTGGGCGGTCTATCGTCCGTCTCTCACCACGGGCAAGCCGGAGATGACTGTACGCGATGCGCAGGGGCATGTTTCAGAAGTGACGGTGACGAGCGCGCCTGCCCACAACTACATTCTGAACATCGATTTTCAAGGCAACGACATTTGGGTGGCCACAGCAAAGGGGCTGAGCCACGGAATTCTTCAAAAAGAAAAATAAGGAGCAATCATGATTGATATTGCAGAGATTCTGGATACCGTTGCACACGCGCAGATCAAGAAACGTGCCATCACCAACCCCGGCGTACTGAACGAAGCCTATGCGTATGCAAAGCCGAGCTCATTTTCGCGGGGCATGCGGATCGACCTGAATGGACTGACGATTCTGCTCATCTCGGGCACGGCATCGATCGATGAGGCCGGCAATAGTGTGCACGTTGGCGATTTCCGCGGGCAGATGCGGCGCACGCTCGACAACATCACAGGGCTGATTTCGAGCGAGGGTTGCACCTGGCACGATATCGTTCGGACCAGCTGCTACTTGCGCGATATTGACCGCGACTACGAGGCCTTCAACGAAGAGCGTACTGCGTTCTTTGCCGCTCAGGGCCTTAATCCGTTGCCGGCGTCAACCGGAATTCAGGCGCATCTTTGTCGGCCAGAACTGCTCGTTGAGATTGAGGCAATTGCCATGTTCCGCACTGAGAAGGCTTGATGCAACAGAGGCCAGTTACCGAGCAGAGGGCGTATGCGCGGCCGGACGCCTGGTGCCGTGAAGGAATCGTGATGCTTAGAATTCGGACGATACTTTTTTGTCTTGTGGTGGCCGCTACTCTGAATTTGAACGGTCAGGAAGCACGGAAGTGCGAATGCGGTGAACATCCACCTGGGCCGCCGAAGGATCGGATGGTGCAGCCATATGCAGGCGAACCCGCGGACTTAAGTCCATATTCCAAGTTTGCCGCGCCCTATGACCTTAATTACATCCATCCCAATATTTACGCCGGCGCGGGACGTGAGATTCCCGAGCCCAAAAACCTAAACGAGGTGAGGATCGGGTTCTTCGGACCGATCGAGCACACTCCCGACCGAATCTTCGGACAGCGAATGCTGCACGGCGCGCAGTTGGCGATCGAGGAGGCGAATGCGCGCGGCGGCTATGGCGACAAACCCTTCCGACTTATGCTGCATAACGACTACGACAACTGGCAAGCCAAGGCAGTGTATGGGGAAGATCGGCCGACAGATCCGACGATCTGGGGTTCGCCATCGAATGAAGCTGTAAAGATGGTTTATGACGATCAGGATTGGGCGATCTTCGGGTCGATCAGCTCCGAGTCGACGCACATTGTGCTGCGAGTGGCGCTTAAGGCCGAGATTCCGATCGTGAATTCGGCATCGACCGATCCAACGATTCCGGAAACCTATATTCCCTGGTACTTCACTGATCTGCAGGACGATCGCGTGCAGAGTCTGACGCTGGCGCGGCGCATTTTCACCGAGCTTGGCTTGAAGCGGGTCGCGATTTTGCGGATCAACAATCGCTATGGGCGCTTTGGCGTTCTCAAGTTTCGCGATGCCGCGCGGCGACTTGGGCATCCGGTAGTGATTGAGCAGAAGTTCATGCCGGGAGATACGGATTACCGTCGCGAGCTGAAGATCATTCAGGATTCCCGTGCGGATGCAATCGTGCTCTGGACGGACGAGATTCCGGCGGCGAATATTTTGAAGCAGATGAAGGCGCTGGGGATGAAGCAGCGCGTGTTCGGCTCGTATCGCACGCTAGGACCGGAATTGCTGACAGAGGCAGGCGTTGCGGCGGAGGGATTTGAAGCGGTCTTCCCCTATGATCCGACGCGTAACGACTCGAGGTGGCAGGAGTTTAACAAACGATATGAGGCTCGATTCCAGGAGCCACCGGAGCAGTTTGCCGCGCTGGCCTTTGACGCGATGAACGCGCTGCTTGATTCGATCTGCAGGGCAGGTTTGAACCGCGCACGGATTCACGACGCACTCGCCGATTTGGAGCAATATGAGGGCGTGACCGGGCACATGATCTTCGATCCGAATCAGAAGAATGTGGCGCCGATGTATTTAGGCACGGTGCACGGGGGGGCGATCACTTATCGGGTTGCATCGATGGAGAAGGCAATTTCGGTGGTGCAGGCGCCGTCTTCGATTCAGCAGAAAGAATCCGAAACGCCAATTCCATATGCGCGTGTAGGTGAAGACGGGGTAGATTATGCAGGTCCGCTGCGCCCTGATTTGCCTCAGGGGCCGATACGTATTGTGGTCTTTGGGCCGCACGCCGATGCAATCGCGAAGTCGCCCGAGATTGCATTACTCGTCGGCGCGGTTTCGGGCGATGGACGAAAGTGGGAAGTGACTGCGGTGGCAAGCGATCAGAACTGGGGCGCGGCTTCGACGCAGCTTGTCAATGCGCTTTGGGACCAGCATGCACTTGGAATCATCGCGCTCGACCGGGACGCAGCGCACTTGTCGGAGCAATTGGCGTTGAAGGCTTTTGTGCCTGTGATCGCTCTCAGCGATGACAAGGCGCTTACTTCGACCAATGTGCCGTGGATCTTCCGGCTGCCGGCTCAGACCGCGCCCGGTTCGGCACTGCGCCTGGTGGAGGTTGCCGAGCAGCGTAGCGGCGCGAACCCCGAGCGGCTGCGCGATGTGCTGGCTTCTGGAAATGACTTTACCGGAGTTATCTTTTCTCCGACCGGAGAGCAAGTCAAAAAGTAATTGTAGCGACCAGCCGGAGAGCGCAGGAAGCAAATCGAAAGGGCAGCCGATAGTTGGCTGCCCTTTCTGGTGATGTGGCATGTGATGCGCCGCGCGGTTTACGGCAAGTAGTAGCGGAACGAAGTCCAGAACATGTTGTCGATGCCCTTGGCTCCTATTCCCGAAGCGCCGGACCAGCCTTCGCGTGCAGCGTATCCGTACTGGATGCTCTGGCGGAGACGACCGCGGTCGCCTTTGTAAATGTCGTACCAGTAGCCGCCGGTAATTTCCTGCACGTCGCGAGATTGCGCGCCGCAGGAGCCGCCGGGGATATAGCCTGTGGAGCCGCCGCCGTTGTATCCAGGGTTGGCGACCGTGTTGCAGGCAGAGTTGCTGAGGAGGCGCGAGCCGTAACCAACCGCAGCCGCGGAAGGCGCACCCCAGTGGCCACCCCAAGTGCCGCCAGCGGCGATGTCTGCCGCTGTCGGAGTCGCAGTGCAAGCAAATGCGCCTGCGGTCGTCGGACAGAACTGCGCCGAAGGTGCACCGAGCGTGGTTGCGGTCGCGGTGGCGAAGTCAGTACGGCCAGCATAGTCGCCACCGTAGGTCAGGTAGATTGCCAGGCGTGGTGTCGGATTGGCTTCAAGGGTAAACAAACCCGAGAGGTTGTGGATGGGCGCGAGTTTGCCGTTGGAATCAGCAGTGACGTCGGCCAATGTGGAATCGCCATAGCGGCCGATGCCGGGGCCGTAGAGACCCTTTGCGCCGAAGATCAGCATGTTTTTCGGAGCAAGAGGTACACGCATGCTGGCGGCAAAGCCGCCGACCTTGATGCTATTTGAGAAATAGCCGGCAGAGGTCAAAGACGGCGCAACGGTTAGGCCACTAGCGATGTCTTTGAGGCCACCATAGAGGTTGCTGTTGGTGGTTTCGCCGGGATAGACGGTTTCATGAGCGAATCCGCCGATTCCGATGATTTCCCAGTGTCCCCAGCCCGGATCGATTGCAATCTTGGCGATGATGTCCGGAGCCTTGTTGAAGGAGAGTGTAGCGATGTCGGCGCAGCCGTTCAGTGTTTTATAGACGGGGACTGCGACGTCGATGGTGTTGCCTGCCGAGTCGGTTTCGACCTGGTTGGTGTAGTTCACGATCGATGTAGCAGGCGTGCAGGTGCTGATGGCCGCGTTGTAGTTGCCGCCATTGGCTCCGGCGCTACCGAGTACCGCGTAGGGTTCGTTGCCAGCCAAAGAGGCGGTGTAGAGAAGCTGCGGATTCTCAGCCGCGATACCGAAGGCGACGTTCTTGAGGGTCTTGGTTACGCGGAAGCCGTATTGGCGGGTCCAAACAAAGCCCGTGACGTAGTTCGGGTCTATGGTCTGCGGCGTCATGATGTCGCCGGAGAGGTTGGAGATGCCTTTTTTGTCTTCCGTGGCCAACGACCAAAGTTGCCCGCCTGTGAAGGCCCAGTGGTCGTTCGTTTCAGCCTGGCCCCAGATCACCCGCTGCCGAAGGACGTAGCTGTTGGACTGATTGTTATTGGAAGTAATTCCGGTGCCCAACCAATCGGCCTCGTAGTAGCCGCGGATAGTGCCCCAGTTTGTCTTGCCCTCAGCCATCAGCGTGACGCGCGACTGACGAGCGCTACCAAAGAACTCGCTGAGCGAGTACGCGTCAGAGCGTTCATAAGGAAGGGCGTTAAACGCGGTGGGAATGTCGCCACCGGTTGCTTTGGTGCGGTAAACAGTTTCACCAGCCGCGTAGCCGCCTGGTGTGAGAGTGATTCCCTTGTAGTGCAGGGTGCTTGGGTGGTCGATAGACTTCTTGATTGCGGAGGTTTCGTCTGAGACTGTCGTGGCCAGCGAGACTGCGTTGGCCTTCAGGTCGGTGACAGTGCCCTGCAGCGTTGAGACAGCAGCAGCATTGTCAGACGTGGCTTGCTGTTGGGCGGTAGCGTCAGCCTCAGCCTTGGCGGCTGCGGCCTGAGCGTCTGCTGCGGTCTGCTGCGCTTGTTTCAGCTCAGCATCCTTGGCGGCCAAGTCGCTCTTGAGACTGTCGATCTGGCTTTGAAGCTCTTGGCGAAGCGCTTGGATTTGGTCTTCTGCCACGCATGGCTTCTGAGGTTGTCTCTTATGCTTGACGGGCGCGGGGCAGTCGCCGTATGCGTAAGAGCCGGCAAAACTGGCCGCCAAAATTGCGAAGGCGGCAGTGTAAAGTCTGAGTTTCATTGAGCCTCTCTTTTCCCTCTTGGAACAGGTTGATTCGTGAAAGCATTCGTAGTCATCGCGAGCACTCTCTACTTCCGCATCCAGGAATCTGGAAACAGCATGTGTGCGGATATCCATGAAATTGCGAAAGGAATCCGAACGGCCGCAAAAAGAGCGAAACGCAGAATCGAACTTCTATTGGCCGTATCTGATTGAAAGGCTCGCAGAAGTAGATGAATATTTGACTAATTCACAGAGTTTTAACAGACGGAAACCGTGTCAACTGCGCACGAAATCGCAGCGAAGCTCAGCATCAAAATTCATCGATTATTAACGGAGAATTGCGAGTGTGCGCGGGGTCAATAACAGCGCGAGGAAGTGGGGGGTATTGTTGACAACTTTCGCACGCTTAGAATGGCTACTCGGTTTTGCCGGCGCTTAGCAAGTTGGCCAGGAGGCGATAAGCGCCCGGCACGAGATCCGGAAACTGCCGATAGAGAGCGTAGGCGACATAAATATAGGTTCCTTTGCCGGGATGAGCCACAAGGAGTCCGCCGCGCTGAGGATCCTGGCCGGCGTCAGCGGTCTGTGTCAGAGCGGTGTAGGCGGGGTCCCATGATTCGAGAAAAGAGTGGCCACGTTCCTCGACCCAGCCATCAAAATCAGCCTTAGTAATCTGGTTTGGCGATGTCAGAAGCGAGTTCGCAGGATCGAGAAACTGGACGGGAGCCTGTTCGTCGACGACACGCTCGGGAGCATGGCCCATCGAGAGTGGAATGGGACCAGGAAAGCTTCCGCTTTGATACTGAACAATGAGGGTGCCACCCTGGCGTACGAACTCGTTGAGGCGGGACTGAGCGGCGGCGAGTTCTTTGCGCACGGAATAGGCGCGAATACCGATGACGATCACGTTCCAATGTGAAAGATCGCCAGTGAGAAGTTCGGTGGCGGAGAGGAGATGGGGTGTGACACCGAGACTCTCGATGGCGTCGGGAACCAGATCGCCCGTGCCCATTACGTAGCCGATGCGCAGGCCCGGAGCGAGTTTCACATCGACCTTGCGGGTGAGAAGTTCAGCGGGCCAGTACTGGTTGTAGGGACGAAGGCCTGGATAGCCTACGCTGATCCAGCCAGTCTTATAGTCGTGGCCTCCAGAATGTGCGATGGCCTCAATTGAAAATGCGCCGGTTTGTTCAGCGGCCGGAGTGACAGAAAAGTGGAACGACTCGGTGTCTCCGGCGGTGGGGAGGTGGAATTGTGCCTGGGCGGGCTCAGCGCGCCAACCCGCGGGCAGCTTGAGCTCGATGGCGCCCTCAGCTGCGGACTGGCTGTGAACCGTGACGTTGACAGGCAAGGCACTGCCGTCGATGGGCAGCAGGCGGGCAGCGGGCTCGATACGCACACCGATGGCCGGGGTAACGACGAGCGGCTGGTAGACGCCACCGGGTCCAGTGACGCGCTCAAGGGTCTGCACCACCTGGCCGATGCGGATCGGAACGCCCTCGAAGGTGTACTCGGCCCACGCCGCAAGGGGCCACGGCGCAAACGAGCGCTCTCGCCAGGCGGGATTGGAGATGTCGTAATACGGTTGCTCGATCGAGGGTCGCGTGAAGAAGGGCTGCGTGGGCAGAGCGTTGTGGGCAGCGGTCACGCTGAAAATGGGATCGCAGGTAGCCGCGGTTGGATCGATCTTGCCCACAGTGATCTGGCTCTTCCATGTGTCCCCAGTTGTGCTTTCGAGCCAGATGCGGTTGAGTGTTGCCGCTTCTTGCTGAGCAGTGTGGACGCGGACTCGGAACTCTTCGCCGGGTGAGACGCTGCGCGGAGTCTCATCGGCGGTGGCGCCGCGGAATCCGCTGAGCTGCGCGCTGGTCTCGTTAGTTCGGAATGCAATGAGGTCGAGGCCGAGAAGATTGCTCAGCGCCGACTGGAACTCGTCGATCTTTGCATCCAGTTCAAACAGCAGTGAAGCCTTGGCCTGCGCATCGAGACTGCTGGAAGCGACGCGGGCGCGCAGCTCGAGGGTCTGGCGATAAATGGGCGCGAGCGAGTGAGCTAACGCGATGTTTGCATGGCAAGGGCAATTTGCTTCGAGGGAATTCAGTCCGCCTTGAATATGATTCAAGGCTTGCGACAACCACTCCGGAGCGGCTGGAGCAGACAGGTGGGCGAGGCCGCCAACGCCGGTGTCGATATTCACCTTGCTGTTGCGGAAGAGGCTATCGTCTGTGTTGCCGGCGGGGCCCCTCGCTTGTGCGGCGACCGCCCAGAGGTGGTAGCTGGTGGTGGAGGGGCCGCTCAGGGTGGGATTAGCGCCGCCGTATTGAGACTTCTGCTCGCCCCAGCCCTCGCGGGCGATCTGGACGTAGCTGCGGCCGAGGGCAGGGTCGCGGGTACCGACTTGGATTGTGACATCGGCGGAGAGTGCACCGGTTGTCCACTCGCCGGTGATGTAGTTGTGGAACCTAGCCGGCGCCCACTTGCCGGTGGCGTAGTCGAACATGCCCTTGTCAGTGACCGGCGCGAAGGGCGTCATGGAGTAGACGGCGAGCGGCTGCCAGGGCTCGAGGCCGTCTTTGAGCTGGTCAGGAAAGACGGTGGGATCAGCGGCGGCCTTGAAGACCTCTTGCGCGATCTCACCGGAAACCTGGTGGTGGCCGTGGCCATCGGTTACGCCGCCGACGAAGGTGGAGACGATAACCTGCGGGCGCTCGCGGCGCACAGCGAGCACGGCGTCGTAGAGAACGCGGTCATGGCCCCATTTCGAGAAGGCCTCTTCCTGGGTTTTGGAGAAGCCGAAATCGGCTTCAGTGCCCCAGAGCTGTTTTGCTCCGTAGTATTCGTCGGCCTTGAGCAGTTCATTCGTGCGAATAATGCCGAGCGCGTCGTCGCTCTCGGCGGACATGGCGTTTTGTCCGCCCTCGCCGCGGGTGAGCGTGAACAGGATGGCGCGCACGCCAAGGCCGCGGGTGAGATATGTGAGCAGCGCGCCGTCTTCGTCGTCGGGATGCGCGACGATCATCATGACACTGGCCGTGGTGTTGAGGCGCTTGAGCGACTGCTCGAGAGCGGCCTCGCCGCGATCCTCAGGCAACGTGAGCGCGATGGCGGACGGCTCGGCGGCGGGCAACTCCGCGAGCGGAGCGGATTGCTGTTGCGCGTTGAGTTGAAGCGCGCCCGCGGCGGCGCAGAGGAGCGCGGCGATGACGGCTGACGCTGCTGAAGGTTGAAGTCTGAGGCCAGGAATCATGGTCTTGGCCAGTGTACAATCCGTGCAGCATTTACGCGGAATTCACGTGCTCCCATCCACCACGACAAACCCAGAAAATCTCGAACGGCGCATCGGCCTTCGCTCTGCCGTGTTGTTTAACATGCTCGAGATGATCGGGGTTGGCCCGTTCATCACGCTGCCGCTGGTGATCGCTGCAGCGGGCTACCGGCTCAGCGTGGGAGCGTGGTTGCTGGGCGCTGCGATCGCGGTCGCCGACGGGCTGGTGTGGGCGGAGCTGGGTGCGGCGTTTCCACGCGCGGGCGGATCGTATGCATTTTTGCGTGAGATCTACGGGCCGGATCGCGCGGGCAATTGGCTCAGCTTTCTCTACGTGTGGCAGCTTAGCTTTTCAGCACCGCTGTCGATTGCGTCGGGGTGCATTGGACTGTCGAGCTTTCTCGCTTGGTTCTGGCCGGGACTTGAGTCTGCTCCTTTCGCTGTTGTGCCGGCGCTGCACTATGCAAACTTTGCGGCGGCGGGCGCGTGTCTGCTGGTGACGGCGCTGCTCTATCGCAATCTGAGCTCAGTAACGCGGCTCGCGTGGGTGCTGTTTACGGGCGTGATGGCGGCGCTGGTCGGCGTGATCACGTCAGGGTTTGCTCATGCGGCCGCGACGGGCGGCTGGCACATGCCGCAGTCGCCGTCGGTGTCGATTGGCGTGGCGATCGGCGGGTTGGCGCAGGCCACGCTGATTGCGACGTATGACTACTGGGGCTACTACAACATCACCTTTCTCGGCAGCGAAGTGCGGCAGCCGGAGAAGACGATTCCGCGAGCGATCCTGCTGTCGGTGCTGTTTGTATCGGCGTTTTATGTGGCGATGAACCTGGCCGCATTGCCCTCGTTGCGCGATGCTGCGGCGCATGCAGCGGAAAGCGCAACGCTGCGGGCACAACTGGTGGCCGCGATCGCGCGGTCGGCGTTTGGAACGTGGGCCGGCTACACGATTGCGGCGCTCATCGTATGGACGGCGTTTGCATCGGTGTTTTCGCTGCTGCTCGGCTACAGTCGCGTGCCCTATGCGGCGGCTCGCGATGGGAACTACTTTCACTTCCTTGCGGCGGTTCATCCCAAGCACGGGATTCCGCATCGTTCGCTGGTGGCGCTGGGGCTGGTGGCGACGGTGTTCTGCTTTTTCAGCCTGCAGCAGGTGATCACAATGCTGGTGATTACGCGGGTGCTGCTGCAGTTCTTTTTGCAGCAGGCCGGCGTGATGTTGTTGCGTGTGCAGAGGCCGGAGCTGCCGCGACCGTTCAGGATCCCGCTGTATCCGCTGCCGCCGCTGGCAGCGATGGCAGGGTTCATCTTCATCCTGGTGAAACGCGAGAACGCGTTGCAGGGCATCGGCGTCGCGGCCGCGATTGCCTGCAGCGGGACGGCGATCTATCTGCGGCGAGCGAAGCGACTTGGGCAGTGGCCGTTTTAGAGACAGTAAACAGAAGACAGACGACAGTGGACAGAGGTCAGTGAAGAAGTGAAAAGTGAAGCATTGAAGCAGTGAGGAAGGGAAAAACGAGGCAGCGGGTTAGCGGGCCTACTGCACTGTTTTTGGGGCAGGAGGGGCGAAGACAGGGCGAATGGGGTAGGGGGAGGGGGTGGGGGTGCCCTCCGAGTTAACTGCTTTGCTTGCAGCGTAGACATTGCGAGAGGTAGCCATTTGGCGAAGGTTTGGCGAAGACGGAGAAATTGCACCAGGAATAGTGCGCCAACAGCTATAAGGAACGGGTTAGCTGCGGGCTGCCGCATGCAAATCTCCTCGTAAAAGCAAAATGGCCGCGCAAAGGCGGCCACGTCTGGTGCAGATTTAACTGACTACATCTATTGTACAGATTTCTTAGAGATAAACCGCAAACTCGATCAAAGAGAATTGCGAATGGAATCAACGAGTTGCAAATTATTTTTCGGATTACCTATTGACAAGAATTGGAGGGGGCGGAGCTGGCCTGGCGCGGCAGTCTCATTCTGTGCGGAGCGCGATGAGAGGCTCAATGCGCGCGGCGCGGCGGGCCGGCACAGCGCTTGCAGCGAGAGCCACGAAAGCGACACCGGCGGCAGCGGCCAAGTAGCTCGTGGCGTCGAGCGGCGTGACTCCATAGAGCGATGAGGCCAGCGCATCGCCGGCGAGAATTGCAAGGGGAACGCCAAGCGCGACGCCTGAGGCGGTCAGCATCAAGCTGTCTTTGAGGATCATCCAGACGACCTGCCCGCGCCGCGCGCCCATGGCCATGCGCACCCCGATCTCGGCCGTGCGCATATTCACTCGATAGGCAAGCGTGCCGTAGAGTCCGGTAGCCACGAGGACCACGGCGAGGAGGCCGAAAAAGCCAGCGAGCCGCGCGAAGAGAATCTGGTTGGAAATGGTGAGATCGTATTGCGCGCGCTGGGTCATGGGCTTGATGAGGGGCAGGTTAGGATCGATTTGCTGGAGGGCCTGGCGGGCGGCAGGCAGAATGGCGAGGGGCTGCCCGTGGACGCGCAACTCGACATCCATTTTGCCGATGACGGGAATTTGGGCGTACATGTACCAGGCCATGGGCGCCGGGGTTTCGTCGATGCTGCGATATTTGTGGTTTTTGACGACGCCGATGACGGTCATCTGGTAGGTTCCATCTTCGGACCCAATGGTGTGGCCGAGGGGATTCTGATTGGGGAAAAAGCGGTTTGCGAACTCCTCGTTGATGATGCCGACGTGAGGCGAGGTGGGAGTATCGGAGTCGGAGAAGTCGCGACCCGCGAGAATCGGGACACCCAGCGTCGCGAAGAAGCCGGGACCGACCACGTTGGTGCGCACGGATCGGGAACCGCCGTTGGGCACATCGGGCAACTTGCCGTCGACCTGCATGTCGCCGTTGTCGGACGAGTAGGAACCAATGCGCCACATCATGACGGACGCCGATTCCACGCCGGGAAGGGCACGCAATTTGTCGAGCAACTGGATGTAGAATTGCCGGCCCTGGGCAAGGGACTTGACGTCGGGATTGACGCCGAAGACGACCAAACCGTTGACGCGCATACCGAGCGGAGTGTTCTCGAGATTGCGCAGGGTGCGAATGAGGAGACCGGCGCCGACGAGCAGCACCACGCACAGTGTCATCTGCAGAACAACGATGAGCTTGCCGGTGCGCGACTTGCCGGCATTGCTGCTGGAGGTGGGCGCCGAGGTTTTTAGCGCGAGCGCAGGCCCGGCAGAGAGCGCGATGCGCAGCGGCGCGAGCGAGAAAAGCAACGCGGCGACAACGAGGATGCTGAGCGTGAAGAGAAGGACGGTGTGGTCGGGGGCGAGGCTCGACTCGATCTGGGCCCACGCGGCAAGCGCGCGAGTGGCGAAGATGGCGAAGAGCCAGGCCAGCACTCCGCCGGCTGAAACGAGCAAAAGGCTCTCAGTGAGCAATTGGCGAAGCAGTTCGCGCCGGCCAGCGCCCAGTGCAAGGCGCAGACTGAATTCGCGCTGCCGTGTTGCGTTGCGAGCCATGAGCAGCATGACGACGTTGGTGAGCGCGATGAGCAGGACCAGGCCGACCATGCCCATCAGCACGCGCAAGGGCCTGCCGTATTGCTGGTCGTACCCCGGGAATCCTTTTGCGTCTTCGAGGCTCAAGGAAGGTGGTTTTTCGCCCGAGGCGGGCGCACCGAGCCCCGCGTAGGCGGCTGATTGAAATGCCGGATTGAGAGTCGCGACGGCCTGCTCTCGAGAGACGCCGGGGCCGAGACGCCCGATGAGGTACAGGCACCACCAGGTTTGATCGGCGATGTAGTTCTTGCCGTTTTCGATGGGGTTGCCCCAGGCATTGAGCTGGGGGTGATTCTGCAACGGAATCCAGAAGTCGGTTGAACTGCCGGCTTCGACGCCCTCGAAGCCCTCAGCGGCTATGCCGATGATCGTAAAAGGGACGCCGTTGACGTGCAGGATGGTTCCGAGCACCTCGGGGTTGCGCGCGAAACGTCGCGTCCAATAGTCGTAGCTGATGACGGCG
>Ga0181537_10000997_pt1 | contig 26507 bp, 22 predicted proteins | sample PEATcosm2014_Bin_39_FD_119765 | JGI IMG/M metagenome (GOLD analysis project Ga0181537, IMG submission 119765) | Peatland microbial communities from MTU Mesocosm Facility, Houghton, MI, USA - PEATcosm2014_Bin23_10_metaG | ecosystem: Environmental > Terrestrial > Soil > Wetlands > Peat | place...
CAACTACATTTGTAGGAGAAGTGCAAGCTCTGCTCGCCATCTTTCGCCTGCGGCAACGCTCCCTCGTTCGCGCCCTTGCGCTCTCGCTCGGCGCATTCATCGGCAGCCTGCTCCTCGCCGGCTTTCCACACCTCGAAAACCTTCACGGCTCCCGATGGCAGATCGTGGCCCTCTTCATCGCGGCGTGGGGTATGAGCGAAACTGCCCGCTGCCTGCGCCATAAATGGACCCTCTACCACGCGGGCATTCTTCTGCTTCTTTACGCCGACCTGATGATCCTGGCCATGATCGTCTTTCTCGTCGCGTATTAAGTGTGCTTCATCCTGGGTTTCCCACCGAGAATTTCAGTGTGCCTCATCCCGCAATTGCCGTGTAGCATGAGCAGTGCGCAGGTCCCACCGGCGTTCCGCGCGGACGCTCACTGCTCCCGAGCAACGCAAATCCGGTGTACCGTTGTGCGCACAGGAGGAAAGACATGCTGAAAGGCTTTCGTGACTTCATTCTTCGTGGCAACGTGGTCGACCTGGCAGTCGCTGTTATTCTCGGCGCCGCCTTCAACTCGATCGTCGCTTCCCTGGTGGGCGACGTTCTCAATCCGCTTATCGCAGCCACCATCGGAAAGCCCGATTTCAGCAGCGTCGTCCTTCATGTGGGCGGCGGCGCCATAAAGGTCGGCAACTTCTTCAACGCGCTGGTCTCGTTCATCATTATCGCCAGCGTGGTCTACTTTGCCATCGTGCTGCCGATGAATGCTCTGCTCGCGCGCCTCAAGAAGCCCGACGCGCCTCCACCGGCTCCTGAAACCAAGATCTGCCAGGAATGCCTGAGCGCCATTCCCATCAAGGCACGCCGCTGCGCGCAGTGCACTCAACCAGTTGCCTAGTCGAGTTCCCTCAGCGCCGGCGACATCGAATAGGTCGCGACAAATAGCAGTGCAGCCTGCCCGGCCATCGCCGCCAATGCGTGACCGGTATCCACATGGCGCGACATCTCGCCCGCCATCAGCGATCCGAGCGGCGGCAATCCCAAAAAGCTCATCGTGTAAATGCTCATCACGCGTCCTCGCATCTCGTCTGAAGCGAGATGCTGGATCGAAACGTTGAAGCACGAGATCATCAGGATTCCATTGAAGCCCTCGACGAACGCCAGACACTCGGAAAGCGCAAAGCTGCGGGACAAGCTGAAGCCGATGATCGCAAAGAAGAAAATCACTCCGGTAAACGTCAGCACAGTGCCCCGATGCCGCAGCACTCCGAGAAACGCAACCGTCATCGCCGCCAATACCGCGCCCAGTCCCGATGCAGCCAGCAGAAAGCCAAGGCCGCGTTCTCCCGCGTTCAACTGAATCTTGGCGAAGTAGGGGATGAACGTCAAAAATGGAATCCCCAAGAAACTCACCACGATCGTCATCCACATCAGCACCAGCATTTGCCGTTCGCTGCGCAGATATGCAAATCCGCCGTGCAGACTTGCCCACATGCTCTCGTGACGCGCCGGCCTCTCTTCTGGATAGTGGATGCGCACCAGCGCCCACAACACTGCGAGAAAGCTGAGGCCATTCAGAAAAAAGTTTCCCGCTACGCCAAATATCGCCATTGCGTAGCCGCCAAGCGTCGGCCCCAGAATTCGGGACATATTGAACTGCGCTGAGTTCAGCGCGATTGCGTTCGTGAGGTCTTCGCGCGGCACAAGTCGCGGCACGAGTGCCTGGTAGCTCGGCGCGTTCATCGACATCGCGACGCCGTTGCAGAAAGCGATCGCCACCACCTCCCACACCGTGATGATCTTGAACCACGCCAGCGCAGCCAGCAGGAACGCCAGCAGCATCATCGTCGTCTGGGTAACGAGCAGCAGCCTGCGCTTATTCACGCGATCCGCGATCACTCCGCCAAACAACGAAAACAGCAGAAATGGAATTGACCCCGCGAACCCCACCACGCCCAGCCAGAATGCCGAGTTGGTCAGCAGCAGCACCAGCCAGCCTTGTGCCACATTCTGCATCCACGTGCCGATGTTCGATAGAAAGTTGCCGCTCCAGAAGAGCCTGAAGTTGCGGTTGCGGAGCGCGCGCACCATCCTCGGCATCGCTTCAGGACCGGCGTCGCCCAACACCGGCGCTACCTCTATCGGCTGCGCGGCTTCCTCCCTCGATTCATCCTGCGCACGCCGATCCGGGTCCAGAGAGAGCCCTCCGATAACTTAGTGTAAGCTGATGTGAATTGTGGCGCGCCGTTTGCCGCCACACTGCTGCTCCCCTTTTCTTCACGGCAAAGGCTCATGCTCATTCGAAAATCCATTTCTCTTCTCCTCCTTCTCGCTTTCATGAATGGTTCGCAGCAGCCGCGGTCTGACGCGCAGGCGTCTGCTGCACCTGGCTTCGGCTATATCGACTTCAGCAAGGAGGCCGCCATTGAGGCCAAATTCCTCGACGTGCCCAATGCCAAGCTGGCCGGGGAAGAGTTGAAGACGCTCACCGCAGTGCCCCACATGGCCTCGACTCCTGAAGATCATAAGACTGCCGAATATGTTGCCGAGAAATTCCGCGCTGCCGGCCTCGAGACTGAAATCGTTCCCTATCGCGTCCTGTTGAATCAGCCCAAAGTTGTCCACGTCGAGGCATTCGACGACACGGGCAACAAGCTTATGACCGGCCCTGCGCGCGAACACGTTGAGGGCGACAAATTCCAAGATGACCCGCGCATCGTCATGCCCTTCAACGGTTCCTCGGGCTCCGGCGATGTCACTGGCGAAGTGGTCTACGCCAACTTCGGCCGCATCGAGGACTTCAAGCAACTTGATGCTGACCACATTGACCTGCACGGCAAAATTGTCATCACGCGCTATGGCGGCAACTTCCGCGGCGTCAAGGTCTACCTCGCTGAGCAACGTGGAGCCGCCGGCGTGCTCATCTATTCTGACCCGCAAGACGACGGCTACTACAAGGGCGACCCCTATCCGCTTGGCCCCTGGCGGCCCGACACCGGCGTGCAGCGCGGGTCCGTTCAGTATCTATTCAAATATCCCGGCGACCCGGAGACTCCTGGCGTCGCGTCGACGCCTGATCTGCCCGATTCTGCGCGCATCAACCCCGACGGAAACCAGCCCCACATCATCTCCATCCCCATCAGCTATCACGATGCGTCGCCGATCCTGCAGGCGCTCAAAGGCCCCGGTGTGCCGGCGGGATGGCAGGGCGCGCTACCCTTTCGCTATCACCTTGGTCCCGGTGGCGTACGGGTCCATCTTGTCTCGCAGCAGGATTACCAGCGCCGCTTGATCTGGGATGTTGTTGGCAAGATTAAAGGCGCGGTGCAGCCGGACGAGTGGGTCATCAGCGGCAATCATCGCGATGCCTGGGTCTACGGAGCGGTCGATCCCAACAGCGGCACAGCCGCCATGCTTGAAGCGATCCATGGCCTCGGCGCGTTGCTCAAAGACGGTTGGCGTCCGAAGCGCACCATCGTCTTCTGCAGTTGGGACGCGGAAGAGGAAGGCCTCATCGGATCAACAGAATGGGTGGAGCAGCATGCGCAGATCCTCGATCGCGCCGTAGCCTATTTCAACGTCGATGTTGGGGTTGCCGGCACGGAGTTTTCTGCCGCAGCCGTTCCTTCGCTCAAGCAGTTTGTCCGCGACGTCACCCAGTCCGTGTCCAGCCCACTTGGCGGCACTGTCTACCAAGAGTGGCGTCTTAACCGGGGCCACGCCGACGAGCATCGCGCCTCCAATGCGCCACCGCCGTCCGGCGAAGAGGTTCATGTCAACGACCTCGGCTCGGGCTCTGACTTCACGCCTTTCCTGCAGCATGCCGGCGTGCCATCCACCGACATCGGGTCTGAGGGGCCCTACGGCGTCTACCACTCCGCTTTTGACAACTACCAGTGGTTCGTCTTGAACGCCGACCCTCATTTCGTCTATCTGCAGGAAATGGCGCGCGTCTTCGGACTCGAATCTCTGCGCATGGCCGACGCTGATGTTTTGCCCTACGATTACCCGGCCTATGCTCGCGAGATCTCGGCCTATATTGACTCCGCGAAACACAAAGCCATCGATGCCGGCCTGTCATCGCTCGACTTTGGCCCCGCCCTTGTTGCAGCGACTCGTTTCTCCGCCGCAGCCGCCAAAGCGCACTCCGCGCAGGCCGCACCTACTGGCGACCTCGCTCACCTGAATCAGTCTCTCCGCGCCGCTGAGACTGCCCTGCTCTCTCCCGCTGGCCTGCCAAATCGTCCCTGGTATAAGCACACTATCTATGCCCCGGGCGAATACACCGGCTATGCGGCAGTCGTGATTCCTGGCGTCAACGAGGCCATCGACGCAAAGGACGGCCCACGAGCCGCCCAGCAACTAGGCGTGCTCACTCAGGCACTCGATCGTGCCGCGCTAACCCTCAGCTCTGTGCCATGAGAAACAGGGAGGGGCAGACTCCTTCAACAATCTCATCGACTCTCGAAGCGAGAAATGCAGCCCCCTAGCGGCCAATCCGTATGTTGATTCTCCCCAGCAATTGAACGACGGTGACAACTACCGCTATCAACACAGCTATCACGAGAATCTGCAGTATGGTTTGTTTTGCGGTTTGTCTTACTGGTTTTTCGCCCAAACGCGACCCGCTTTCAACTGAAAAATCACTTTATACTTTCACCCAGTCAATCGACAACAGGTTGCCCATCTTTGGTTTACGTCCGAACGAACAGCCACTGTAGCCTCTGGCGAAACCTCAATTTCAAGCCCCCTCGCCGTGTGACCCAAATCACTCATGTTGGGCCAAGCCGTTGACCCGCCCTGTTTACCCTCGTATCGTTAAAGCTGCATATGAAGACTTCCTCAAATTCCCTGCGCATCGGCCTTGCCGTGGTCATCATCCTCGGCACCATCGGTTGGCTGGCCTTCAGTGGCTACGGCTCAAGCAAGAGCTATTACGTCACGATCGCCGAGCTTGGCGGTCTGGGCGACAAGGCTTACAAGAGCAACCTGCGCGTGGAGGGATTTGTAAAGCCCGGCTCTATCGAGCAGAACGGCACGCATGTCACGTTTGTGATGAATGAGTTTGAGAGCCACTCGCCCAAGGCTGCTACAGGCCGCGTGCTCACCGTCAACTACAAAGGCTCCGAGCCGCCGCCGGACACATTCAAAGATGATTCCCAGGCTCTTGCGATCGGCACCTTCGGCCGCGACGGCGTCTTCCATGCCACCGAATTGCAAGCCAAGTGCGCCAGCAAATATGCGCCCGCGCAACCCGGCCAGACGAAACCCGCCGCTGCCGCCCCTGCTAATCCCCGCGCCGCCGCTGCAACAACTAATGCTCCTTATTCTGCCGGCCCGGCCGCAGAATAGTCCCCATGAACGCGCTCGCCCCTGAGGCTGCTAGCTCGACCCTCTGCGCCAGCCTCAATCAGGTTTCCAAGCTGTTTGGATCCTTTGCCGCACTGCGCCAGGTCTCGGTCGATCTCGAGCCTGGTCGCTGCTATGTGCTTATTGGGGAGAACGGCGCCGGCAAGTCGACTCTGCTGCGCATCCTCGCCGGATTACTGCGCCCCACCCACGGCACTGTAAAAGTCTTCGGCAATCTCGAACCATTTGATGCCCGCGCCCGCATCGGTTACATGAGCCACGCGCCCATGCTCTATGACGAACTGACTGCGAAAGAAAACCTGCAATACTTCGCCAGCCTTTATCCCGGGCGAAAATGTCTGTCGCCTGCCGAAGCATTGCGACAAGTCGGCCTTGATCCCGATCTGCCCCGCACGCTGGGCCAGTATTCGCAGGGCATGCGCCAGCGCACCTCACTCGCCCGAGTACTGCTGCCTGTTCCTGAGTTGCTTCTGCTCGACGAGCCGTTTTCCAACATGGACGTCGAATCGGTGCGTCAGATGGTCGAGCTGCTCGCCGGTTTTCGTCAGGGCAATCGCACCATCATCATCACTACCCATCAACGCGACTCCGCTGCCCCTATCGCCGACTGGATTCTCGCCCTGAAGGCCGGTCGCGTCGCATCTTTTGAGCCGGGGAACCCGACGCTATGAAGACTAATGGCGCGCGCTTCCTCGAGAGCCTCGGCATTCCATTTGAGCTGCGCGAGTATGAAGTCGACCCCGACGATCTCTCGGCGATCACCGTTGCCAAAAAGATCGGCATGCCGCCCGAACAGGTTTTCAAGACGCTGCTCGTGACTGGCGGGCCGAATATCTACCGGTTCGCCGTTATTCCTGGCGATGCCGAACTCGACTTCAAAAAACTCGCCCGGGCCGCCGGCCTGCGCAAAGCTGAAATGGCGCCTTTGAAAGACGTGCAACCGTTCACCGGCTATATTCGCGGCGGCGTCACCCTTTTCGGCGCGAGAAAGCCCTACCCCGCCTACATCGACGAGACCGCAATCCTCTTTGACAAAATCAGTGTCTCCGCCGGAACGCGCGGCACGCAGTTGATTCTCAGCCCGGAGGACTACCTCCGTGCTGCCCAGGCGCTCGAAGTCGAAGTGCAGACCGCCGACTTGACCAAGTCCCGAACTGCGGAGGGCCAGGCATGACATCTGCCCTCTGGACTCATCTCGTAAAGGATCTGCGCATCGAGTGGCGCTCAAAAGAGGCCATCAACTCCATGCTCTTTTTTGCGTTGCTGGTGGTCGTGCTCTTCTCGCTGGCCTTTGATCCGCGCGGAGCCTTTGCGCAACAGATCGCCGGCGGCGTGCTCTCTGTCGCCACCATGTTCGCCTCGGTGAGCGCGCTCAATCAGGCCTGGGCTCGCGAAATCCGCCACCAGGTGCTCGACGCGCAGCGCATGGCGCCCACGCCCGGCGCGGAACTCTTCTTTGCCAAGGTGCTCGCCAATTTCCTCTTCGTCACCATCGTGCAGATCGTGCTCGCCCCCGTCTTCCTCGTCATGTATAACCTGCGCATTGAGGGCCAGGGCTGGCTGCTTGCGCTGGTTCTGCCGCTCGGCACATGGGCCCTGGTTGCCAACGGAACCTTCTTCGCAGCGCTCTCTATCCGGAGCCGCAACCGCGAGCTGCTCCTACCGCTGATTCTCTTCCCCATCTTCACGCCCGCTCTGCTGGCCATGGTGCAGGCGACAACTGCCATCCTCACCGGCGAGAGCGACCCCGGCCTCTGGATCAAGCTACTGGTGGGCTACGACATCATCTTCACCACCGTCAGCCTGCTGCTCTTCGAGGTAATTCTTCATGCGGAGTAACATCCATCCTTCGACGGAGACTGCACTTTCACCACCGTCGTACACTGAAAGGTTCTCAGGCAGGTCCACGCCATGAAAAAACTCGCCATCGGCCTTTACGCCGCAGTCACCATTGCGCTCATGATCTGGGGCTTCTACCAGGCCATGTATGTCGCACCCACCGACGCCATGCAGGGCGAGATTTTTCGCATCATCTTCTACCACGTGCCCTCGGCGTCGGTTGCCTTTCTCTTTTTTGCCGTCAGCCTGCTCGGCTCCATCGGCTTTCTCTCTTATCGCCGCAGCCATCCGCAGTGGGCGCAGGTCGCTGACGCATGGGCGCTCGCTGGAGCCGAAGTCGGCGTCGTTTTCTGCACCGTCGTGCTCACCACCGGGCCACTCTGGGGCCGCCGCGCCTGGGGCATCTGGTGGACATGGGATGCGCGCCTCACCACTACCCTCGTGCTCTGGCTCATCTACGTCAGCTACCTGCTGCTGCGCCGCTTTGCCGCCGGCCCGCAGGTGCAGACGCTGGCCGCAGTGCTCGGGATTTTTGGCGCGCTCGACGTTCCCATCGTCTACATGTCAAACCGCTGGTGGCGCACGCAGCATCCCGCCCCCGTCTTTGGTGGGGCGCAGGGCTCCGGCATGGACAAGTCGATGCTCGGCCCATTTATGTGGAACATGCTCGCCTGGTTCTGCTGGGGCGTCTTCATCCTGATTTTGCGCTATAACGTGGAACGCAAACACCAGCTCAACGCTGAAGCTGAAGCACAGGAAGCGCTCGAGGCCAACGCTTAACCCACCAAAGAATTACTCGAAGACGAGGAAAAACATGGATCAAGCCGCCATTCTCGATCACCAATTCGTTATCGCCGCCTACACCGTGACATGGGCGTTGCAGCTCGGTTATCTCGCGTGGCTCGCCGTCAAGTGGGGCGCCGAAAAACGCGCTGCCGCACGCCGGACAAACAACTCGCGCTAGTCGCGAATGAGCGCTGCGCGTGGCCGGACCCTAAAACAAGACCGTTCGCAGCTCACTGCCGTAAAATTGAAGTACCAAGAGGCCGTCAATGTTAGTCGTCATGAAAGCGCAGGCCACCGAAGAACAGATACAGGCAGTCTGCGAGTACATCGAAAAGCTGGGCTACCGCGCCCACTCCATGCCCGGTGCGCAGCGCACTGCGATCGGCATCACCGGCAACCAGGGTGAAGTCGAACGCGGCAACCTCGAAGAGCTCTCGGGCGTCGCCGAAGTCATTCGCGTCACTAAGCCCTATAAGCTCACCAGCCGCGACGTTAAAGAAGAAGACACCATCATCCGTTTTGCCGGCACCGACGCCACCATCGGCGGGCGCAATCTGGCCATCGTGGCCGGGCCCTGTTCCATCGAGAGCCGCGAACAGGCCTTTGCCATCGCCGAGCAGGTCGCCGCCACCGGCGCGCAGTTTTTTCGCGGCGGAGCCTACAAGCCCCGCACCTCGCCTTACGCCTTTCAAGGGCTGGGCGTCGAAGCTCTCAGGATCATGGCCGAGATCCGCGACCGCTTTGGCCTGCGCATCATCACCGAAGCCATCGACAACGAAACTCTTGACCTGGTCGCCGAGTGGGCCGATGTGATTCAAATCGGCGCGCGCAATATGCAGAATTTTTCGCTGCTCAAGCACGCCGGCCGCATGCGCAAGCCCGTCCTGCTCAAGCGCGGCCTCTCTGCCACGCTCGACGAATTTCTGATGGCCGCCGAATACATCCTCAGCGAGGGCAATTACGAAGTCATCCTCTGCGAGCGCGGCGTGCGCACCTTTGCCGACCACACCCGCAACACGCTCGATCTCAGCATCGTGCCCGCGGTGCAACGCCTCAGCCACCTGCCGATCCTCGTTGACCCGAGCCACGGCACCGGCAAGCGCGACAAGGTGCTGCCGATGGCCCGCGCCGCAGTTGCTGTCGGAGCTGACGGCATTCTCGTCGAGGTGCACAACCACCCCGAACTCGCGCTCTCTGACGGCCCGCAGTCCATCTATCCCGATCAGTTTGCGCGCATGATGGACGAGATTGAACAGATTGCCCCGGTGGTGCACCGCAAGCTGCCGCGCGGCATTCACATCGGAGCCCCCGCGGCCGACGCGCATGTCGCCAAAGCTCGCTAAACCCGCTTTCTCTAAACCGGCATTCCAGATCTCGATGCGGGGGTCGGGGAAGGCATTGGTGTTTGCGGCGTGCGGGGCGATTCTCTCTCTCACCGCCTGCCGCCCGCACGACTTTCCGCAATACCCGCCCAACTATCGCGAGTACATGTACGTCACTAACGGCGGCAGCGCAACCGTCTCGGTCTATGACGTGGTTAACGTGCGCCTCGATCGAGAAATCGCGGTGGGTCAGGATCCGGTCGCGGTGGCGGCCAGCCCTACGCGCAATGAAATCTACGTCGTCAACTTCGGCGCCGCTGGCTGGTATGGTTCGGTCTCAGTCATCAACGCAGAGAACAACTCGGTTGCCGCGCGCATCTTTGTGCGCGCCCAGCCTGTGGCGATCGCGCTCGACCCCGATGGCAAGTTCGGTTACGTCGCCAACTCGGCCTCCAATAGCATTTCCGTTCTCGACCTGCAGGCCCGCCGCGAAGTTGCCGTGATCGGCGCGGGCGAGCAGCCTGACGCGCTGCGCGTTTCGCCCGACGGCAAGACTCTCGCAGTCGCCAATCGCGCGGGCAACTCCGTCAGCCTCTTCGATACCGCGACGCTCCAGGTCCGCGACGTCTTTTCGGGATGCCCTGGCGCGAGCGATGTGGTGATACTTCCCGACTCATCGAAAGTCTTTGCGGCCTGCTCTGCCGGGCATCAGGTCATGGCCATTGCGCTGGCTCATGCCGCGCACGCCGGCCAACAGGATCAAGTGCCCACCGATCGGCTGGAAGCACTGCTCGACGTGGGCCGCAATCCTGTGCAACTCGCTCTCAAGCCCGACGGCGGCGAAATCTTCGTCTCCAATGCCCTCTCCGATTCCATCTCCGAAGTCATCACCGGCACAGACGACGTGCTCGGTGCCTACCTCATGGGAGCCAATCCGGTGCGCGGCCTTGTCTCGGCCGACAATTCTCTGCTCTATGTCGGCAACCTGCGCTCGCAGGAGGTGACGATCTATGCCATCGACGACGGCAAGCGCGCTGGAGCGATCCAGGTGGGCGACGGCCCCACGGCGCTGGCGTTCTCCGCCGCCGGGCATCTGTTGTTCGTAGTCAACGCGCACTCGGGAGACATCGCCGTGGTGCGCACGGCCTCGCACTCGCTCTTCACGATGCTGCCCGCCGGCCACAGCCCGAATGCGATCGCCGACAAAGCCTTCCGCCTGCAATAGCGCGCTCTGTTACACTGCACCGATCATGAAGACATTCGCAATTCGCATTCTCCTGGTCGTGCTGTCGCTGGCGGCGGTTGCGGCCGCGCAAGAGGTCATTCCCCTCTATCCCGGCGCCGCGCCCGGCTCGACACAAACGAACTACCCGGAGAGGCAGTACTTTTCAAAAACCTGGAACACAGAGATCGTCGCGAACGTGACACAGCCGACGCTCACAGTTCTAAGGCCTTCGCCAGAAACGAAAAACGGCACTGCCATCGTCATCTGTCCGGGCGGCGGTTTTATGGCTCTGTCGATCAACAGCGAAGGCAACGACGTCGCCAAATATCTGGTCGCGAAAGGCGTCACCGCGTTCGTATTGAAATACCGCCTGGCGCAAACGGGCGACGACGCCACGCAGGAATTCGAACAACTCTTCAAAGACCAGCAAAAGTTCAATGCGACGATGAAAACGGTCGTTCCACTCGCCATCTCCGATGGCCTTGCGGCGGTCACTTACGTCCGGCAGCATGCGTCGGAGTTTGGCGTTTCTGCAGATCGAGTCGGAATCATCGGCTTCTCTGCGGGTGGAACCGTATCGTCTGAAGTTGCACTGCTCTACGCGCCCGCGGGCCGGCCGGCTTTTGCAGCCGCAATCTACCCAGGCGGATTGTCAAGCGATGCTCCGGTTCCGACGGACGCGCCGCCGCTCTTTGTGACCGCGGCGACCGACGACACACTGGGGCTCGCGCCCCAAAGCATCCTGCTTTATCAGAAATGGGCAGCCGCTAAAAAAACAGCCGAGCTGCACATGTATGCCAAGGGCGGGCACGGCTTCGGAATGACGAAGCAGAACATCCCCACCGATCACTGGATCGACAGGTTTGCCGATTGGCTGCAACTAGAGGGTTTTCTGAATAAGTGACGAACCCCTTCAGGCGTGATCGACAGCAGAAACCTGAACAATGTCTGAAGCTCTCATTGGGATCGCTATGGCCGCCAGCAAGTAAAGCGCAGCGCCGACCAGCAGGCACGTCCCGATGCTGAACTCCATCGAAATGAGCATTGCAACGAAGCTTCCGAGGGCTCCGGCGGCGCCGTTCATGGCCCACATCCAGGGCAGATTATGCTGTTGCGCGAGTCCTCGCATCCAGCGCAAGCCGACCGGAAAGCAGAAGCCCAGCGCGAGCCCTGAAGGGCTGATGAGAAGAAAGCAGGTGAGCGCGCGCAAGCCGAGCGGAAGACCGGTGCACGCGTGGATCACGGGAAGTACGAAACCCAGGTAGAGGACCACCATGAGAGCGGCGGCGAATACGGGCAGTCGGCACTGCCATGCCGATCGCGCCGGCCAACGATCGGACCAAAGACTGCCAAGGCCTGTGGACAGAATCAGGCCTGCGAGAACAACGACGAATGCGTAAATCGGCTGGCCGAGGAAGATGGAGAGTTGCTGGATCATCGCCATCTCGACGCACATGAATCCCAGGCCAATGCTGATGAAATAAACGAACGCGCCGATGGGAGCGGACGACAGCCCTACCGGTTGCCTGGCGGTGAGCCAGGCCGGAGCCACGATGGTTGCAATGACCAGCACAACTGCGGCGAGGAAAAAGGCCAACAGAAAGAGATTGGGCTGCAGACTGGCGTCCTCGCCTGGCAGGGCCAGGAGTCGGGGCAGTTCAATGAAGGGAACCAGGTTGAAGAAGTACGGAGAGCTGTCGTAAGTGGGCGAAATATTGCGACTGTTTTCGTCCCAGAAGTTCGCCATCTGCTGGGGCGTGCGGGCCAGGACGATCCTGCGCAAGTCGGGCGCGGCGATCGGCTTGCCCGGCATCATGATAGGAGTGAAGCCCATCTCGGAGTCAATCGACTGAAGGAAATTCAAGTCGCGAGCATCAAATGGCTCGTTGCTCACGAGCAGCGTTGAAATCGGCCCTGATTGAATGAGCACGATGTGCGAAGCCGGATCGGATACGCCCTCTGAGAGCAACATGGCATCGGCCACAGCGACGATGCGGTAGGTCTCGCTTGCATAGTGCCCCTCGGCATACCAGCGGCTGAAGGTGATGATCCCGTGCGGTTTCAGATGTTCATAAAAGATGCGCCAGCCGTCGACGGTGTAGAGAGTGTTTTCAGTCAGAGACATCGCGCCCGCGCTGGTCGCGGCCCAGGTGTCGACGAGAGACGCCTGGATCAGGTCAAAATGCTCGCCTGACCGAGTGAGGTAACTGCGGCCCTCGTCGGTGTGGAGCTCGAAGCCCGGAATCCTGGAGAAGCCGGAGTAGGAGCCGAGGCGGCGCGTGGTGACGTCGACAATCGCGCTGTTGACCTCAATGCCGACGATGCGCTTGAACCCATTGGCGGCACAGTTGAGCACGTCGCGTCCCCCGCCGACACCGATGATTGCGCCCGTGCCGCCGTGGCGCATCTCAGCACCCAGCGAGGTGACGTCGTAACGCAGGAAGGAGAGCTTGGACAAGTCTCCGTCGAAGTGAAGCATGGCAGTGCTGGCGTTGTTGTCAATGTCCATGTCCATCTGCTGGACCTGGAATGGCGGCATATGGGCGCTCGGACCCCACATATGCGGTGGGACCGTGCCGGACTGGTGGACACGAACCTTTGAAATCGGGTTCCATATCTCAAGGACGAGGTCAATGCGCCTGTCGAGCTGACCCTTGGCCCAGATCGGTTGAATGCCGCGCCAGGTGGAGGCGTTGAGAAGGGTGACGACGACGAGGATCGCGGCTGCGATGAGGCAGTGCATGCTCGACCGGAAGAGTCGCGCATGAATCGCATAGGCAGCAGCGCTCACAAACAGGATTGCGGAGATGGCGAAGAACGCGCTGGGCGCATCGATCAGGCTGAGCAAACCTACCGCGCCCACACAGCCGAGAGTTGCGCCCACGAGATCGACAAAATAGACACGGCCCACCGGCATCTGCATCCGGGTAACGGAGATGCAAACTCCTACGCCGGAAAAGAAAAATGGAACCGCGATGACGCTTGAAAACAGCAAGAATGAAATCACGCTCTCGAGAACGCCGGTGATGGCCGGAGGAATCGCGAGCACCAGCATCAGCGACACGGGCATGGAGATTGCCATGGCCAGCACCGATTGATAAAGCCGCCGCGGAAGATTGTCGCGCGCAAAAAAAGATGGACGCAGATGGACTGCGAGCGCGCCGGCGGTCATGCCAAACATGGCCATGGCGACAGAGACAAAGGCCAGATAATACCAGCAAATCACGCTCAGCAATCGGGTCAGGACGACCTCGTACATGAGGCTGCTCGCACAGAGCAGGAGCAAGCCCAGAAAGAACATGCCGCTGGCCGGCCGATCGGACCGCTGAGTTATTGGATCGGTCGTTCGATTTGCTTCAGGAGCTTCGGATTGTGGCAAGACTGTGGACATTCCAACTCGCTCGTTCCATGTGATGCAAAGACGGGCGCGACTTCGCTGGCGCGTCGACCTGGTCAGAACTGGGTTTGATTTGGCGGAACATGCTTTCAAAATTAAAAAGAGAACGACTATGTTCGCTGCAGAACAAACGCGAGGAGAGCTGGTCGCGTCGCGCTTTTTGTTCTGATGTTTGCGCCGCAACAAGCGTTGCCAGTCGGGCCGCGGGGCAAACCGTAGGCGGCTCAAGCTTTTCGCCGGGCCGGGAGGAAAATCCGAACGAAATCAGCTTGTTGCTGCTGCACCAGTTTGTTGCTGCTGCGCGAACTATCTCCGTTTTTGACCTCTAGGGCAACACGCGACCCAGACTCACCACGGTCGCGCCATTATTGGTCTGGTCGTTCAATTGCGGGGGCCAGTCAAGTTGCACTGCCTGGCGGTCTGCTGCCGCAACTTTGATCACTGTGCCGAGGCTCATCAATCGCTTCAAAGTCTCCGGATCGCGCCACGCGATCCCTCTTCCATCGAAGAGAAATGCCAGATACGTCCCTGGGGGAATCTCTACCAGCTTGGGGAGCGATTCGCGCCAGAGCCCGGCAGAAAATGGCAGCGCTTCCGGATTGTCGAGCGGAATCAGCGCAAGATCAGTCACCGTAACGCCGCCCTCGGTCATGCGGGCAAGAGCCTGCGGCGACACTGTTACCGCGAGAGAGGCTGGATCGTCGCGCACCACCGCTTCAATCGCGCAAGAAGGAACGCCCGGCCCCACCACCAGCGGCTCGCGCAATAGATTGACGCCGCCGCACGTGATGGCAGCAACGTAGGTACCTTGATTTCCGTCGGCCCTCACGACGTAACGCCCCGGCCAGACGTCTTTGAATGCGAGATCTGATTGAGCGTTGTCGAATCTCCATACAATCTGGTTGTTAAAGCGAAGCTCTTCGCCGACCAATTTGAAATCCACTATTGGTGATGCATTAGGATTTTCCGGGCCGGCAACGGCCTTTCGCTTTTCCTGTTGCGTGAACTCCGTGCGCACGCGCAGCGGAATCGTAATTGCCTGTTGCGATGGAATTTCGCTGATCGCAACCGGCTGATCTCTTACTGCGAACTCCGCCGTGCCCATGCGCGGCGCGTTGCTGCCGTCGGACCATGGCACGAGCTCTTTGGTTGCCGAATCCCTGGGCGCATAGATTGTGAATTGCAACTTGTAGTCACCCGCCGGTGCAAAGAGATTGAACTGATGGCGCTGCGTGTCTACGTTCGCATGCAGATCGTCGTGCCCCACCACACTCCCAAAATCCCACCCCACGCTGCCCGAACTGCCTGCATTCTGCCACGCATATGTCGCGCTGACGGGTTGAAACTTCTCCAGACTCAGTTTGAGATCGACATTCAACTCCTGGCCCGCTTGAACGACGAGCAGCTTTGGGTCGCGCGGATCGGGCGGTCCCGGATAGTACGCGGCGGCGTAGCCCTCATCGCGCTCATGATTCGGATCGGCCATGCTCGAAGTGCGCAGCAGATAATTGCCCGGCTCCAGATTGGCGATGCGGAACGCACCATCTTTATCGGTCTTCGCAGCCGTTGCCCCCAGGAACTGCCACGCGTACAGTCCGTCTTCGACAATTCTGGTCATCAGATCCAACTGCAGGCCGACGATTGGTGCCCCGGTTTGATCTGCCACATGTCCCGTCACGACGGCCTGCGGCGTCATTGTCAACTTCACTTCGATATCCGATGAGCCAATCTCCGTGGGGACAGCGCACTTCGGCTGCTCGCCGGATCGCATGAGGGAGCAAAGATATCCCGGCTTTTTCGCGGTCACGACGTCCATGCCAAAGGCCACGCCGGCAAAGGAGAATTGCCACTTGTCATCGGTCTGCTCGGAGCGCTTTGCGACCATCAGCATGACCTGCGCTCCGGCAATCGGCTTGTGGTCGGTCGTGCTCAAAACGACGCCGTGGATTGTTGCAACTGCGTTGGCCGCAGGCGCCGCGGCATCCTGTGCCGCTGCGTCTCGGCAGAAGAGGATCGAGGCCAACGCGAAAAGCAAGAGCCCTGCGCCCTCGGCCGGGCGGCGGCGAAGCAGGCTATCGGAAATCGTCGGGTTCACATGGGAATGGTATCGAGAACGCGGTAGAAAGTATCGAGCGATTTGCCGATCAAAGGTTACCGCCAGGCTCCTCAGTGCCCTGATTTATGCTGCTGTCATCGGCTGCCCCGTTTGGTTATCGAAATTATGATCGCCGGGCTCGACCTGCTCCGACGAAAGGTGCGGAATGAAGCTCTCAGTGTTTTGCGGAGTCAGCGTTGACGGCTTTCTGGCGCGGCTCAACAACAAAGTCGATTTCCTCGACGCCGGCGGAAACGTGCCGCACGGTTTTGAGGAGTTCTTTGCGAGCGTCGATGTGCTGGTGATGGGCCGCAAGACTTACGAGTTTGTGGTCGGCTACGGCCAGTGGTTCTATGGCAAAAAGCAAGTGGTCGTGCTGAGCAGCCACGCGGTCGACTTCTCGTGGATCAAAGACGGCATGGTGGAGCGGATGTCGGGCACGCCGGCCAAGATCGTTGCCAAGCTCAAAGCGCGGCGCTTCAAGCACGCGTACATCGACGGCGGCGTGACGATCCAGCGATTCCTGGCTGCAGGACTCATCGACCGCATGATTGTGACGCGCCTGCCGGTGCTGATCGGCGAAGGGATTCCGTTGTTTGGCCCGGTGCTGCACGACATCAAATTGCGCCACGTGGCGACGCGGACATACGAAGGCGGGCTGGTGCAGAGCGAGTACGAGCCCGTCGCCGGAAGGACAGTGCGTCCAGCGAAACGTGCAGCGCGCCGCAGGGCATGAGTTCCGCGGTCAAATTGCGAGGAGGGCGAAACAAAAGCGAATCCATTATTTTTACCTTATCTTGTTTACTTTCTGCTGCTTACGCATTCTGAGGTGCAGCGAATGTGGGGCACAGCCCCCGGGGGGTGGGGGGTGTTCGGGACCGAATGGACCAAAATGGTCGGAGTTCGATAGAGCCAAAAACAACAATTTGCCTGTGGAAAACTGCAAATTTTCAGGGGGGGGGTGGGGTGGGCACTCCCCAGCCTGTAGCCAATAGCCAGTTGTCAGTTGCCAGTTGTCGGTTGCCAGTTGCCAGTTGTCACTGGTTAGTGGTCAGTGGTCAGAAGGACAGTGAATGAGTGAAGAAGTGAACAACTGAAAAAACAGAAAAGCGGCGAGCCGGTGGTCCGGTGTCGCCGCCTGTTTTTGACTACCTTTTTATTGTGCGCCTTTTCGTAGAGTTAATACGCAAAATCGATCAAAAAATCTTTGGCTGCAAGTAATAGGGAACAAGGCGGTTACAAAATCGGGAAAATTATTTTTGGGGTTTACCTATTGACAAGATTTTGAAGAGCCGGCTTCCATCCTCCAGCTCTTAGCCTTTAGCTCTTAGCTTTTGGCCATCAGCCGGGCCATGTGGGGACGAAAGAACAGAGGCCGAATGCCGGGGCTAAAGCCCCCATGATCTAAGGCGGCAATTGTCAGGGGCCTAAAGGCCCCTGCTCCCTCCGAAGAGCAACCGCAGATCTTTCGACTCGCCGCTGCGCGGCTCTCTCAAGATGACAGGCACCTGCAGTGCGGAGACTGGGCGTCCAGCGAATCCCAATCTTCATTTCTGCTCCTGGTTAGTTCTGCGGTAAGTCCGTTTGCCGATTCATTTTGGTGAAGCGCTGAGAGAGGAACGAGCCGACCCGCTGGAGTGCCTGCGTCGAGGCGCTCAGGTGGCCGACGGAGCCCAGGAAGCCGTGGACCATGCCTTCCCAGACATCCAGCTGCGCATCCACTCCGGCCGCCAGAGCGCGGTCGACGAAACTGACCGAGTCATCGAGCAGCACTTCGTCGTCACCGACGTGGACGCGAATCGGCGGAAGGCCGGTCAAGTCGGCACGGAGTGGCGACGCAGCGGGATCGTTGGGATCCGCTCCATTCAAATAGGACTGCACCAGCCCGGCGGCCTGGAGTTGGGTAAAGTAAGGATCCGCTGCCGCGCGGGTCGTCCAGCTTGCGCCCGAGAGCGAAAGGTCGGTTATCGGGGACAGCGCAACTCCGGCGACGGGAAGCACCTGATTGTTGAACTGAGACGCCTTCAACGAGAGAAGGAGCTCGAGAGCCAGGGTCCCGCCCGCAGAGTCGCCGGTGATGGCGATCTTGTTATAGCCAAGCTCGATGAGGCCGAAGTAGCTGGCGCGCACGTCCTCCATCGCTGCCGGAAAGGGGTGTTCGGGGGCGAGACGATAGTCCGGTGAAAACGCAAATGCGCCCGCATGCATCGCGAGGTGCCCGACCAGGTTGCGAAATGCTTTAGCCGAGCCCCAGTTGAACCACCCGCCATGAATGTGGAGGAGCACGGCGTCGGTTCGAGCGCCATCCGGCTTGGACCACCACCCCGGAACACCGCCTACAGTGCCGGCCTCAAAACTTACGCCCTCTGGGACGGCAACCCGCTCCATGATGGCATCGAAAGGCGCGCGCGCTGCGGTTCCCTGCAAGCGCCCTTTGTTGGGTGAGACGATGGCGCGCAAGGCAGCCATCTCGGCCTTGTCGCCCTCGCTGATGGAATGGAACACGGTTGCGCTTTGTTGTGCGACGCGCTGGACTTTAAGAGATGTCAGCATAAGTTTTCTCCTTTGCGTGTGAGTCGAATCGGTCTCCATAGGGATGGGTGAGTGCCCTGGCGGTCGCGCACTCACCGAGATCCGCCGATTTCAGATGGCGGAGAAGCCGCCGTCGACAGCTAAATCCACGCCATTGACGAAGCTTGAATCGTCTGAAGCAAGAAACAGCGCGGCCGTCGCAATTTCCTCAGATTCTCCCATCCTTCCCCGAGGGATCAGGGATTTGAACATCTCCTTCCCCTCCGCGGTTAGAACCTGGTCCTGCATCGGTGTGGCGATCGGCCCCGGGCTCAGCACGTTTACCCGGATATTCCTGCCCTTCAGTTCGTTGAGCCACGTGCGTGCGAATGAGCGCAATGCCGCTTTGCTCGCCGCATAGACGCTGTAACCGGCGAAACCTTTGACCGAAGCAACTGACCCGGTCATGATGATCGATCCGCCATCGTTGAAAAGCGGCAACGCCTTCTGAACCGTAAACAGCGTGCCGCGCGCATTGAGGCCGAAAGTCGCATCGAAGTGCTGCTCGGTAATCTCGCCCAGTGGTACGGCTTCGCCGATGCCCGCGCTCGCGTACAGGATGTCGATCTTGCCCTTTTCCCGCTTGACTGTATCGAACACGCGGTCGAGGTCCTTGAGATTGGCCATGTCGCCGCGCACGCCGGTCACGTTGCGGCCAATCAGCTTGACAGCCTCATCGAGCTGCTCCTGCCTGCGGCCAGTGATGAAAACGTAGGCACCTTCTTCAACGAACAGCTTGGCGCTCGCCAGCGCCATGCCGCTCGATCCACCCGTGATGACTGCAACTTTACCCTCAAGCTTTCCCATGATTGCTCCCTTCGTGATGGTCGGCCGCGGCTGCGATCGCAGAGGAGACATAGCGCGCGCGGACCGACTGCTGAATTTGATACGAGCTAAGATCTCTATTGCACCGGATTTCAACCTTGCGTGCTCCGCTCGAGATATTACGGAACACTCGTTACAGATGTCGGCGCGGCGCATCGGATGCACGATTTCGGAATCTATTATTTAGAGTGATGAGAAAGATCATGAAATCAACGAACGGAAAGACGGGACGGCCAATCAGCTTTGATAAAGACGCGGCGCTGGAGGCTGCGATGCTGCTTTTTTGGGAACGGGGGTACGAGGGCACTTCAATGGCCGATCTCACGCAGGCAATGGGCCTCAACCCGTCGAGCATCTATGCGGCCTTCGGCGACAAGCATGCGTTGTTTTCACTTGCCGTAAAGCGCTACATGGAAATTCAAGCGCAACATGGGAAGAAAGCGCTGGAGGCGCCGACCCTCAAAGAAGTAATTCGCGCACTCTTCGACACCACGATTGAACTCCTCACTACGCCCGGCCATCCACCGACTTGTATGACGCTGTCAGGGGCGGTCGGCTGCAGCGTAGAGGCTAAGCCGGCGAGAGACCTTATGACAGAGATTCGGAAACAGAATCAAATCGCCATACGGAAGCGCCTTGTCGAAGCGCGGAAGAGCGGAGAGCTGCCGAAGGGCACCAATCTGGACGACTACACCCGGTATCTCTCAACCATCATTGCCGGTCTTTCCATCCAGGCAGCGAACGGTTCGACGAAGCAGGAACTCAAGCGAACGGCGCAGATGGCCCTTCGGCATCTGGGTTATTGAGCGGGGTTGTCGCGGCACAGGCTGCTTTTACCGGGCTGTTTTCTGTCGACAGATTTCCAAAAGGCATCTGCGATGGGGCCAACTGCGTTTTGCGTGCGCTAGCTCTTAGCTTTTAGTTCCGCTGCTGAATGTTCCCTGTCGGCTTTGTGGCCGTTGAAGCGGGTGACGCTGAACTGGGCGCCGGCGAAGAGAATCAGTCCCGAGACGTAGGCCCAGAAGAGCAGTCCCACGGAGACGTAGAAGGGACCGTAGAGCGCCTTGAGGTCGAGGTGGGGCAGCACGGCCACGAAAAGGTTTTTGGCTCCGAGCCAGATGAGGCCGGTGACCACCGACGTGCGGAGTACATGGCGCGCAGGGATGCGGCGGTTGGGCAGAATCCAATAGATCGAGAAGAAGAAGAGGATCGACGCCACGCCGGTGCAGATGGCGAGCCACAGATAGCTGATGCCGTTAAAGACCCAGTTGTCGGTGTGGTGAAAGAAGAGGAATCCGAGGACCTGGCGCTGGCCCGCGCTGAGGATGACGCTGCCCATGCCGAGCACGAGCATGAGGATGGCGAGGCCAAAGGCGACCAACTGGTTCATCAGATAGTTGCGGCTCTTCGCGACGCCCCAGGCCTGGTTGAGCGCGACCTCGAGGGGAAGAAAGATGCCGGTGCAGGAAATCAGAATCATGACCAGGGAGAGAACCTGTACGCCATGGCGCGAGGACAGGATCGCCACCGACTCGAGGCTGCTGGTCATCCAGTCCTGGTGGGTGGTCGAGGGCAGGTAGTAGCGCACCATCTCGTTGACCACGTCGACCATGGCCTGGGAATGGAAGACGGACAGCGCGACGGTATAGAGCAGCACGATAAACGGGATGAAAGAGATGATGGCGTTGGCGGCGACGCTGAAGGCGTAGGTGTGCACTTCGCTGTCGAGCAGATAACTCATCAGAGACGCGCAACTCTTGCGCAGCAGGTACCACTTGGACAGCTTGACCGGCGTCTCCGGCACAGCGACAGGGTCCTTCTCGATTGCAGTTTCGTTTAATGTACCGGCATTTGAGACATCTGCCACGTTACAACTCCCTTGATGAAAACGGATGAAAACGTTTGACTGCGGCTGGGCGCGATGCGTGGGCAGCCGATTCTAAGCGGGTCTGCCTTTAAGGATAGATGGTTTCAGCTCTGGTGCGTTGTGACCAAAGGTCGCGAGACCGGAGATGGAGCCGCCTATTTTCCGCTTGCATCCTGTGCAAAATCCTGCCATAACTGAGGCACGGCGCGCCGGGGGGCACGCCTTGAAGTCCTTTAGGGAAGGCCAATTGCATTACGGGGACACAGGCTCAATTCAGGTAGGAAATCGAGCTGCCACTGCGCAACAGTTGTGGGCGCGTTGGTGGCTCGCGGCATATCTGGGGTAGCTTCTTTGCTTCCCTCCGGGCTTTGCCGAAGTGCGCGGCAAACCCGGTCAGAAGAAGCGTGAGAGCTGTGCTCGCCAAAAATGAAGGAGATAGTTTGATGAAGGAACAAGGTGTGGTCAAGTGGTTCAATGGGGCGAAAGGCTACGGCTTTATTCAACGGTCGAGCGGCGAGGATGTGTTTGTGCATTTTTCCGCGATTCAGGAAGATGGCTACAAGACGCTGAACGAAGGCGAGTCGGTTGAGTTTGAATGCCAGCAGGGGCCCAAAGGCCTGAGCGCGGCTAACGTGATGCGCGTGGTGTAATTTTTTGGCGCGCGGCCCGGAACAAGGACTGCCGCTTTTGCCCTGGGTGCGAAGAATGATCGATCTCTGCCGGACCCATTTATAGATTGAACTTGTGGAGCGCCCACTGGGCGGCCGTACGCAGGCCCTCGTCTGCGGCGCCGGCCCACTCGCGCAGCCTCGGCGCAAACTTTACCGCGCCGCTGTTGGCCATGGCGATGGCGATGTTGCGGTGCATGCCTGCAAACCCTGCTCGACGCACCGGCGATCCGTTGAAGGCGCGCTCGAAGGCAGCCTCGTCCATCTCGGCGAGCCAATCGAGGGCCGGATTGACGAGTTCGTCGCGAGGCGCGAGATCGGGATTGGCGCTGATCGGGGCCTTGCGATTCCAGGGGCAGACGTCCTGGCAGATGTCGCAGCCAAAGACCTGGCGACCCATGCCGCTCATCAATTCGGGAGCAATCGGTCCCTTGTGCTCGATGGTGAGATACGAGATGCAGAGGTTCGCATCCATCTGGTAAGGCGCATTGAGGGCGCCGGTGGGGCAGGCCTCAAGACAGCGTGTGCAACTGCCGCAGCGATCTGCGACGAGCTCCGCTGTTTTTCCTTTTGGAGGAGGGCTGAGGCGGGGAGCAGATTCGAGTTCTGGGGAAGACTTGACGCTGGCGGAGAGTTCGAGGCTGGTCAGGAGCACAGCCAGGAATCCATAAGAGCCCAGTTTGGGATGAAGGAGGCAGGTGTTCTTGCCGGTCCAGCCCAGACCGGCAGCTGTGGCGAGTGCGCGCTCGACGACGGGACCGGTGTCGACGTAGGCGCGCGACTCAAATGCGCCGTAGTGCTCGTGGAGCTGGGCCTCGACTCTCCGCAACCGTTTGAGCAGCACCTTGTGATAATCGCTGGGACGGCGCACCCCATCGGCATCGGTCGTGCTTGACCAGGCGTAGCGGGCGATCCATGCGGCGTCGGGCGGAGCGGGGTCGGTGGAGCGGGGCCGGGCGGAGTTGTAAACAGCGAAACAGACGATTGCCGAGCGGGCCCAGGGAAATGGCCTCTGCACCTCGGCGCGAAGGAGGCGGCGATTGTCGCCAGCGCGTTTGAGGTAGTGCATCGTTCCGGCACGACCCGATTCGATCCACTCTTCGAAGCGATCGGCATCGCGGGACTGGGCGGCATAGGGCAGGGCGACCACGCCAGCCTCGTCGAAGCCCGCTGTAAGTGCAATAGAACGAGCTATGTGCGTATCGAGAGGCGGATAAATCGAATCATCTCCGGTGGCGTGTTCATCTAAAAACATGGAACTTCTCTCTACTGTTTTCGTAATTAAATCCAACCTGTTCGATTGCGGACGCCAGGATCGAATCCGGACACCCGGGGTCGGCAGGCAACAGGGGCGAGTGGCGCGGATGCCCTGCAGTTTCAGCATATTCTGCCACGCGCCGCTTTGGCAGACCGGGTGCAAGTTCAATGGCAAGGGGAAATAGCGCAAAACGGTTGATTCCCACCCGTTGGACGCCGGCGACGGCAGGCATCCCAAGGAGGTTTTTATGACAGGCATACTTACTCATCCAGAAGGCACACTCTTGATCGCGCACAGCGATCTGCATGAACTGGTCCGCGGGCAAGAGCGCGAACTGATCGAGCGCCTGACGCCGGTGGTGCAACGGCAGAGCGTGATTCTCGATCTGGCGCACGTGGAGCGCATCGACGCAGCGGGCATTGCGGCGCTGATCACGCTCTATGGGTGCGCGCGCAACGCGGGCAACCAGTTTCACGTAGTCAACGCGTCGGCGCGCGTGGCCGAGATTTTGACGCTGGTTGAGCTGGACCGCATTCTGATCTCGCGCGAGGCGGTTGCGGCGCCGCTGGGCGAGCCTTGCTTTGCGAGGCCCGCGGCGTAAAAGCATTCTTTCGATTGGTGCGGATCGAGCCGATCCGCGGAAGGTTGCGGCTGCCGGATGGCCGCGTCAATTGAGCTGCATTGGAAGCCCCGCAGCGCATGAGCCTGGACGGAAAGCCCACCTGCTGAGAACTGCGAGAGTGCCCGTCAAAAATCTGGAATTGAGAGCCCGGCGACGGTTCGCTGCTGATGCAAAGCCCTGTGACGAGTGGCACAGGCAAGTGTATACTTGCGGCGCTATTTGTTATTGCGAGACAAGCACCGCTGCAAGGCGCAATCGCATTGTCTGGAAGGCTGCATACCCCTCGGTTCTCTAACTGCATTTTGAGCATTTGGACCGGATTTGTATGCCGTATTCCTGATGTGTGCGTGGGTTTTGCGGCCGTCCCGGAGTCCTCGTCGAGAGGCTTGGATAGCCGGGGCAAATCATTCTATCGGAGGGCTTTATTTCCATGTCGCTAGGCGTACTGGATCAGCAACTTGCCGACCAAGCAAGTTCAACTGCAACTGCATCCACCACCAAGTATGTGTACTCGTTTGGCGGCGGCTCGGCGGACGGCAACGGCCGCATGAAAGACGTATTGGGCGGCAAGGGCGCCGGCCTGGCGGAGATGACCAACGCCGGACTTCCGGTACCTCCCGGATTCACCATTCAGACCGAGGCCTGCCGCGAATACATGCGCGGATCGGTGAGCCCTGAGATCGACGTTGAGATGTATGCGGCTCTCGAAAAGCTGGAGCGGCTGCAAGGGCAGGAACTGGGCAAGGGTGAGAATCCGCTGCTGGTTTCGGTGCGCTCGGGCGCGAAGTTTTCGATGCCCGGCATGATGGACACCATTCTGAACCTGGGCCTGAACGATGAGGCCGTGGAAGCGCTGGCCAAGCGCACCAACAATCCTCGCTTTGCTTACGACTCGTACCGCCGCCTGATCCAGATGTTCGGCGACGTAGTGCTCGACGTTCCCAAGAAAAAGTTTGAGCACATCTTTGACAGCGTGAAGCATCGCGAGAAGGTCAAGTTCGATTACGACCTGACCCCCGCCGCTCTGAAGGAAATCATCGCCGAATACAAGAAGCTGGTGAAGAAGGAAACCCACAAAGACTTTCCGCAGAATCCGCACAGTCAGCTGGAGCAGGCGCGCGATGCGGTGTTTCGCAGCTGGCAAAACGATCGCGCCAAGACCTATCGCCGCATCAACCACATCGACGACTGGCTGGGCACAGCGGTCAACGTGCAGGCCATGGTGTTTGGCAACCTGGGTGAGAACTCAGGCACGGGCGTCGGCTTCACACGCAACCCCGCAACGGGCGAGCGCGTCTTCTTTGGCGAATATCTCATGAACGCGCAAGGCGAAGACGTGGTTTCTGGCGTGCGCACGCCGCTGCCGATCAGCGAACTTGAGCGGGTGATGCCCAAGGTCTATGACCAGCTGCGCGCCATCACGTGGAAGATGGAAAAGCATTATCGCGATATGCAGGATTTCGAGTTCACCATCCAGGATGGCAAGCTCTACATGCTGCAGACCCGCAACGGCAAGCGCACCGGCCTGGCCGCTGTGCGCGTGGCCATCGACATGGTGCGCGAGGGACTCATCACTCAGGAAGAAGCGATCTTCCGCGTGGAGCCGAATCAGCTTTATGACTTCCTGGTTCCGCGTTTAGTGGAGAAGGGCGAGAAGATCGAAGTGCTCGCCACCGGCCTGCCGGCATCACCCGGCGCGGCTGTGGGGCAGATCGTCTTCACCGCTGAGGATGCCGTGAAGCATCACACCAACGGCAGCTTCAAGACGATCATTCTGGTGCGCGGCGAGACCACACCGGAAGACATCGCGGGCATGGAAGTGGCCGCGGGCATTCTGACGTCGCGCGGCGGAATGACCTCGCACGCGGCAGTTGTGACGCGCGGCATGGGCAAGTGCTGCGTGGCCGGCGCGGGCGACTGCGTGGTAGACGAGGCGAAGCGGGAACTGCGCGTTAAGGGCAAAACCTTCAAGCATGGCGACTGGATTTCGCTCGACGGCACGACCGGTCGCGTGATCGCGGGTCGACTGAAGACCCTCGATGCGCAACCTGACGATCCTGACCTGGTGAAGTTCATGGCCTGGGCCGACCCGCTGCGCCGCCTCAAGGTGCGCGCCAATGCCGACGTGCCCCGCGACGCCAAGCAGGCGCAGGCTTTTGGCGCCGAAGGCATCGGACTTTGCCGCACCGAACACATGTTCTTTGCCGAAGGACGCATCGAGCATGTGCGCACCATGATCCTGGCCAACGACGTAGCCACTCGCCGCGAATCTCTCAAGAAGCTGCTGCCCATGCAGCGCGCTGACTTTGTGGGACTGTTCAAGGCCATGGGTTCGCTGCCGGTAACCATCCGGCTGCTCGATCCGCCGCTGCATGAGTTCCTGCCCAAGCGGGAAGATCTGCTGGTGGAAATCAAGCACCTCGAAGACACCAAGCCGCGGTCGCCGAAGCTGAAGGAATTGCGTCCGCTGCTGGCACGTGTGGAAGAGCTGCACGAACAGAACCCGATGCTCGGGCTGCGCGGATGCCGTCTGGGTATCGCGTTCCCCGAGATCAGCGAGATGCAGGCGCGGGCCATCTTTGAGGCCGCGGTCAACGTCAAGAAGAACGGCGGCGACCCGCACCTTGAAATCATGGTTCCGCTGGTGGGCGGCATCGAAGAGATGCGCAACCAGGCA
>Ga0181537_10000998_pt1 | contig 26505 bp, 21 predicted proteins | sample PEATcosm2014_Bin_39_FD_119765 | JGI IMG/M metagenome (GOLD analysis project Ga0181537, IMG submission 119765) | Peatland microbial communities from MTU Mesocosm Facility, Houghton, MI, USA - PEATcosm2014_Bin23_10_metaG | ecosystem: Environmental > Terrestrial > Soil > Wetlands > Peat | place...
ACCAGTGGTGCTTCGGAGCGGTGGGTTCGTATTCGCTATGATGTTGCTCTGCTTCTTCTAAGAGCGTCGTCAGCGTCGCGACATCCAGATTGCTGAGTCCTCGGCCGGGCAGCCGGGTCGTGACTTCCTGAAACAACCATCCATTGCCGTCTGGATCGCGAAACGTGGCGAACGAGCTGTAACTGGCATGCTCGGGTGCTCGCCCGTTGATGCGACCGCTGCCGTCGGTTTGGAACTGAGCGCCTGGCGTTCCGGGGTGGAACACTTCACTCACGTCAATGCCGCGTGCGACAAGATCTGTCCGTGCTGCTTCGATGTCGGAAACGATCAGGTAGAGGCCCTGGGCCGAGCCTGGCGACGCGGATGTAATCTTCGTGCCAAACTGAACCGAGCATCCTGAGCCGGAAGGCGTGAACTGAACAACCCGGAAGCCGTTATCAAAGGGGAAGTCGGCGTCGAGCCGCCACCCGAGTTTGGTGTAGAACTCCTTCGAGCGGTCAACATCCGCGACCGGAATGACGACCACCTCGAACTTCATATCTACTTTTTCAGCACTGACGCCGCTGACCGGCTCACCGCCCGGAAACGCACGCAGAGTCGCCATATTTCCTCCTTATTCGTTAGCCCAAATCGCCGTCCGGATTTTGTGGTGCCGGCGCTTCCGCCGATTATAGCCACGGCTTACCCTGGAAGCTCCGGGTTCCCTCGATGTGAGAGACACTGATTGGAGTGCTCATAATTCCTCAGATCAACCTGACTTCGACTAAACCAGAATCGCGATGACGAATCTAATGGACGAACGTATCGACCAACACGAAAGTATGGATTCGACATATGGGCATGGAGCGGTGCGTACTTTATTCCACGGAGCCCATATCAAGATATCGCCATACCATCGTCCAATTGATTCGCCGGAGCGCCTGGGGGTGTAATGGCTCCACCGCTTTTGCATATGGGTGACTGTTTGCGGACCGTACATGGAGATGAAAGATGAAAGCAATTGTCGTCCGCCAATATGGCGGCCCCGAAGTACTCAAGTTTGAGGAATACCCTGATCCGGTGGCGGGTTCCGGCGAAGTCCTCGTGCGAGTCGCCGCCGCGAGCGTGAATCCGATCGACTACAAGCGGCGTGCCGGGTTAACGAAAGACTTCTATCCCATCACTTTTCCGGGACTGATAGGAGTCGACATTTCGGGGACCGTGCTGAAGCTTGGGCCGGGAGTGGAAGGCTTTTCCGTCGGCGACCAGGTGTTCGCCATGGCGGACAATACTTACGCCGAACTTTGTGTCGTGAATGCAGCGGTCTTGGCGAAGGTCCCCAAGGGGCTCGATTTGATCGAGGCGGCGGCGCTGCCGCTGGTGACGACCACCGGCAACCAGCTCCTTTTAGCTACGGGAATCAAAGCCGGCGAGAGGGTTGTGGTGGTTGGTGCTGCTGGAAATGTCGGGCGTTCGGCCGTATTCACGGCGAAGGAACGTGGGGCGACTGTGACCGCAGGGGTTTTGAAGACGCAGATGGATGAGGCGAAGACTGTCGGCGCAGATCAGGTCGTTGCAACCGACGACGACACCGCCATTGCGAATCTTCCGCCGCTTGATGCCGTGGCGGATACGGTCGGCGGAAGAACCGCCGAGAAGCTCATGGCCAAGGTCAAGCCGGGAGGAGTGTTCGCTACGGTTCTCACGGCGCCACAAAACGCCGCGAAGTACCCATCCGTACAGGTGGTGAAGGTATTTTCGAAATTCGACAGGAAAACGCTCGAGTTCATGGCCGAAGCGGTGCGGGATGGCAAGCTGGTAATCCCGATTAGCCGGAAACTGCCACTCAGTGAAGCGGCCGAGGCTCAGGCTGCGGCGGAGAAGGGTGGCGTCGGGAAGATCTTGCTCGTGCCGTGACACTGTCTTGCGAACGGAGGACAAGAAAGGAAAATCGGAAATGAAAAAAGGTCTGCGCGGAATCAATCCGGCTTCGAAGCCGAGTGGCAATGGGTGTGTCGAATGCCTCGCGTCACCCGGAGGTTGGTGGTTTCATCTCCGTCGGTGCGCGGAGTGTGGCCACATCGGATGCTGTGATAGTTCTCCGAGTCAGCATGCATCAAAGCATGCGTCGGTAACCGGGCATCCGATCATTGCCAGCTTTGAACCGGGTGAGGACTGGTTCTTCGACTACGAAAAGCAGGGGATGATCGAAGGTGTGGAATTGCTTCCGCCGCACGCGCATCCCAAGAGTCAGCCCGTACCTGGACCAGCAGGAAGGGTGCCAGCCGACTGGGAATCGCTCCTAAACTAGCTTTCCGTTATTCTTCGGCTCAGCGCATGAAGCGATCCAAGCTGGTTCACCGATCGATCAGTACAGGGCGGTTGACCTATGTGCCGCCATCTCCTGTCCCTCCATCGGCGGCGTCGTGGGCGAATTCCCGCGCCTCGAGACTATGAGTCCATCCGTTCGACCCATTGAGCGCGAAATGCCGGAGCCACGAATGGATCCGCAAAGTACTGTGTTTCCCGCGCAACCTTGTCTTCCCTGAACTCCATGATGCTAACGGTGTAGGTCGGCGTGCTGTCGTATGTCAGGATGAGCTCGGTAACCCAAAGATCACCGCTGCCAATGATTCGTCGAACAGTAAACTGCTTTTTGCTAGGCTGACTGGCGCGTTGGCCCTGTATGTTGCTTCGACCGCGCGTTCGCTCACCTGACTGCGGGTATTCCAGCACTGCGTCCTCCTGATAAATGCGATGCTCTGTTTCAAGATCGTTGGCATCGGACGCCGCCCAATGCTGATCCAGTGCCGCGCGGATCTCTCGATCTCGCACTCCGGAATACTGCTGGTTTTTTTGTTGTTCGTTCATCTTGAGCCCCATTTGACCAGTCGAGGGAAACTTCTCCCCTCACACTTGATACAAGGGTATGATTAATCCCGGTGTCCAATTGTTTGACTCCCCTCGCTTTTGGCTTAATCGTAATCGTTAGGGCCGCGCGTTGACTGGCCTCAGAAAGCTTTGTGAAGGAGAACGCACCATGCCTGAATTTGTGATGAGATCTGTGGCGCAGGAACAACCAAGAAAGATAGCAACACGCACCGCCATAGAGCGTGTTGCCGGCATTACCACCGTTGCGACGGTCGTGGCCGTACTCGCCATCCTCCTCGCCACTGGCGTCTACGCGCAGGACAAGTACTCGCTGAAATCGCCAAGCGGAATCGCGTTCTCCGACTTCAGGGGATATGAGGATTGGGCGGTGGTTTCTTCCGCTCGGACCGACGAAGTGCTCAAGGTGATCGTCGCCAATCCGGCCATGATCAAGGCGTATAAGGCCGGCGTTCCCGGCAACCGCCAGCATTTCCCCGATGGCTCCATGATCGCGAAGCTTCAGTGGAAGCCGAAGAAGAGCACAGAGGCCCCTTTCGTTGTGGATGTGCCAGACGTCTTTGTCCAGGCTTTCGTCATGGAAAAGGACAGCAAGAGATTTCCGAAAAGCGGCGGGTGGGGATACGCGGTGTTCAACTACGAAGCCGCATCGGACAAGTTCACGGCCGATCCCAAAAGCCTCTCAGACTGCGGAAACACGTGCCATACGGCGGTGAAGGCGAAGGACTACATCTTCCACCCGTATGAGAAGCGTTGAACGGCGGCAACCCTCCTGACTTCGCGTCTCATCTCAGCGTTTGGCGGACCATTTTGGTGTCATCGCGCTGCAAGATGCGCAGATAGGGATGATGGTATATTGGCTGCCTCGACATGATCTCGGCGGACGTTTTGCTCGGTCGCGACGTGAAAATTCATCAGCCCGACCTGGTGAATCTATACGGCTGCTCGATCGGCGACGGCACACTTGTGGGAGCCTTCGTCGAAATCCAGCGAGGGGCGGCCATTGGCGCGCGTTGCAAGATATCCAGCCACACCTTCATTTGCACGGGTGTGATGATTGAAGATGAGGTCTTCGTCGGACACGGTGTCATGTTCACAAATGACGCCTATCCGGCCGCCGTCAACGCCGCCAATGAGTTGCAGACCGAAGCGGATTGGCAGGTGGCCGCGATTCGGATTGGCCGCAGAGCCTCGCTCGGCAGCAACGCTACAATCCTGGGCGGAGTAACGGTGGGCTGTCACGCAATAGTGGGGGCCGGGGCGGTGGTCACGAAGAATGTCCCGGATTACGCGATTGTCGCCGGAGTCCCGGCCCACCCCGTCGGCGACACGAGGACGCGGCGTACCGTCTGAGGCCCGCTGGAAACCCGCTGGAAAACACGCTGGAAAACAAGGAGCCTTCGTCCATGGTTCGAGTCGGCGTAATCGGGTGTGGCTATTGGGGCCCTAACCTCATCCGATGTTTTTCTGAAGCAGAAGGCTCGACCGTGGAGTGCGTTAGCGACCTGCGGCCTGACCGGCTGGCCGCGATCCGGAACCGCTACTCTTCTCTTCAGACGACTCAAAGCGCCGATGACTTGATCGCCAACCCGCGAATCGACGCCGTTGTCATCGCGACGCCCGCTTCGACGCACTACGATCTCGTGCTGAAAGCGCTGCAAGCAGGTAAGCATGTGCTTGTGGAGAAGCCGATGACCACGAGCACACAGTCGTCGATGCGTCTGATCGAAGAAGCGGAGCGCCGCAAACTGGTGCTCATGGTGGACCACACTTTTGCGTATACCGGCGCCGTGCGCAAGATTCACGAGCTGATCTCTGACGCTCAACTCGGCCAGCTTTACTATTACGACGCCGTGCGCATAAATCTCGGCCTCTTTCAGCACGATGTCGACGTCATCTGGGACCTGGCTGTGCACGACATTTCAATCATGGATTACGTACTCCAATTGCGTCCGGCCGCCGTATCGGCAACCGGGATCAGCCACGTCCCCGGCGGCAAGGAAGATATCGCCTATCTCACCATCTTCTGCGAAGACAACCTCATCGCCCACGTGCACGCGAATTGGCTCGCCCCGGTTAAAGTGCGCAGGACGATGATCGGCGGCAGTCGCCGCATGATTGTGTACGACGACGTGGAGCCGAGCGAGAAAGTCAAAGTGTATGATCGGGGTATCGCCGTGAACGACAGTCCGGAAAGCGTCGTCCAGATGATGATTAATTATCGGATTGGAGACGTCTGGATTCCGCGATTAGACACGACGGAAGCGCTGCAGGTCGAAACCGCGGAGTTCATCGCCAGCATCGAGCAGGCTAAGATTCCCCTCATGGACGGATGGGCGGGTCTGCGGACGGTGCAGATTCTGGAAATGGCCACCCGATCAATGAAAGAAAAGGGGCGGCTCATCGAATTCCAAGGAATAGACGGAGCGCCGGCGTGACTGTGGCATCCGCGGCTTGAAGAATGATCAGCCACTGGCGGAAGCTCGTCGGCGCGCGCGACCTTCTCTATACCTTGCTTGCTAATTCCGAACGGGCTGGCTGGGGGAAAAGGCCGTGATCGAGCCCCGCCCCGAAATCTCCATCGTTGTGCCCACATGCGGTCGCCCGGAGCAACTGGAACGGTGCCTCCTAGCGTTGTTTCGCCAATCGAGCGCCAGGAAGTTCGAAATTGTAGTCGCCGACAACGCACCGCGCGCCGGAGGTGTCCGCGAGCTGATCGAGCGCTACCCGGAAGTGCGTCTCGTTGTCGAGGGCCGAAAGGGAATCTCCTTCGCTCGCAACGCCGGGGTCCGGGCCGCACGCGGAGAAATTTTGGTGTTCACCGACGACGATGCCGAAGCCGCGCCCGATTGGCTCGAGAATCTTCTGCGCCCTTTTGAACGAACGGAAGTCGCCGCTGTCACCGGAAATACCCTTCCCTGGAAAGTAGAAACCGAAGCGGAGCGTCTCTTCGAGGCCTACGGAGGCTTCAGTCGCGGTGACGCGGTCCGCGAGTTCGGCCCGTCGTGGCTCCGTTCCCGAAGGTGGTGGCTACCCCTATGGCAGGTGGGCGGCACCGGGAATGCGGCCTTCCGGGCGAGCGTATTCCACGATCCGGCAGTAGGCTTGCTTGACGAGCGCCTCGGCGGCGGAAGTCCCGCCGGCACCTGGAGCGATCTCTATTTCTTCTATCGCCTGCTGCGTGCCGGCTACCTTATCGTTTACGAACCTCGGGCGGTGGTGCGTCATGCGCATCGCGAAAGTCTCGCCGGGTTGAGCCGGCAGCTCGAGGCTTACCGTCGCGGTGAGGTGGTCTGCTGCCTGCTGCTGCTGGGGCGGCACCGGGATGCGCGGGCGATTCCGCACCTGTTCCTGTGGATCCCTTACTGGCGCGCAACACAATTGGCGGGAGAGTTGTTGCGTCGAATGCGCGGCGAGCGGCGCTTTCATCTGCGAATTATGATGCGGGAGTGGTTGGCGTATCTCCAGGGCCCGGCCGCTCTGCTGGCGCATCGCGAACCGCCAGGCGGACTTCCCATTCGCCGCGAAGAATCTCCCCCCACCGCCCTCCAGCGCCACCAGCCGGCCGGCGTCAGCATCGTGATCCCGGTATACAACGCCGTCGAATTTGCGCAGGCCTGCGTCGAGAGCTTGTATGAAGCGCAGACCAGCGTACCGTTCGAAGTCATCGTGGTAGATAACGGGTCGGGTCCCGAGGTCGCGGCGTGGCTCGCGTGCCAACAGCAACGCCGCCCCGGCTTGGTCGCTTTGCGCTTCAACGAGCCGCTCGGGTTCGCGCGCGCCGTGAATGAGGGAGCGCGTCACGCAAAGCGCGGCAACTCCCTGGTTCTGCTCAACAGCGACACGGTCGTGACGGATGGCTGGCTGGACGGCCTGGAAAATGCGCTGGCATTCGACCCGCAACTGGGCGTCGTCAGCCCGGTTACCAATTACGCCGGAAACGGCCTCCAGATCGACCCGGAAGCCGCGGCACTCGACGCTCTAGAAGCCCGCCGTTACGCCGCCCGAATCCGCGACCGCAAGGAACTGCTCCCCGAACCTCAGCGGCTGGTCTTTTTCTGCGTCATGATCCAGCGCGCTCTGTGGGATTCGCTCGAGGGCTTGGACGAAGGCTACCTCGAGGGCAACTCCGAGGACAACGACTTTTGCCTGCGCGCGCGCCTGGCGGGATACCGGCTGGCGGTGGTGCGCAACGCGTTCGTGTTCCATCACCCAGGCAGCACGACGTTTCGCGCCAACGCTATCGATCACGACGCGGCCATGACGCGCAATCAACTGCGGTTTTGCGATCGCGCCAGCGCCTGGGCACGGTCGCTCACGTTCTTCGACGGCCGCGGAAGCCAGTGGATTCCGAACGTGAGCGTGATCGTTCCGGTGATGGCGGGCCAAGCCGATGACCTTCGGGACTCTCTCGCCAGCCTGGTGAATCAGACCGCGCGCGGGTTTCAAACAGTTGTCGTCTCACGTCAACGTGAGGAACTTACCCCGATCATCCAGGCGTTCGAAGGCCGCCTGAGGATCGCGCACGTGGTGGTGGATGAGGAACTGGGCGATCGACTTGCCGCGTTGCTCAATGCCGGGCTCGCAGCGGCGGACCGCCAGTGGATCGCCTATCTTCCGGCAGGAGATGTCTACTACGCCTACCACATCGAGCTTCTTGCCGAAGCGTTACGGGGCTCGCAGGCCGAAGCGGTTTACGCAGCCTGGAGCCTGGTGGATCGAGCCGCCAGCGAAGCGAACGCACGCGAGCGGCGCGCCGCGGTGGCTCTGCATGGCACGGCGCCCGACCAGCTCGGCTTGGATAACCAACCGCCGCTTCTCTGCTGGATGCACGCCCGCGGAAAGATTTCCGATAAGGAGTTTGACGAATCGTTTCAATCGTTTTCAAGCTTAGAGTTCGTGTTGTGGATGAGCCGGCGGTTGAAGGCTCAGTACGTACCGCGAGTCACCTGCGAGCGCCGCCTTGGCGCCCAGCGTGGTGTACCGGATCCGTTGCGCCAGACACAGGCCCGGCGCCTGCTCGAAGCTTTTCCTTCGTCCGAGTCCTGGCAAGACGAGAACCGGGTCCGATTTCTCGAAGCGGTCGAAGCCGGGTCGTGGAAGAAATTCCCTCTGATGACTCCGCATGCGGCTGTGCGCGAATCGACTGGGGCACGGTTGGCGGAAAGCCGCCTTGGCCGCGCTCGAAGTATTCCGCAAGTTGCGATTGGCGCCGCGCGTGAAACCTATCGCGCGCTCGTGCCACTTCAAATCCGGTATGGCATCGAACGGCGTGCGCGCCACCTCCTCGGCTTGCCGCCTGTATTGCGCACCGACTGGCAAAAACTCAACGCCGCGCGCGACGCATTGGCGAAAGCGATCCTCCAGACCACACGTCTCCCCCGCCCGCCCGGTCCGGTGGATGTTCTTCTGTTCAGTGTGGTCCCCTGGGACCATCTCGTGCAGCGCCCGCATCACTTCGCCAGAGGATTGGCGGCGCGCGGGCATCGCGTCTACTGGGTGGACATCATGCTCAAAGAGCCCGACCGCCTGGACCCTGCGTCTCTAGTGCGGGAAATCGAGCCGGGCTTGTTCTACGTCGCGTTACCCGGCGCCGGCGGAGCGGCTTATCACCTCCAATGGAGCGCCGAGGTTTTGGCTGCCATGGAAATGGCCGTGGTCCACATCCGCTCTGCGTGTGGCATCGAAGGCGCGATACAGCTGGTGAACTACCCGAAGTGGGCGCCGCTGGTCTTCCGCCTGCGCGACCGTTTCGGTTGGCCCGTCGTGTACGACTGTCTGGACGACCGGAAGGGGCTGGACAGCGTGTTCAACCGGACTGCACCCGACTTCGAAGAGGAGCTCGCGCAGCGCTGCGAGCTAATGGTCACCTGCAGCCACCTGCTCGATGAGGCCCGCCGGCCGCTTAATCCGAACACCGTCCTGATTCTCAATGCCGGCGACTACCATCAGTTTCACTCCGCCAAACCGGCTGGCCTGCTCCAGCACCTGCCGCGTCCAATCCTGGGATTTTTTGGCGCGTTCTCCGACTGGCTGGATTTGGATTGGGTCGCCCAATCGGCGCAGCGCTTCCCAAACTGGTCGTTCGTCTATATCGGGCGGCAGGGCTTCGTCGCGGCCGCAATGCGCGAGCGTTGGAAGGCCCTGTCGTCGGAAGCGAACATTCACGTGTTCCCGCAAGCCGACCCTCAAACGCTCGCGTCTTATCTCGCCGAATTCGACGTATGCACAATGCCGTTCCGGGTTATCGCTTTTACGCGGGTCATGAATGCCGTCAAAATCTACGAGTATCTGGCGGCAGGCAAACCAGTTGTGATTTCTGACGTAGCTGAATTGCGGCCCTTGGCCGAGCGAGGCCTGATCTCGATATATCGCGACACCGAGCATTCTTTCCGCCTGCTTGAGCAAGCCGTTCAAACTCCCGGGAGCGCGGAACAGATCGCCGCGCGCCTGGCCTTTGCGTCCGAGAATACGTGGACCAGGCGCGTGGATCAACTCGAGGCGGCAATTCTCCCACTCACTGCGGCCACGCCATCTCGGGAAGAGTCTGGCGTCAGTAGCACTCGACGAACATCAAATCAGTCCTCATAGCCCCGGATCCCTGCGTATCAGTCTTAGCAGCCGCAGGTGCAGCCGGAGCCTGACATCCAGCGGAACGGCCTGCCGGTAGGCGCGCCGCGCCATTCGAACCAGGGCGGGACCCTCATTGTCGTCCGCGAAACGCTTTAGTCCGAAAGGATTAATCTGGGCGGGCTTGAAAATCCGGAATCGCTTTGAAGTCTTTGCGGTCTCTTGGGCGGCCGCAAGGATCGCGTTCGCGGCCAACGCGGCGCCGGGCGACGAGATCTCATCGGTGACTCTTTTAGAAGACGGCCGGTCCAGGCAAGCAATCATTAACTTTGCTAATTCTCCCGGATCGGAGTTCGAAAAAACTTCAAAATTCGGTGTTACCGCGCTCAACTCACGAGCCCGCGCAAACTGATCATCAAAAGTGTTATCGACGGGCATGCAAATTGTGGTCAGCCCGAGCGCAGTCACTTCCGCCAGCGTGTTGTATCCCGCCTGGCAAATAACCAAATCGGCGGTGGCCAGCAGAGTAGGAAGATTCGACTCGAAGGGAATCACCCGCAAGCCCTCGATCAGCTTCAGCCGCGTCCATCCCTGAAAAAGCGGCCCAGCGACAAGGGTCGCATCCAGCCTGCGGCTTGCTCGCGCCTCGGTGATTGCCTGCAAAACCAGATCATAGAATTTCGGCGTCCCCGGATTACCGCCGCCGCCTCCGCAGATGACAACGTGTGGCTTTCCCTCCTCCGGAACCAGCGAGGGATGAATCCTGGTCCGTCGGAGAATGGTCCCAACGAAAATCACCTTTCCTCTCAAGCCTCCCGGCAAACCCATTTCCCGTGGAGAATGCGGCACAATAACCGTTCGAATTGCGTTTTCCGGAAGCCCATATTCCGAAAAATAGCGGCCGGCATCTTTCATTTCCCTGAGACACAAGACAATCGGTATCCCGCGGGCAATCGCAGCGTATGCGAGCGGGCGGAGCGGGAAACAGTCGAAAACCACGACGTGCGGTTTCAGCCGGTCGAGTATCGTCCCTACTAAGGACGCAATCAGAGGGCTCTCCACGCTCCACAACTCGTGAACATCCGGCAAGGGGATACATGGAATCTCAAGGCTCTCCAGAAGCGTGTGGCTGCTTCCGCTCAAAACGAAGGGCACCTGAGCGTCCGGCGCGGCTTGGCGAAGCGCCAGAGCAATGGCCGAGAGCCTATTAATATGTCCCATGCCGATGTGATTCGGTGGCTGGAACAGAATCGTCAACGGCGGAGAAGCTTTGGTTGAAGACATGCTGCCCGGAAACGGCGGCGCCCTTTAATCGATCCTCATTCTAGCGGAGGCTCGCTTGAAGCCCGGCATGGCGGCAATCGTGCGCCACGGTTCTCATAGCCTAGGATCCCGGCGGATCAGTTTCAGCATCCGCAAATGCAGCCGGAGCCTCAGATCCAGTGGGACTGACTTTCGATACGCGCGCCGCACCAGTCGAACCAGGGTTGGCCCGTCGTCGTCGCCCGCGAAGCGCCTCAGTCCGGAAAGCTTATTCTGGACGGGATTGAGACTCTGGGCCGCGGGAGGAAACTGGTCGAGCGCGCGTGTGAATCCATCGTCGCTTTGCCGGCGGAAATGCAGATACTCCGGCAACACGTCGATTTTGTATCCGCCCAGCGCGAGCCTCTCGAGCAGTTCTCGAGTTTCGTTCGCGGCGCCGCAGGGTTCCCGATGCCCTCCGATCGCTTCAAAGGCTTCGCGTCGAATCAGAACCATCGCCCCGTCAAGGACCAGCGGGTCCCCGAGCGCCACTGCCGGATTTGCGCTCAGCGGCATGTAATAGCCAAACGGCGGCGCGGTCAGTTCGCTCGTATCAGGGTCAAACGGAAACTCGTCGCCGCCGAACACGCAGCTTGCGCTCAACAGGCAATCGTCGCCGGAGAGGCGCGCTGCCTCCAGCATGCGTTCCACGGCGTTAGGAGCGGCCACGTCGTTGGCATCGAGCATGAGCAGGTATTCACAACCGCCGCTGCTGGCGGCTTGGTTTCGCGCCCCATCTGCGAAGGGATTGGGCTGTCGAAGAAACGTCCAGCCGTGCGGGCCGTACCGTTCGGCCGCCGCATCAAACACAGTGCGGGCCGCCTCGTCCAGCGAGCCAGCGTCCACGGCGACGACGCCGAAATCCTGGGCTGTCTGGTGCTCGATCGAATCCAGCAACTGCGCGAAATGGCGTGCCTGGTTATGGTACGTTATGCAAACATCGACAGCCCGCACGGATTCGCTCGCCGCACCGGCCCGGTATGGCAACGCTCGTTTCCGGTCACAAGCGCGCGCGTGAAAAGCTAGCCAGCGTCGATTCGCCGCAGCATGGTCGTCGTGAGCCAGTCGTTCAGGAGGAAGCGAATCAGGCAACCCTGGCATCCCGAGCACCTCCGCCTCGCCGCGGAATTGCCAGCCGTTGCCCTTGGCCCAGTCTAAAATCGATTGGCACGGCGCGACGACAAAATCGCTGTGCAAGGCGCTGTACCGCTCTACAAAATCGAGATTCAAGTCCTCCGGAATCCGCGCATATGTTGGATCGCAGCAGCGAGCCCATTCCGATGGTCCATGAAGCACGGTGACACACACGGGCATGACGTTCGTGGTGAAGCGCTTGACCCGCGCGGCGTGAAACGCCACGTTGGCGCGGTCCATGCTATACACCACATCGAATGCCGGAAGAATCGGCGCCACCTGCTCGGACAGACGCGCCAGCCACACGTCCGGCACGCGATTAGCGGCCGCCTTGTTATTCAACTCGATCAGCTCGATCCCCCATAACCGGAGGCTCTCACGCCATGGCGCATCTGCAACCATCGGCTCGGTGCCCGCATGGGCTAAAATGATGCTGACGTCGTCGCCGTTTTCTCTCAACAACCGGGCGAATTGAGTCAAAAAGGCTACGGCTTTGGCAGCGCGCCCGTTCAAAATCTCAACATCCGAAGAAGCGATAGCGATTCTGGGCATTGGCGCGTGCTGCTGCCGGATCATAACAGAGCGACTGTGGGCCGGCTTGATTTAGCCGGAACCGTTCCGAATTCGAGCAGCCTGGGTTTGAAAGGCCGATGTTCACGGAAGGTTACAGCGTCGGAGTAGCGCGCGTCGAGATCACACCTGAGACGCCGATGTGGATGTCGGGCTACGCGGATCGCCTGTGGCCATCGCAGGGCTCGGTGCACCCGCTTTGGGCGAAGGCCCTGGCGATTCAAGACTGCCGGAGGTCGCGTGCCGTTGTAGTCACCACCGATTTGATTGGCCTGCCGCGGGAGGTGACGGCTCCGGTTGCCTCTCGCGTCCGGGAGAGGCACGGGCTGGAACGCTCGCGGATCGTCTTCAATGCTACGCATACTCACGCCGGTCCGCTGGTTTGGCCGACCCTCAAGAACATGCTGCCTTTAGGCCCGAAGGATGAACGGGCGGCCATCGAGTACGGCCGCAAGTTGAGCGACCAGTTGTTCTCGGTGATCGACATGGCGCTCTCCGATCTTGCGCCCGCGCGGGTCTGCTACGGCGAAGGAACCGTGGATTTCGCGGTGAATCGCCGTGAGCGAACGCCCGAAGGCGTGCGCATCGGCATCAATCCGGTTGGGCCGGTCGATCCGCGGGTGCCCGTGCTGCGAATTCAGTCCGAGACCGGGCGGCTGCGCGCCGTCGTATTCGGTTACGCCTGCCACAACACGGCATCGGCCAGCGACTCTTATCGCCTGAACGGCGACTATGCGGGTTTCGCGCAGATCGAGCTGGAAACACGGCATCCTGGGGCCGCCGCGATGTTTCTGATGTTGTGCGGGGGAGATCAGAACCCGAATCCCCGCGGCTCCATCGAAGTAGCGGCCAGCCTGGGAAGGAGGCTGGCGGCGGAGGTCGACCGCGTCGCGAACACAGAGCTACGCGAGGTCTGCCACCCCATACGCGTCGCGTTTGAAACAATTTCCTTGAATTTTGCGCCGCATACACGCCAGATGTTCGAGGACGAGAGGAGATCCTCCGATCCGGCGCGCGTTCGCCGCGCCAAGGCCATGCTTGCCGCATACGATGACCGCCGGCCCATCCGCCAAACCCCATATCCGATTCAGGCCCTGCGCTTCGGCCCCGGCTTCACGATCCTGGCGCTGGGCGGCGAAGTAGTGGTGGCGTACGCTCTGCGGCTAAAGAAGGAGTACCCGGGCGATGTAATTGTAGCCGGATACTCGAACGACCTCATGAGCTATATCCCGTCTCAACGCATCCTGCGGGAAGGAGGCTACGAAGCCGTCGACAGCATGGTTTTCTATGGCCTGCCGGGGCCGTATGCGGATGACGTCGAGGATCGGGTGCTGGCGGGAATACATGCTGTCATGCGGCTCGTTGGGTTGCATTCGAAGTCAGCGCAAAAGGAGGCTGAAGATGCTGACAGTCCTGATGGCGACCTATAACGGATCCGGAACCATCGAGGCCTGCCTCGATGCCTATTGCCGGCTGGATCCGCCATCCGGCGGATGGAAGCTCGTGATCGTCGACAACGCCTCAACCGATTCGACCGCGAGCATCATCCGGTCTTTTGCGTCGCGGCTGCCGGTTCACTTTTGCCAGGAGCCGGTGCAAGGAAAGAATGCCGCATTGAACACGGGCTTGCGGGAAGTTTCCGGCGACCTTGTGGTCTTCACCGATGATGACGCGGTGCCTCACAACGACTGGCTGACGGCGATGCGCAGCGCCGCGGACGCGCACCCCGCGTTTGCCTTGTTCGGCGGGAAGGTTCTGCCGCGCTGGCAGAGCCCGCCCGATAGCTGGATTCTCGAATGGGTTCCTCTCGGCATAGCGTATGGCGTCACTCCTCCAACTCTTCGCGAAGGCGAAATCGGCGCTGGTTCGCTGTTCGGTCCGAATATGGCTATCCGCGCGAGCATCTTCGCCTCCGGCTGCCGCTTTGATCCCTCCATCGGACCACGGGGAAACGGCAGCTACACGATGGGATCGGAGACCGAGCTTAATCTGCGTCTGGAGAGCAGTGGACTCAAGGCGTGGCATGTAGAGTCCGCGGTGGTGGAGCACATCGTTCAAAACTTTCAAATCGAGCCGAAATGGATTCTTCGCCGGGCCGCGCTTTTTGGCCGCGAGATCTACCGCCTGCATGACGAGAAACGGTTCGTCAATTCCATTAAGCTGTCGGGCGTGCCGATTTACCTGATCCGGCGCGCCCTGCTGGAGGCTGCGAAATCAGCCCATGCCCGGCTTCGCGGAGACACCCGAAAACGGTTCGGCTTCCGTTGGAAATTGAACTTCACGCTGGGCGAGATCATCGAGAGCCGCGAACTTCGGCATAGCGTCCGTATTGCAGGCGAGGCGCGCGACCCGACGAATCCATGACGCTCAGGTTCTGCCGAGGCTTTTCACGCCGCGCGACATTGAGACTAGAATGGAAGACCGGTGAAGATCCGGAAGAATCACGATCTCCGCCTATTGATGTCTATCCTTGGCCTGGTCTTGCGCAGCCGCTATACCCCAGATGAAAGCTCCGCGCTTTTCGATTGTCGTTCCCACATACCGGAGGCCGGATCAGTTGAAGCGTTGCCTGGATGCGCTGGTGCTGCTCGACTACCCGCGCGACGGCTACGAGGTGCTGGTGGTCAGCGACGAGGTTAGCGCCGTCACAGAAGAGATTGTGCGCAGCTATCAGCCCGCGATCCCGGTATCCCTGGTCTCGCTGCAGCATGGCGGACCGGCAAGTGCGCGAAATGCGGGCGCAGCGCGGGCGCGAGGGGAGTTTCTTATCTTTCTCGATGACGATTCCGCTGCCGCTCGCGATTGGCTGCGTCAATGGGAACTCTATACCTGCCGGTATCCGGACCACGCCGCCGGGGGCCGTGCCTTGAATGCACTCCCCGGGAATATCTACTCCAGCGCGAGCCATGCGCTTCTTGAGTACATACTTTACTATTTCAATGCAGGTGAACCAGGCCTCCGGCCTTTTGTCGTGTCCGATAACCTTTGTGTTCCCACGGCGGCGTTTCGGGCACTGGGTGGATTCTCGGCTGCTTTCCCGATCGCGGCTGCAGAGGATCGCGACTTCTGCGACCGATGGACCGCGGCGGGCGGAGTGATCTCCCAAGCGGAACAGCCGGCCTGCTTTCATGCGCACGAGCTCAACCTCATTAGCTTCTGGCAGCAACACTGGAACTATGGCTGCGGGGCTCACAAGCTGCATCAGACGCGAAACTCGAGAGGAGAATCGACGCGCATCGAGCCGCCCGGGTTTTATTTGAACCTGCTCCGCTTTCCATGGAGGCGCGAGCATCCTGTACGAGCTCTGAGGCTATCTGTCCTGCTGTGCGTTTCTCAAATTGCCAACATCGGCGGCTTCCTGAAGGAACGGTGGCGCAACCGACCCTGAGCTGTGGGATGGCTCTTACTCGCACTCGAAGAACAGATTGGCAAACCTCGATCGGCACGCGACCGGCGTTAAGCCGCCTTGGGACGGAGGCGCCGGTCCTCCCCCGCGGGTTTCGGCCGCAGCGCCTCCCTGGGAGTCTTTCAGTGCAAATACTCTGCCTTAGAGTAACTACCCGTCGCCTTGCGCACGAGTTTGGGCTGTGGACTGCTCTGGCAACAGATGTGGCACAGCCTTCAGGCTGTGGACTGCCCTGGCAACAGATGTGACACAGCCTTCAGGCTGTGGACTGCCCTGGCAACAGGTGTGGCACAGCCTTCAGGCTGTGGACTGCCCTGGCAACAGATGTGGCACAGCCTTCAGGCTGTGGACTGCCCTGGCAACAGGTGTGGCACAGCCTTCAGGCTGTGGACTGCCCTAGCAACAGATGTGGCACAGCCTTCAGGCTGTGGACTGCCCTGGCAACAGGTGTGGCACAGCGTCAAAGTAATTGCAATGAAACTATGGGTGATGAGTGTAATCGAGATATGACTTCGTGACAGTCAATGTGCGCTTTCCGATGATCGCCGCAACGTCCGTTAGAGCGAAGCCGTGGGCGGTGAAGACATCGGCATCCACCTTAACCCATGAATCAACCTCGACCCTATGACTAGACCAGATGTTGGGATCGTTTGGAAGAAAATAGAAAAAGGTAAAGGAACGAGCTCCCATTTCTTGAGAGAGGTCGAGATTTAGAAACGTGGGCGTACCCGCGTTTAAGTCGAAGTGCATCATGCTGTCAAAGATGACTGGCCCTGGCACAGCGTCGCGGCCGTCGACCTTAACTTTCATGTTAATGTGAGCGGCATCGAACACAGCTTGGAAATTGTGGTAATCGAGAGCGTTGAGGTTGGCTGTGAAAATGCCCGTAACTGCGGACACGGTTATGATCAGGACATTGTGCGGCCCCGAGTCGCCGCTAATAGTCGTTTCCAGGATGGTGCACGAACTGCAGGCCGGGTCCGGAGTAAAAGCAGCCACCGAGCAGTTAGCCGCCGTTCCTACGCTGGCGCACTCGGCTCCACTGCTGATGGCAAAAACATTAGTGATAATTGAGTAAGAGCTGGCATCCACCGCCGAGCCGTTGTCGTTTGCTTTCGCGACGCCCCCCGCGACGCTAAAGAAAAATCCGGCAGCCACAGCCGCGAGGATAAGGTTTTTTATCTTAGTCTCCTTGAGCAAGGATGAGTTTGGAGTAACGAGCCGCCCCAACACACCTTGGATGAGACCGAGCATATTCTAATTGGCGGCTTACAAGCAAGTAACTTGGAACCTTCTATTGCCTTAGCCATGCCAGCTCAGCCTGCTTACAATTTAGGGCAACTCCGGCTGCGCAGCATTTACTCGGGCATGATAGCGTAAGGCCGCTTCGCTGCGCGCTTTCGCAGATAGCCAACGCCGGTGGGTTCCTGAGTGAATGGTGGCGTAACCGGCGCTGAGCTGCGGGCTCGATAGCCTGGCTGGTTCTTCGCCTTTCGTACTCAGCTTGGTTTCTTGTCCTCGGTTTCTTTGAGTGCGGTGGTAAATCGAGCCTGCAATGCCATGCCGACCAGTGTTGCAATCAGGATCGCGGGGTACAGTTGCCCGATTAGCGCCTCCGCCGTCGTCAGCGATCGCGCGATCCGATGTACCGGATACGCGTCACCGTAAGATACGGTCGTCAGCGTTTCAAAGCTGAAATAGATCAAACGGCCCGGTTCGCCTGTGGCAACCTCGACGGCCAGCGGCGTTTGGAAATGGATGGAGCCCGGTATCATTTCCAGGAGCAGTTTGTAACCAAACGCCCACGTCACGCCAATCAGCAGGTAGGCCGCAATGCCGCCCATAACCCGGTGCACGGAAACAGGGCCAGGAAGAACAAAGGTCTGTCTCAGCGTCATGACCACGAGAATGGCCATGCAAAACACCTTGAGGGCAGTGTCCCAACCTCCGGGACTGATCGAGGGGTTGAATTCGACGATCAGGTCTGCCGTAAATTCCAGGATCGTCAGGGCGATGATAAGAGACATCAGCACCCGCTTGTTAACCGTCGCGATTGCACCGGAAAGGAGCATGAGCGCGAAAGTGAGGTCAATTGCAATTCGCCCGGGGCGCGACTCGCCGACCATAGGAACGAAAATAGTCATCAGCACGAGAAATGCGAGGAAAAAGCTTAGATATCGATCCTCACGCCAGAAACCGGGCAACGGTCCATCCGCCACGTTATTGCCTCCTTTGGCACTCGGCCCGGCGCTTTTTCTCCGAGACATTAGTCTAGGCGAGCCGATGCGAAGCGGCACTTGATCCGATGTCGCGGCGAGACCGCCTACGAGACAGTCTCCCATGTGTCCGCGCGTTCCGATCGGCGACGCCATTCGGAACGCGACGTGAATTGGTGCGCCTCCATTACGCCAACACCACGACCGTTATGGCCTAACCATTGCCCCAGAGCGATTGTTTCATCCAAACCCTCGCAAAATCCGAGACCACAATTACTGCAGTTCTACTTCCTGCTCAAGGCAGACAAGGTCGGAAACCTTAGCGGGGAACGCTCGAAAGGCCGGCCAGTCTGCCGGAAAAACTTCAGCCATGCGGGCAATTGCGCGGTCTCGGGCGGGCTCTTCCCAATCAAGCTGAAATTCGGGAGACTTCTCAACGCCACTTAACACCAGAGCCACAATGTCCTTTACCCGAATCGGCCGCTCGCCGGGCTGCGCCTGTTGATCTGCGCCACCCGGATCAAACCAAGCGACATACCTGGTCTCTATCAATAGGGAGCCGTCAGCGTGGCGCGTCGCTGATCCAGCCACCGTGCTGTCCCTCAGCGCCGCGACGACCGCGCGGCGGTAAGCCGGAACCGTCAGCAAAGGCGTGCCGATACGTTCGAAGTCGTCGCTGGGCGACAGCGGCGCATCCCGTCCCTCGAAGAGCCAACTGGCAAATTCCGCGAGGGCAGGGTCGTTTGGAAAAAGCCAAAGCGGCGACAGTGCGGAAATGGGTTCACCCCTGGCGTTCCACGACGTTCGCAATTTCGATATCTCGTTCTTCATCGAAGCTGCCCAATCGACGGCCGCCCGTGGATCTCCCGTCTCAATTAGCGAAGACGCTCTCTCCCAGACTCTGGCGTATTGTCGATGATCGAGGTATTATAGTGTCGATAGTCGTGGTGTCGTCGTGCCTAAACCTTCTGACCTATTGCAGGGAACATTAGATCTCCTGATACTTAAGACCATTGCGACGGACCCGCTTCATGGCTGGGCTATCGCGAAGCGCATTCAGGTGCTTTCCGGCGACGTTCTCTCGGTCGGCCAAGGTTCTTTGTACCCTGCGCTCCATCGACTCGAACAACAGGGCTGGCTTTGCGCCGAGTGGAAGGATTCCGATCTTGGGCGCCCTGCGAAGGTCTATGCATTGACGCGCGCGGGTAGGAAACAACTCGAGCGTGAACTTGATAGCTGGAACAGGCTCTCTTCCGCCGTTCAACTTCTGATTGAAACCGCTTAGGAACACCGTTTATGCGAGTCAGTCGCGTGGTCATGCATCGTCTGCGTTCAATATTTCGGCAATCTCGCGCGGATGCCGACCTGCAAAGCGAGATAGAACTCCACTTAGAGCAACTTGTCAAGGAGGCCAGAGCTTCCGGTATGAGCGACGCCGAGGCTCGCGGGATGGCGCGTCGCCAGTTTGGAGCGGTGGAAAAAACGAAAGAGGAATGCCGCGACATGAGACGAGTAAACCTGATCGCTAATTTTGTGCGCGACTTACGATATGCGCTTCGAACGATTCGAACCAAACCAGGCTTTAGCGGGCCTGCGCTGCTTTCCCTCGCCCTGGGAATCGGCGCTAACGTTGCGATCTTCGCCGTTGTGAATGCCGTGCTGATTCGCCCCCTGCCTTATCCCGAGCCGGAGAAACTGGTGGGAGTTTTCAACTCAGCAGTGTTTTCAGGCCAGGTCGTAAAGGAGTGGCCCCTCACACTCGACATGTACGCCGGCTACCAGGAGCATGCGCGGAGTTTTGAGGAGTTCGGCGTTTGGAGTGCCGGCGCCGCAACGGTTACCGGCCTCGGCGACCCCGAACAGGTCGCGGCCGTAACCATGTATGGCATTTCAGGCATCATGATTCTGGCGGCCGCCTTGGCCGCGAGTTACCTTCCCGCGCGAAGAGGCGCATCGTTGAATCCAATCGAGGCATTGCGCGGCGATTGAAGAGGGCGCCTCACAGAATGGCTCCTCCTACTCGTGGCGCAAGATGCTTGCCGGATCCATTTTTGCTGCGCTGTAGGCGGGCATCAAGCAGGCCAGCAATGCCGTCACCGATAAGAGTACGGCCACAACCGCCATGGTTAGCGGATCCGTGGCAGTGACGCCGAAAAGAAGACTTCGCACGAACCATCCGCAAGCGGCAGAGAGCGCGAGCCCACAAGCGAGGCCGGCAAGAACAGGTTCGAGGCCGCGCCTCAACATCAACCCCATTAACCCGCTCCGCTTGGCTCCGAGAGCCAGCCGAAGACCCAGCTCCGTGCGGCGATGGGCGGCATTGTAAGCAACGACGCCATAAATACCGATCAGCGCCAACAACAGAGCACCCGCGCCGAAGGAAGCAGCGAGCCTCATCTGGAATCGGCGTCGCGCCAAAGCATCCGTCACCAGGTCGGACATAGTTCTGAGGGGCGCCACAGGCAGCTCGGGATCGATCGACCAAATGGTCCGCCGCACCGCTTCCATCAATTGGTTAGGATCCACTGCGGTTCGCATCACGAGGCTGCCATAGCTTGGGCCGCGAACCCAGTAAGGAACGTAAGCGATCAAAGTCGGGGATTCGTCCAACCTGCTGGTATAGGTGTCGCGCACGACGCCCACCACCTCAACCAAGCCAACCTGCGAGCCGGTCTTGAACTTCTTTCCAATCGGATTCTGATTCGGCCAGATCTTCGCCGCGAGTCTTGCCGAAATCACTGTGACGCGGCGGTCACGGTCGTGCTGCGAAACGGATCGCCCTTGCATTATAGGAATCCCGAGCGTCTCGAAGTAGTCAGGGCTGATGAAACGCACGTTGATCAAGAGGACATTCTTATTTGACGCGTCAATCCAATCACTGCCCGACCCTTCCAGTTCGACGCCATTTACCATACTGTCGCCGGTCAGCGGCAGACCACTGATCATGCCTGCCGATCGGATTCCTGGTACCGTGCGAACGCCGGCCAAAACGCGATCGAAAAACCGAGTACGTTCTGCCGCGTTTCCATATCGGGCGCCGGGCAATCCGAGGTCCACGGTAATGGCCTGCTCCTCGGTAAACCCTTTGTCCACGTTCATCAGCCGGAACAGACTCGACATCAGCAGGCCGGCCAGGAACAGCAGCGTCGTGCTCAGCGTCACCTCAAAAGCAACCAGTATCGTACGCAAGCGAAGCGACTGCCTGCTTGCCGTGACGTTGTGAGCGCCGGCACGAAGGGCTTCCTGCGGAAAGGAGCGGGAGACCTGGAAAGCCGGAATCAACCCAAAGACGGCCGCACAGGCCACGGTTGTGAAAAGAGAAAAAAGCAGAACTCCGCCGTCCAAGTGCACTTCGTTCAGCCGGGGAATGGCTGCGCCGGCCGCTGCCGGGAACAGTCTTATCGCTGCAGCGGAGAGAACAGCTCCTAACGTTCCTCCAGCCAACGACAAGACGCCGGTTTCCGTCAGCACTTGTTGCAGCAGCCGTCTGCGGCTTGCACCCAGCGCGGTTCGAATCGAGAATTCGCGCGCCCTGACGCTCGACCGCGCCAGCATCAAATTCGCCAGGTTCACGCATACGATTAACAGCAGGGCGAGCACGGCCGCGAGCAACACGGTGAGGCTGGTGCGAACAGATCCCGAAATCACCTCCAGCAGGGGAACGCACAGAGGGTAGGGCTCGCTTTCCACTTTGTTGGCCGTTATCAGTTGTTTGGTCAAGCCGTTCAGCTCCGCCAATCCTTGTGGCAGGCCAACGTTCGGATTCAGCCGCCCGATAACTAAGTAGTCGTAGTCTCCATCCCAGCCTGTGGTTATTTCCTGGAGCGGCCGGAAGATTTCGGTCCTCTTACCGAGCGACGAGAGCACTCCAAGGTCGTCACCCTTTGGGAACGTAAAGTCGGGGCGAAGGATTCCCACAACGGTCGCAGGGTCTCCGTCCAGCGTGATGCTCTGCCCGATCAAATTGGAAGCAGCATGAAAGCGGCGGCGCCACAAAGAGTCGGTGATGACCGCGACGTTGTTTCGCCCGGGCTGGTCCTCGCCAGGCAGGAAGCCGCGCCCTTGCGCCGTGTTCACAGCCAGCACCCGAAACAGGTCGGCTGTCGTTTCAATGGAGTCAATCTGCACCGGTTCGCCGCCGCCAGTGAGCGTGGCGCGGTCAGATCGCAATGCTGCCATTGACTGGAACGCGTGGGTGTGGTCGCGCCAATAAATAAAGTGCTCAATGTTGACCGGGAGCGAGGGATAGGCGCGGCTCATAGCGGGAACCACCTCGCGGATGGCAACCAGCCGGCCGGAATCCTGGTAGGGAAGCGGCTTCAAGAGAACGCCTTCCACCAGCGAAAAGACGGCTGTGGCGCACCCGATTCCCAAGGCGAGCGAGAGGACGGCGACCGAAGTGAATAGGGGAGTCCGCGCCAGCGTGCGAGTTGCGTAGCGGAGATCCTGGATGCATTGATCGACACGCGGCGAAAGCCATTCGCCGCGCACTTGTTCCTTGGCGCGGAGCATGTTTCCCAGATCGCGCCGCGCTGCGAATTGCGCGTTCTTCGGAGACAAGCCCCGGCTGCGCGCTTCCGCCGCAGCCATCTCCAGGTAGGATTGAAGCTCCTCGTCGAGCGATTTCTCCCGCTGGTGCCGCACCCACGGCAGTAGAAGGCTCAACTTGCGCAGCCACTGCATCGTTCAACCTCCTCTTTCTTCCCCGCCCTTCTACGGCTAACGAGCAGCCTGCAAGCTATTCCGTTGATTCCGCAGGATGCAGCACCCGGCCAATCGCGGTAACGAAATCCTCCCAGCGCGACATGGTCGAAACCAGCTTGTTCCGCCCTGTCGCCGTCAGTTTGTAGAATCGCGCGCGGCGGCCGGTATCGGAGATCTGCCATTTAGCAGTGATCAGCTTCTGAATCTCCAGGCGCTGCAACGCCGGGTATAGCGAACCGGCTTCAATGAGCAATGCGTCCCGGGAGGCCTGGCGAATGGATTGAGCGATCCCGTATCCGTGCAGTTCCCCGAACAGGAGAGTGCGAAGGATGAGCATGTCGAGCGTGCCCTGCAGGAATTCGAGCCGGTCTGATTTGGGTTCAGCCATCTGCCATGGATTATACTCAGTGCGCCTATATATTGTCAATCATAGTATGTAAGACCTCTCCTGACGCTTGCATCAAAAAGCAGGCGGAGTTAAGCTATTATCGGATATCGATAAGACCATGAAGCCGAATGATCTTCTGCAAGGTACGCTGAGTCTGCTCATTCTGAGAATCCTGGCATTGGAGCCCGCGCACGGATGGGCTCTTTCGCAGCGTCTCAAGCAAATGTCAAAGGACGTCTTGCAGGTGGGCCCCGGTTCCCTGTACCCGGCGCTGCACAAACTGGAACAGGATGGCTGGATTACGGCTGAATGGTTGCTCAGCGACACCAAACGCCGCGTCAAGTTCTACTCCCTGACTAAAGCCGGCCGAAAGCACCTGGCGTCGCAGACCGCCGATTGGAAGCGCTTGTCGGGAGCTATCTCCGACATCGTCCTTCCCGCCCGGGGTTAACTCGGATGCGATGGTTCACGAAATGGCGTCTTCGTTTTCAATCTCTATTCGATCGTTCCCGTGTCGAAGAGGATCTTGACGACGAGCTGCGCGACTACATCGATCGTGAAATTGAGCGCGAAATTGCCTCCGGAACGACCCCCGCCGAGGCGAGGAGGCGCGCGCTCGCAAGCTTCAGCGGCACAGAACGTCTCAAGGAGGAGTGTCGTGACGCACGAGGCGTCCGGTGGCTGGAAGACACTCTCGGCGACGTGCGATTTGCGGTGCGTACGCTCCGGAAAGCGCCGGTATTCACAGTAACCGTTATCGCGGCTCTGGCTTTCTGCATTGGAATCAACACAGCCATCTTTTCTGTGGTCGACACCGTGCTTTTCCGGCCGCTACCCTTCCCCAATCAAGAGCGCCTGGTCGCGGTTACCGAGGGCGTTCCAGGCTTGGGGTTCCCGATCCTGCCTTTTTCGTGCCCTGACTATCTGTTTGTTGCTGCTAATAACCAGTCGTTTGCTGCGACGGGAACCTATCGCACTCAGACCTACGAGATCTCGGGAGCGGGCGTTCCGCGGCGTGTCACAGGCGCTCGCTTAACAGCCTCGTTGTTTCAAGTTCTGGGAGTCTCGCCTGTATATGGGCGGGTATTTACAAACGAAGAAGATGCTCACTCGAAGCGGCTGGCGGTTCTCAGTTACGGATTCGCTAAGGCTGCGTTTGGTGGACCGGAGCAGGCGCTCGGGCGCACGATCCGTCTAGACAGGACTCCGTACGCTGTCATCGGCGTCATGCCGCCGTCATTCTCGTTTCCGATTGGCGGATCGCGATTCAATGACCATCCGGCAGAGGTGTTCGTCCCCACATCCTGGAGCAACGATGACCGGCAACAGAACGTCAGCGGCTTTGACTACAGCATGGCCGCCCGTTTGAAAACCGGCGTGACGATTCAGCAGGCAAACGCGGAGGTGCATACTTTACTCCAGCGCGTGGTTGAAGATTATCCGCCGAAGATGAAAGCGGCCCTCAGCCACATGCCGAGTTTTTCGCTGGAATCGCAGACGGTTCCGTTTCGCGAAGAGTTTACTGGAAATGTAGAGCGTCCACTGCTGCTGCTGCTGGCCGCGGTGGGTATTGTGCTGCTGATTGGATGCGCCGATGTCGCTAATCTCATGTTCAGCCGCATGGTGTCGCGGCAGCGAGAGTTCGCGCTCCGAACCGCCCTGGGCGCCGGGCGCTGGCGCCTCGCCCGGCAGACGTTAACGGAAGGTCTCGTTCTTTCGGTAACGGGTGGCGTGATGGGATTCTGTCTCGCGTACTTGACCTTACCGCTGCTGGTTCGATTCGCCCCCGACAATCTTCCCCGTTTAAGCGAAATTGGTTTGAACTGGCGGATGATGGCGTTCGTGGTCATCGTCACACTGGCGACGCCTGTCGCGTTCTGTCTAGGGCCGCTGGCAAACACTTTTCGTTTCACTGTCGTGAATCAGCTTCGCGGCGAAGGGCGAACGACGACGCAAGGCAAGCATCAACGCTTCATGATGTCGGCAGCCGTGGTTACCCAATTCAGTCTTGCTTTTCTGCTGCTCACTGCGGCGGGACTCCTAACGCGGAGCTTGCTTAAGGCAACAGAAGCCAATCCGGGATTCCGTCCGGAGCACCTAATCAGCGTTCAGATCAACTTACCGGGCGCCGCGTACAGAAAGCCCGCTGAGATTGCAGGTTTCTTTGACCGTCTGCTTTCCCGGCTCAGCTTTTTACCCGGCGTTCGCCAAACTGGCGCGATGTCAGATTTGCCGATGGCATCCACATCCAACGTACTTATTTCGATTGAAGGCCATGTAGGCACCGAGAGAGTCGATACCGTCTTCTGCCGTGGCAACGCTTTGGAAACGCTCAGCATCTCCCTGTTGCGCGGCCGTCTGCTGCAGCCGGAAGACCAGATTGGGAAGCCGCATGCTGTTGTGATCTCCGAAGCGCTGGCCAAGCGTGTATGGCCCCATGCCGATCCGATTGGCCGGCGTGTCAGATTCGGTGTTGACGTTCCGAAAAACGACGAGCCATGGTTGACCGTAGTGGGCGTGGTGGCGGATGTGAAGGCACGGCTGAACAGCGATTCTCCACGGATGCTGATGTTTATGACTTGGTTCGATTGGGTCAATCAGATGAACGTGGTCGTCCAAGCCTCTGGTGACCCGCTTTTGTTCGCAAGCGCAATCCGCCGCGAAATAAATCGGCTCGATCCAAGTCTTCCTGTGGGAAGGATTGAAACGCTCGGCCAGGTACTCGAGGAATCATTGTCCGCTGAGCGTTTTCGGACTTGGCTGCTGATTTGTTTCGCAGTTGCCGCACTGCTGCTGGCCATGCTGGGAATCGCTGGGCTACTCACGTACAACACCACGCAACGGACACACGAGTATGGGGTCCGCATTGCTTTGGGAGCGGACCGCCGCGCTCTCTTGCTGCTGGTCTTAGCGCATTGTTTGCGATTGTCCGGGACCGGCATCGCAGTGGGCCTGCTGGCGTCGATATTCGCGACACGCGCTCTCGAGTCACTGCTTTACGACACGACGCCACATGATCTTGCGACCTTCATCGCCGTTCCTTCGATCCTGGCATTGGTTGCCTTAGGCGCCAGTATGTTTCCCGCCTGGCGCGCGATCCATACAGACCCGATCATCGCTTTGCGGGCCGAGTAACCTCTTACAATTCGCTCCAACCTTCCCCACTCGCCGGGCATATTGTGCTTCGGCGAATGCGGCTAACTCGGCCTGCTGCAACTTGTTACGGGCTTTTTGCGATTCAAAGGTGCGCCCCAAAGGCGCAGATTACCAGTGGGTGAAAGTCCCACTCCAGGAGTTGTCGGTATGACTGGATAGCTGACGGGCCGTTTCGCCGGGTTAACCGACGG
>Ga0181537_10000999_pt1 | contig 26484 bp, 15 predicted proteins | sample PEATcosm2014_Bin_39_FD_119765 | JGI IMG/M metagenome (GOLD analysis project Ga0181537, IMG submission 119765) | Peatland microbial communities from MTU Mesocosm Facility, Houghton, MI, USA - PEATcosm2014_Bin23_10_metaG | ecosystem: Environmental > Terrestrial > Soil > Wetlands > Peat | place...
AGCGGCTATTACGACGCGTATTACCTGCGGGCGCAAAAAGTCCGCACGCTCATCCGCAACGACTTCTTGAAGGCTTTCGAGAAAGTGGACGCGATTGTGACGCCGACCTCGCCGACGGCGGCGTTCAAGATTGGCGAGAAATCCGACGACCCGTTGCAGATGTATTTGAGCGACATTTTCACCATCTCGTGCAACCTGGCGGGCATCTGCGGCATCAGCGTTCCGTGCGGGTTCACAAGAAGTCCGAAGCTGCCCATCGGTTTGCAATTGCTCGGCAAACCCTTCGGCGAGGAAACGCTCTTGAAGATTGTCCACGCTTATGAAGCAAACACCGCGTGGCACAAACAGAAGCCGACAATGTGAACCCCCCGGCCTCGCCATGATTCCGACCCAAAGCATCCGCAAAACCGCGTTTTGGATGGGACTGGCCTTGCCTTCGTTTGCGCTCGCGGCAACGGTTTGGGTGGCTCACGTGACAAACGGCCAATTCAACACCGCGTTTGCCTCCGTGACCCAGACCTACAATGTTTTGAACATCCTGGAGGATACCCAGGCGCACATCGCGGACGCCGAAACCGGCCAGCGCGGTTATCTCCTGACCCGCCGGTCAGACTATTTTTCCATGTTCGACACCGCCATGGCCGCGATCAACAACGACGTTCAAAAATTGAAAATCCTGGTCCGCGGCAATCCGGTTCAACAAGCCAACCTGGCCAGACTCCAAAGCCTCATCGTCACCCGGCTCGGCCCCAATCCCGTCACCCTCGCCTTCAGCAAAACCCATCCGGCAAACGCCGTGGCGCTGACCGACCAGGGCCGGGACACCATCAACCAAATCCGCGACGTGCTGTTCCGCATGCGCGAAGTGCAGACGGATTTGCTGGTCGCGCGGCAGCAAACCGCCGAGGGACGGTTTCTTTTCGACCAGACCGCCTCGCTCGTGCTGGTGGGCATGACAGCCATCGCCCTCATGGCCATCGTCGCCATTCTGCTCCGGCTCGAACACTTGCGGCAAATCGTCACCGTCTGCGCCTGGACCGGCCAGGTGAAATTTGAAGGTGAATGGATCCGCCTGGAGGATTATCTGAAGCGGCGGTTTGGCGTCTCCGTTTCGCACGGCCTTTCCAAGGAGGCGGCGGCGAAAATGATCCAGGAAATCCGGCACGCGAACACGCCACCGGTTCCGCCGGGGCCGGGATGACGGAATCCGGTTGACCTGATAATGGGGCTTGCGTTTTAAGTAACTTGATGGTTACTTAATACCTGACAGATGACACGCATGGTCAAAAACCCCGCCAATGTGGCGACACGGAATCCGCAGCGCTCGCGCGAGCGCATTCTGGCCGCCGCCCTCAAGGAATTCGCCGACAAGGGTTTCGCCGGCGCGCGCGTGGATTTCATCGCCCGGCGCGCGGCGATCAACAAGCGGATGCTTTACCATTATTTCGGCAACAAGGAAGGCCTGTTCAAAGCGGTGCTGCGCCGGAAAATCAGCGAGCGGCAGGCGTGGGCGGAAAATTTGTCGGGCGATCCGGCGGAAAGCCTTTCGTTCTGGTTCGAGGCCGCGTGCAAGGACACGGACTGGGTCCGCCTGTTTGAGTGGGAAGCGTTGCAAGGCAACGCGCAAAACGTAATTGACGAAAAAATCCGGCAGTCGGCGACGGCGCGCGGATTGGAGCGCATCCGGCAGCGCCAGGCCCGGGGCCAGATTTCCGCCGATTTCGACCCGCGCCACGTGATGCTGGCCATGCGGTCGCTGACGATGTTTCCGGCGGCGTTCCCGCAGTTGACGCGGCTTATCATCGGACGCCCGGTTTCCGATCCCAAATTCCAAAAAGAGCGCGCCGAATTCTTACGCCGGTTTGCGGCGGCGTTCCGTCCGGCGCAAAACGGCAGCAGGGTCAAAATCAATTTCGTGAAAAGCCAGCCATGAATAAAATCACCCTCTTATTTCTCTTCGCGCTGGCGGCGGTATTGACCGGCGGCTGTTCGGGCGGGGCCAAAAAGGGCCCGGCGGGCGTGCCGGTGCTGGTGGCACAGGCAATCCAGACGATCGTGCCGGTGCAGATTGACCCGCCGCCTGTCGGCCATGTGATGCCAATCTCGACGGCGACCGTCCATTCGCAAATCGGCGGCATCATCAGCCAGGTGAATTTCAAGGAGGGCGACGAGGTCAAATCGAACGCGCTTCTGTTCACGATTGATCCGCGCCCGTCGCAGGCGGCGCTGGATCAGGCGCGCGCCAATCTGGAGCGCGACTCCGGGCAACTGGAATATCAAAAGGCCAATTATTCGCGCGATCAAAAATTGCTCGCGGCCAAAATTATTTCGCAGGATCAATCGGACACGGACAAGGCAAGCCTCGACGCGGCGACCGGCACCGTGGCGGCGGACAAGGCGGCCATCACCAACGCGCTCTTGAATCTGGAATTTTGCCGGATCCGTTCGCCGATTGATGGCAAGACCGGCGGTTTGCAAGCTTACGCGGGAAACGTCGTCAAGGCGCCGGATGATGTTTTGCTGACAATCAATCAGATTCATCCGATTTACGTCGAGTTCGCCGTGCCGGAACAGTATTTGCCGGAAATCAGAAAGCAGATGGCCGGACAAACGCTGAAAGTGACTGTGACGTTTGAAAACATGGTCGGGCCGCCGCCGCCGGGCGAATTGACTTTTGTGGACAACACGGTGGACATGGCGACCGGGACGATTCAACTTAAGGCGACTTTTCCAAATGAAGACAATTCGCTGTGGCCGGGGCAATTTGTGAATGTCACGTTGACGCTCTCGGAATTGACGAACGCAGTCGTCGTGCCGTCGCAGGCGGTTCAGGTGGGACAAAACAACCAGTTCATTTATGTCGTGAAGTCGGATCAAACGGTTGAAATGCGGCCGGTGAAGACCGGAATCACATTCGACGGCGACACGGTTGTTGAAAATGGGCTGGCCGCCGGTGAAACAGTCGTGACCGACGGGCAATTGCAGCTCGCGCCCGGTGTAAAAGTGGTGGTCAGAAGCCCCGACGCCGCGTCGGGCGCAAGCGCGCCATGAGCGTTCCGGAGCTTTTCATCCGCCGGCCCGTGATGACCACGCTGGTCATGGCGGGCATCTTGCTTTTCGGCCTCGTCGGTTTCCACCAGTTGCCGGTGAGCGATCTGCCGAGCGTGGATTATCCGACCATCCAGGTGTCGGCGAATCTGCCCGGCGCCAGCCCGGAAACCATGGCCTCCGCCGTGGCCACTCCGCTGGAAAAACAATTCTCCACCATCGCGGGCGTGGACAACATGTCGTCGGTCAGCTCGCTGGGCAGCGCGCAGATCACGATTCAATTCTCACTCGACCGCAACATTGACGCGGCGGCGCAAGACGTGCAGGCGGCCATCACGAAGGCATCGCGGCAATTGCCGCCGAACATGCCTTCGCCGCCGACTTACCAGAAAGTCAATCCGGCGGACACGCCGATTATTTTTCTCGCCATGTCGTCGCCGACCCTGCCGATGTCGGACGTGGACAATTACGCCGAGAACCTGCTGGCGGAGCAAATCTCGCAAATCAACGGCGTCGCGCAGGTCGGCGTGTTCGGCGCGCAGCCTTACGCCGTCCGCATCCAGGTTGACCCGAACAAGCTCGCGGCCTACGGACTGGGCATTGACCAGGTCGAACAGGCGGTCGAGGCGGGCAACGTGAATCAGCCGCTCGGAACGCTTTATGGAAAGCATCAGGCGTTCACCGTCGAGGCCAACGGCCAGCTTATGGACGCGGCGGCTTTCCGCCCCATGATCGTCGCATATCGCAACGGCAATCCGGTCCGGCTGCAGGAATTGGGCAACGTGCTCGACAGCGTGCAAAACGACAAAATGATGGCGTGGTATGACAACACGCGCGCCGTCGTGCTGGCCGTCCAGCGCCAGCCGGGCGCGAACACGGTTGAAGTGGTGGACAACATCAAAAAATTGCTGCCGCAGTTCCGCGCCGCAATTCCGGCTTCGGTGAATCTGGACGTGCTCATTGACCGCTCGTTGACCATCCGCAAATCGGTTTCGGACGTGGAACACACTTTATTCGCGGCTGTGTGCCTCGTCATCATGGTCATTTTCATTTTCCTGCGGAATCTCTCGGCGACGGTCATTCCCAGCCTCGCGCTGCCCATGTCCATCATCGGCACATTCGCAGCCATGGCGCTGCTGAATTACAGCCTCGACAATCTTTCACTGATGGCGCTCACGTTGTGCGTCGGGTTCGTCGTGGACGACGCGATTGTCATGCTCGAAAATATCGTGCGCCACATGGAAATGGGCGAGCCGCCGATGGAAGCCGCCCTGAACGGCTCCAGGGAAATCGGCTTCACGATTGTTTCGATGACGCTGTCGCTCTCAGCGGTGTTCATTCCGATTTTGTTCATGAGCGGCCTGCTCGGACGGCTGCTGCATGAATTCGCCGTGACAATTGTGGTTGCGGTGCTGGTATCCGGTTTCGTCTCGCTGACGCTGACGCCGATGATGTGCAGCCGGTTTGTTCATTCGGTGCGCGATGAAAAGCACGGGAGACTTTACAACGCCTTCGAGCGTTTCTTCGACCGGCTGCGCGGCGGTTATGACCGCACGTTGCAGATTGCAATGCGCCACCGCCGGGCCACGCTGTTCGTGTCGCTGGCGATTTTCGTCGCCACGGTGATCCTATTCGTCGTGATTCCGAAGGGCTTTTTCCCCGACGAAGACACCGACCGGCTCGCCGCCACGACCGAGGCGTCGCAGGACATCTCATTCGACGCGATGCGCGAGCATCAGCTTGCCGCGATGAAAATTGTCGCCGCCGATCCGAATGTTGACGGTTTCATATCGTTCATCGGCGGCGGAATTCTGAACAACGGCCGCATCTTCATGCGCCTGAAAGACCAATCGCAAAGGAAGTTGAATGTGGCGCAGGTCATCCAGGAAATGCGCCCGAACTTCGCGAAGTTGATTGGCTTGAATGTTTATCTACAGAACCCGCCGCTCATCCGCGTCGGCGGCATGGCGACCAAGGCGCTTTATCAATACAGCCTGCAAGACACCGATGTGAATGAACTTTTTCACTGGGCGCCGATCCTGACGGACAAGATTGCTCACCAACCCGGATTTCAGGACGTGACGACCGACCTTCAAATCGCCGCCCCGCAGGTCAATGTGGAGATTGATCGCGACAAGGCCGCCGCGCTCGGCGTCACTCCGCAGCAGATTGAAAACGGCCTCTACGACGCCTTCGGCGAACGGCAGTCCTCCACGATTTACGCCGACGTGGCCGAATACTGGGTCGTCTTCGAAGTCCTGCCGCAATTCCAGCGCGACCCCGACTCGCTCGCCCAACTTTACATCGCCAGTTCCGTGACCGGCACCAACGGCACGCCCAAGCTGATTCCGTTGAGCGCCGTCGCAAAATTGACTCGCACCGTCGGCCCGACGAGCATCTCCCACGTCGGCCAGTTGCCGTCGGTGACCATCTCCTTCAACCTCGCGCCCGGCATGTCGCTGGGCACGGCGGTGGAACAGGTTCAAAAAATTGAAACTGAAATGCACCTGCCAATGACCATCACCGGCAGCTTTCAAGGCGCGGCGGCGGTCTTTCAATCGTCGCAGGCGGGACTCCTTGCGTTGCTCATCGTTTCCATCATCGTCATTTACATCATCCTCGGAATTCTTTACGAGAGCTTCATCCATCCGCTCACGATTTTGTCCGGGCTGCCGTCGGCGGGATTCGGCGCTCTGTTGACGCTGATGCTTTTCCGGCTCGACCTGAACATTTACGGTTTTGTCGGCCTCATCATGCTCGTCGGCATCGTGAAGAAAAACGCCATCATGATGATTGATTTCGCCATCAACGCGCAGCGCGAGCACGGCAAAAGCCCCGCCGAGGCGATTCATGAAGGCTGTCTGCTGCGGTTCCGCCCCATCATGATGACCACGATGGCCGCGCTGTTCGCCACGTTGCCCATCGCGCTCGGCTTGGGAGCGGGCGGCGAGGCCCGGCGCTCGCTCGGCCTCACCGTCGTCGGCGGCTTGGTCGTGTCACAATGCCTGACGCTCTACATCACGCCCGTGGTTTATCTCTATTTGGAATCATTCCACCAGTGGTTCACCCGCAAACGCACCAGACGCCCGGCTGTCCAAGCCGGTGCCAATCCGGCGGTAGTGTGATTGTGAAAATAGGCCGGATGAAAATCTGTGTTTCATCTGTGTTTCATCTGTGGCTAAAATGACCGCGCAATGGAATACGAAGCCGTCATTGGACTGGAAACCCATGTCCAGCTTAAAACTAAATCGAAGATGTGGTGCGGTTGTCCGAACCAATACGGTTCCGAGCCGAACACCAACGTCTGCCCCGTCTGCCTCGGCCTGCCCGGCGTGTTGCCCGTGCCGAACGACGAGGCGCTGCGCCTGACGGTGCTCACCGGCTTCCTGCTGAATTGCGAGATTCCCCGCTTCGCCAAGTTCGACCGGAAAAGTTATTTCTATCCGGACATGCCGAAGAATTACCAGATCACGCAATATGACAAACCGTCCGCGGCGAACGGTTTTGTCGAGTTTGAATTTGGCGGCGGCCTTTCGCGCGTCCGCATCACCCGCGCGCACCTGGAGGAGGATGTCGGCAAGAACACCCATTTCGAGCGGAACAGCGGCGTGGATTTCAACCGCGCCGGCGTGCCGCTCATGGAAATCGTTTCCGAGCCTGACCTCACCAGCGCCGACATGGCTTACGATTATCTCAACGCGCTCAAGGACATTTTGATTTACGGCGGCGTCAGCGATTGCGACATGGAAAAAGGCATGGTGCGCTGCGACGTGAATATTTCCGTGCGGCCTGTCGGCACGAAAGAACTCGGCGCGAAGATCGAAATCAAAAACATGAACAGCTTCTCCGGCGTGCGCCGCGCGCTGGAATACGAAATCCCGCGCCAGATTGAAGTGCTGAAAAAAGGCGGCAAGCTCATCCAATCCACACGCCGCTGGGACGACGTGGCGGGCGTGACCGAGGAAATGCGGACCAAGGAATTCGCTCACGATTACCGCTATTTTCCCGACCCCGATTTGATGCCGCTCGCGCCGACGGATGTCTGGCTGGCCGAGGTGAAATCGCGCGTCGTTGAATTGCCGCTGGCTCGGAAGCAGCGTTTCATGCGCGATTATCAATTGCCGGCACCGGACGCGGAAACTTTTGTGAATGACGTGCCGCTTGGAAATTATTTCGAGCAAATTGCCCCGCGGTCAAAGAATCCAAAATCCGTCGCCAACTGGGTGATCAACAACTTGCGCGCGAAGCTGACGGAATCACAGACAACGCTGGCAGATTTGAAATTCAGACCCGAAGCCGTTGTCGAATTGGCCGGGCTTGTCGAAGCCAGAACGATCAGCAGTTCCACCGCGCAGCAGGTGTTTGCCGAGATGTTTGAGACCGGCAAATCTCCCGCCAGCATTGTTCAGGAAAAAGGTCTCGCGCAAGTCAGCGACATGTCTGCGATTGAGAAATTATGCGACGAAGCGATTGCGGCAAATCCAAAATCGGTCGCGGATTACAAGGCAGGCAAAGTGGCTGCGCTCAATGCCCTCAAGGGCCAGGTGATGAAATTGAGCAAAGGCAAGGCGAACCCCGCGCTCGCTGGCGAGATTCTGGAGAAGAAGCTGAAGAGTTGACCGCTGATCTGCGCTCACATCGCCAATTCAAAATTCATCAGCGTCCGAGCGCGAGGAACTGTGCGTCTGGAGGCACACCCCGTGCATTTGATTGCACACCCGCCGGAATCGGGGGATAATCCAGCGCGACCCCAAAACGGGCCGGTTAACATGAATTTTTGGCGGCGTATTTTCCTTCTGGGAACGGTTCTGCTGGCGCTGGCGCGGACAGGCCGCGGCCAGAACACTTTCGATTGGCGCATTTACAGGGATATCAATGGCCTGCATCAATCCGCCTGCGTCTCCGTGTCGGTCACTCTCGCTGGAAAAATTTTAATCCGGCATCCAGATGAGGCGTTTGTCACCGAGCTGGATGGTTACAACGCCAGGTCCATTGCCCTGCCCGAACCCGCCGCCAACGTTTCTGAAAGCCCCGACGGCCGGCTTTGGATGATGACCCATGACGTCCGGCTGGAAGAATTCAACCAAGGCGTGTGGGTGCCGCATCCAGCGCCGGACTTTGGCGCGGCAGTCAAGGTCATCGCGCCGTTTTACGCGATTGAAGAGGACCGCATTATTTTTTTGTGCGCCGACCGCTTGGTGGAATACAACGCGGAAAATCCCGGGCAGCCTCAAGCCCGCGTGTTGCTCCGGAGCGACCAAACCCGTTTGGGAACATTCACGGGCATGACCGTGGCGCGCGACGGCGGGCTGTGGATCACGGGCAAACGCGGCCTGGGCAAGGCACCAAGACTCGCACTTCGTCCGGGACTGGAAAAGTCGTGGAACGACTACCTTCCGCCAGAATCGCTGCAAATCCAAAACCTGCGGGAACCGCGCGAGGCCGATGAAGGCGGCGTCACGGTCATAGCCGATTCCTCCGCCAATGGACACGCGGTCATTGCGCACTTTGACGGTCTGGACTGGATAGTGCAGCCCGCCGGAACAGACAATGTCCGGCGCGCGTGGAGGAGCAGCGACAATGTTCTATGGGTTGCCACGACGAATGCTCTCTATCGGGAGGCGCCGGGACAGGCAGGGTTGGCGGAGTATCAGGAAATTTCCGCCCCGGAATTCAACGAGGTGGCAATGGAACCCGGCGGCACCTTCTGGCTGGCCACTTCGGACGGGCTGTTCCATTACGCCCCGCCTCTCTGGCGCAGTCCCAACCCGATTCGGGAAATCAATTCTCCCGTCCGCTGCTTCTCGGAAGACGCGGCGGGCCGACTCTGGTTTGTAGCCGGCGGTCTTCACTCGCTTCAAGGCGAAATCCACCGCGAGTTCGCACTGCCGGATAAAATGGCGGACGACGCGGTTCGCGCACTCTTCACGCTCAAGGACGGGACATTGTTGCTTGATGCGGGCGAAAATTCACTCCAGTTCCGGCCGGACACCGGCGTATTCAGCAATGTTCCGGTTCAAAACGGCTTTCGCCGGATGCGGTCCCTCGGTTTGTTGAAGGATGGCAGCCTTTGTGTGCAAAGCTGGAATCCCGGAACGGAAGCCGGAAAAGAGGACGCCGGCCAATTCGACCTGTTTGACGGCGCACAATTCAAGCCAATGGCCGATCCGCCGCCGGGAGCCGGTTTCTCAACCCTACTGGCCGCGCGCAACGGCGACCTTTGGTTGGGCGGTGAAAATGGCATTGCCTGGTATCACAACAAAAAGTGGCGGCTGTTCCCGGTTTCGGACCGCGATGTTCCCGACCCGGTCATTTGCTTCGCGGAACTGCCCAATGAGCGGATTTGGTGCGCCACCCAGAAGAAGCTCTGGGAATTTGACGGACAAAATTGGTCGCCCGTGAGCGCGGGCTTCATCAACATCCATGACCTCTGGTGTTCGCGCGACGGCAGCGTGTGGGTGGCTGACGACGCCGGCATGCATCGTTTTTCCAAGAACGTCTGGATCGGGAACAGCCGGGAAGAGGGATTGCCCGATGCCGCCGTTCTTGGAATTTTCGAGGACCAGCGCGGACGCGTCTGGGCCGGCACGCCGCATGGCGTGAGCCTTTACCATCCCGATGCCGACTTGGATCCGCCGCAGACTTTCATCCAGGCACAAGCTGACAGCAAGACGCGCTTTCGAGAAGGCAACCCGATCACACTGGCGTTCGGCGGGCAGGACAAATGGAAATTCACGCCGCGCGAACGCCTGCTCTTCTCCTGGCGGCTCGACGAACGCGACTGGTCCGCCTTCCAACCGTCTGACAGCACCTCATTCACCAACCTCGCGGCGGGCGGTCATTACTTTCAGGTCCGCGCCATGGATCGCAACGGCAACATTGATCCCAAGCCGGCGCTGCTGGGTTTCGTCGTAACCGTGCCGTGGTATAAGGAACTGCGGCTCGTGTTCATCGCGGTCACCGGCGTGGCGCTGGCGCTGTTCTTTGCCGCGCTGGCGCTCAACCGGCACCGGCAATTGCTCCGCAGCTATGCCGAGGTGGAGAAAAAGGTCGCCGAGCGGACTCGCGAACTCGAAATCGCCAGCCACGAATTGTTGCACAGCCAGAAGATGAATGCGCTGGGAACGCTCGCCGCCGGCATCGCGCACGATTTCAACAACATCCTTTCCATCATCAAGGGTTCCGCCCAGCTCATCGAAGAAGACCCGGACAATCCACAGAAAGTCCGCACGCGCGTGGATCGCATCAAGACCGTGGTGGAACAGGGCGCCGGCATTGTGAATGCCATGCTCGGCTTCAGCCGTGGCGCGGGCGAACAGCCCGGACCATGCGATCTCAACGCCGTTGCGGCGGACACCATCAAGCTGCTCGGCGACCGTTTTCTGCGCGAGGTAGAGGTAAAAAACGAACCGGCGCCGGCCCTGCCCGAAGTCCACGCCTCGAAGAATTTCATCCAGCAGATTCTGCTGAACATCATCTTCAACGCCGCCGAGGCCATGACCACGCACAGGCAGGTCATTCTCTCAACGCAAAAGCTGGATCGGCTGCCCGCCGATCTGGTTCTGGCGCCGGCGCCGGCGCGAACCCATGTTTCGGTTTCCGTGCGCGACTCCGGCTGCGGCATCGCGCCCGAAAATCTGCCGCGCATCTTTGAGCCTTTTTTCACCACCAAGGCGCTGTCAACCCGGCGCGGCACGGGCCTGGGCCTTTCGATGGTCTATGAACTGGCCAAACAAATGGGCGCAGGTCTGGCTGTCGAATCCACCGTGGGCCGGGGCAGCACGTTCACACTCATCCTGCCGGTGCGCGAGTTGTTAGCGGAGGTGAAAGCATGAACATTCAACATTCAACATCGAACGCCGAACGTCGAACATGGAACCAGTTCAGAACCCGCCTTACATTCGATGTTCGAAATTCAATGTTCGGCGTTCGATGTTTTCCATTCATCCCATGAACCTTCCCGCCATCCTGATTGTTGAAGACGAAGACCTCCAATATGAGATTTACGAGGAGGCGCTGGCGAAATACAAGCTGGTCCGTGTGAAAAACGGCAGCGAGGCGCTGGCCAAAATCACGCGCCAGCCGCCGGATGTCCTCATCCTTGACCATGTGCTTTCGGAAGGCGAACTCGGATTGGATTTTCTGCCGGAGTTCAAGGAGTTGCTGCCGCACGTGCCCATCATCATCGTCTCCGGCGCGCTGGAAGTGCGCCAGCAATTGGCGGCGTTGCAGGGGCCGCGCCGGGCGCACTATTGCCTGCCCAAGCCGGTGGACGTTCACGAACTGCGGCGCACCGTCGAAACCGCGCTGCGGGAGTGCGGCGAGACCGAGGTGGTCCGGCAGTTCGAGGCGCTGGAACGCTCTCACCGCACGGACGCATTGGAATTGTTCAGCCGCTCCACCGACCGCCTGGCCCGGCAGAATCGCCTGCTGGAACTGCTGGGTAAATCCAAGGAACGCCCGAACATCTCCGCGCTTGCCCGCGACTGCAAAGTGGCCCGCCGCACCATCATCCGCGACCTGCAGGAATTGATCCGACGCGGCCAGCTCAAGCCGGAAGTTTATCCCGAATGGGAAAATCCGCCGGCGGAGGAGGGTTGAAACCTGAAGAATTAAGAAACCTCAACCTTGTCAGTAGCGTCTCCATTGATGTATTTTCCAGAATTCCCAATGACACCATCATGAGATTCACGTTTGCTTCAAAGAAAATGGCTTCACTTTTCCTGTCCGGCGCCTGCCTGCTGGCTTCGCGCGTCCATGCCGACACCGCCACCAATTCGCTGCCGTCCGACTGGATTGATCCCGACACCGGACATCGTATCATCCGCATTTCCACCGAGCCGGGCAGCGCGAGTTTTTATTTTCATCAGGAAATGTTCACCCCGCAGGGCGACAAGATGGTGTTCGACACGCCCTCCGGCATCGCTGTGGTAGATGTCAAATCCCTGAAAGCCGGGCCGCCGAAGATAAGCATCCTCGTCTCCAACGCCAGCGCCATCGAGACGGCCCGCCGGACGCGTGACGTTTATTTCCGGCACGACGGCTGGCTGTGCGCGGCGAACATTGACACCGGCAAGATCCGCAAAATCACGCAGACGAGGTGCATCGCAATCAATTGCGACGAAACCTTCGTGGTCAGCACGATTTACGCGGAGGACCCGTCGGGCAAGACGCCCAAGCCCGCGCCGCGCGTGATTCTGCCGCAGCACGAGCGCATGTTTCAGGGCATCGCCCTCACCAATCTCACGCCCGAGCAGGCGGCGGCGGCGCGCAAGGAGGATTCGCTGTCGCGGAGGCTCGTCAACCCGCGCTGCATGGCCTTTGTCTTCACTGACCTCCGGACCGGGATATCGGTCACCAACGGTTTTCAATACGCCTGGCTGAATCACCTGCAATTCTCGCCGACCGATCCCAACATGCTCCTCTACTGCCACGAGGGAACCTGGCACGAAAATGACCGCGTCTGGACCATCCGCACCGACGGCTCCGGGCAACGGCTGATGCACGCGCGCACCATGGACATGGAGATTGCCGGTCATGAATTTTGGAGCCACGACGGCAAAACCATCTGGTTCGACCTCCAGACACCGCGCAGCCAGGACTTCTGGATCGCGGGCGTGAACCTGAAGACCGGCAGGGAAACCCGCTACCATCTCGACCGCGACTGGTGGTCGGCGCATTACAACTCGTCCTGGGATGGAAAATTGTTCGCCGGTGACGGCGGCGATCCTGGCCAGGTCGCGTATGCCAGGGACGGCATGTGGATGAATCTGTTCCGTCCGCAACGCGACGGTACAATTACCGGCGAACGGCTGGTCAACCTGTCCCACCAGAATTATTACGGCCAGGACGGCGAACCGAACAACCACATCACCCCCGACAACAAATGGGTCATCTTCCGCGCAAACTTCCAGGGACAATTGAACGTCTATGCCGTGGAAATTGCGCGGTCCCCGGTCAAACTGGGCCTTGCCGCATCGAACCATTGAACCGCAGATTACGCGGATGGCGCGGATGCCAAACCAAAGCCCTGTAAGGGCGACAGAGAAGCTAGTTTGTGTCGGCTTGTCAGTTCGGTTGCACATCGGCACAATGCGCGCATGAACGATCAACCAAACACGCAAGCCAAGCGCGAACGGTTGACCAAACTTTTTGAATTCCTCAAGGCATATACTGACCTCCGCTATCCGCCGGTTCGGGACATCAATCAGCAGCCCCGCATTCTTTGGCTCGATGACCTGCCTGCATATTCGACTGTTGAATTGTTCCGAGACGCGGGCAAGGCTGACGAAGAGGACGAGGACAGCGGAATTGCATTACGTTTGACACGCCCGGCAACCACGCCCTGTCCACCGCCGCCCGCAGCATTGTCCGAATGGCTCAAACTAGGTTGGCGAGAATATCGCGGCACGGTTGAAATCGAACCAACCTGCAATGTCGTCAAGGATGGCAAGACGCTCATCGAACGATTCGAGGACAACTATCAACGTCCTGTATTACTGCGAGACTGGCAGCGGCAGCGCGAGCAGTGGGTGAAAAATGAGACGCCTGCGCGCCAAACGCTGGCGCTTTTCCAAACAGTTTATGAGTGGTATGGGATTTTGGAACGCGAAGGCGAGAAGATTGAACTGATGGTTGGTGACGGCTTGCTTTGCTGTCCGGATGCCGCTGGCAAATTTCGTCATCCGGTCTTGCTGCAAAAGTTGGAATTGGAATTTTACCCGGAAAATAAACCGCCGCAGTTTGTCTTTCGCAAACGCGAGCAACCACCAAAGCTTTACAAAGAATTCCTGCTCGCATTGCCGGAGGTGAATATTCCACAGATTAAAAAATGTGAAGGCGAACTGGAAAAAACAGAGTTCGCACCACTCGGCGAAGATGATACGGATGGCTTTTTGCTCCGCCTGATTCAGGGTTTGTTTCCCACCCGTGGTGCATTGCGCGAAAGCACTGACCAACTCGATCTCGAATCACAGGTGGACAGCCCGACTATTGAACGTCAGCCAGTCATCTTCATGCGCCAACGCCGCACAGGGCCAAGCAGTATTTTCGACGCGATATTGCAAGACATTGCGAGCCGTATTGATTTTTCACCCGCGCTTTTACAAATTCTCGGCTTGGCAGAAGGCGTGTCCAACCAGACGGAATCAATCGCTGGTAGCCATAGTTTTGGAAACGAAGACGAGGATGTTCTGTTAAGCAAGCCAGCCAATCGGGAACAACTCGATATTGCAAGGCAACTCGCGCGCAGAGATTGTGTGCTCGTCCAAGGGCCGCCCGGCACTGGAAAAACTCACACCATCGCGAACCTGCTTGGGCACTTGCTCGCGCAGGGTAAGCGCGTTCTCGTGACCGCACACACGCCGAAAGCTTTGCGTGTTTTGCGTCAAAAAGTTGTTAAAGCAATTCAGCCGCTTTGCATCAGCGTCCTTCAAAATGACAAGCAAAGTCAGGAAGAACTCCAATCGTCGGTGCGGGAGATTCACCAGCGGTTGACAGAAAATGACCAAATCCTAGAACGGGAAGCGCAGCGTTTGCGCGATGACCGGAAGCGGATTCTTAATGCGTTGCGTGACGCACGTGAAAAATTCCTTGATGCGCGCCAAGATGAAATCCGCGACGTGGTTTTCGCTGGCAAGGGAACACGCCCAATCGAAGCGGCAAAGCGCGTGAAAGATGGCACTGGCAAGGATGACTGGATTCCAAGCCCGGTTACGCTCGGTGAATCTTTGCCTGCTTCCCATGCAGACGTAGTTGCGCTTTACCAAACAAACGCTCGCGTCTCTGCCGCTGACGAGCGCGAATTGAACGGCTTGGCCCGCCGACGCACGCTGCTAAAACAAATCAGTCGTTCCGCACCCGCATGGGCGTCTGCAATTGAAAACCGGCATCCTAAACACAGCCAGCCAGAACCACCGGGCGAGCCGGAATCCGCTTGGGGGTGGCGGCAGCTTTACGACGAGTTGGAGAGGCGAGCGAATGTGTCGCTTGAACAATTACAACAGCACGTTGAAAGTCTTGGACACCAACTTCTCGAAGTCACTGCCCGGCTCGTTGAGAAACAAACATGGATGAATCAAATCCGGCAAGTTACTCCTGAGCAAAGACAGGCACTTGGAATTTATGCTTTATATCGCGACAAGATAACCAAGAGTCGCAAAGGTGTTCTGGATGAACATTTCATCCAAGAGGCTCGCAAGGTAATGCAGTTAGCCAAACAAGCCGTTCCAGTGTGGATCATGCCACTCGCCGAGGCGGCAGAAACTTTTAATCCATCAAACACTCACTTCGACGTGGTGATTATTGATGAAGCGAGTCAATGTGATCCTGCTGCGTTGTTCGCCCTTTATCTTGGAAAGCAAGTCGTGGTGGTTGGCGACAAGGAACAAGTCACACCAACAGTATTTCAAGATAAGACAGAGGTGTTGAAGTTAATTAACTCCCACCTGGCAGGCACGGGCATTCCGGGACATTTGGCTTATGACGGCGAAACTTCCGTTTATGAATTGGTCGAGCCGTCATTCGGCAGTGTGATTCGACTGTCAGAACATTTCCGTTGCGCGCCAGACATCATCGCTTTCAGCAACAGCCTCTCTTACAAAGGCGAAATCAAACCGCTTCGCGAGGCCTCTTCAATTCCGCTCAATCCGCATGTCGTTCACCACCGAGTTCAAGGTGGACGCGAGCGTGGCGACAACGTCAACGAAGTCGAAGCCGAGAGGATTGCCGCACTCATCTGCGCCGCAACGGAGCAGCCGGAATATGCAAAGAATGAGGATGGCAACCTGCACTATCAAGGAACAGACATGCATCGTCGTGGTGCTAACATGCAAAGCCAATGAACAAACTTGCACGGTCACGGTGCAACCCTGCAAAACCATGAGTCAAACAAGCACAGACCCTTTGCAAGTTTGTATAATGGTCCCGTTTGATGCGCCCAATCCAAAAAGCCGTGATGAGGGGCGGTGGACGCGCCGCCTTTCATTGTTTAAGCAAAGGAACGAATCGCCCGGCTTTTAGACTTTACCAGTTGTCGGTGCGGAATTGCGCGGCGGGCAGGCCGGCGGCGTTGAACAGGTTGCAGCCGTCAGGGAAATTGACCCAGGCATAGCGCACCGCGACGGGCGCGGCCACGTCGGGGCTGCTCACCACCACCGTTTTGCCGTCAATCTTCGCCTCGGCGGGAACAAATTTCTTGTCCGCGCCCGCGACCTCAAACCACTTGAGCGGTCCCCCGCCCTTCGCAACAAGTCCGCCGCCGAGGTGCGAGAATTTCACGCGAATCGTGCCGCCCTGGATCTTCATGGATTCATACACCGGCCCGGAAAATTCCATCTTGCGGCCATAAACATTCGCGAGCGCGATGCGCGAGAGGCGGTCGCCCACGTCCTGCTTGTTTTTCGGATGGACGTTGTGCGCCTCGCCGATGTCGGTGGTGACGGCCATGCCGGTTTTCGGCAAATCGAGGCCGAGCGCCTGGGCCTCGCGCACTCTCGGGCTGTTGCTCGGCGCCTCCTGCCCGGCGAGCTGCACGATGTAGAACGGAAAATCGCCCTCGCCCCAGAGCGCGCGCCAATCCTTGATGAGCGCCTCCTCCACATGCGGATAAAGCGCGATGCCCTCCGCGCCGCCGATGATGGATTCGCCCTGATACCAGATGGCGCCGCGGATGGCGTAGGGAATGACGGGATTGATCATGCCGTTGAAGAGGACGGTGGCGTTGTGCTGGTCCTGCACAGGGTCGCGCGGGCCGCTGGGGCCGCGGCGACGGCGGGGAGCGGCATTGGTCGTGCCGGCGCTGGCGACATTGGTGGCGGTGACGGTTGTATTCGTCGCGGCGGCGACTTCGTTCGTTGCATTCACGTCCTCGGAACGCGGCGGCGCGATCACGGCCGGGCGGTTGGTGCGGAAACTTTCCACCGCCGCGTCAAACCGGTCGAGCATCGGCTTCAACTTCGGGTCGGCGGTCATGGTCGGGCGGTCAATCCACGCCTCCGCCGTGCTCGCACCAAACGCCTCGGCGATGATGCCGATGGGCACGTTGATCTGCCGTTGCAGATCGCGCGCGAAGAAATAACCGATGGCGCAAAACGCCGGCGCCGTCTCGGAGGTGCAGACCTTCCACTCGCCGGTGACGGTCATTTGCGGTTTGTAGGTCTTCGACGAGTTGCCGATGAACATGCGGATGAGCGGATAATTGGCGGCGGCGATCTCCGCGTCCTCATTCGTGACGCCCGCGAAATATTTCACTTTCTTCGACATGCTGAAATCCATGTTGGACTGGCCGGACGCCAGCCACACCTCGCCGACCACCACGTCGTCAAGCGTGATGGGCTGCGCCGTGTGCGAACCGGTGATGGTAAGCGTCCGGCTCTCGGCTGAAGCCTTCAACGGCTTGAAATAAGCGCGCCAGTTGCCATCGGCATCGGCCTGCGCGGAAAGCTTCTGCCCGGCAAATACCACGGTGACGGTTTCGCCGGCGTCCGCCGTGCCCCAGACCGGCACCTTCATGTCGCGCTGCAAGACCATATGGCTGGTGAACGGGCTGGCGAGCCGCACCTCCGCCATGGCGCACGGCGCGAGCGCGATGGCGCAGAGAAAAAGAATCACGCCAAAGCGTCTTGGAGAAATAAGGTTGTTCATAAAACTCAACGTGGTGGCGCGGAAGCCGGCACGGGATTCAGCAGATTGGACTGACAGCGCTTTTGTGTTCATATAGTGATTGCGCCATTTATGCCATTCCCGCCGCGTGAAAGCAATTCAGACGGCAAATATTTTCTGGTTTCAAGAAACTTCGCGCCCGACTTCTGGCGTCTTCAGCTTAGATAATGTGATTGATAACTTCGTCACCAGCCCTCAATTTTTACGCATCTAAACCAGAGGGGCCGTAACGGCCTTGTGAAAAATCAAATGTTATGAGCCGGAATCAGAACTCGCTTGGCGTAATGAACCGCGGCCTTTCGAGGCGGACATTTCTCCGGGGCGTTGGTGCCACGATGGCCTGGCCCTGGCTTGAATCGTTGTCCCGATTCGACGCCGTGTTTGCAGCGGACGCGACTCCCCCCGCTCCGACCTACTCCGATGCCGCCAAGGCAGTTCGCGCGAAAGTAGGCGAACAACCGTTCCAGGAATTGCTCGTCCGCCTTCGCAAAACCAATTCCGACATCCAACTCAAGGGCCTCAAGACCATCCGTGGCGTGCCCAACGCCGGCGGCACGTTTCTCACAGGTTATCCCTACACCGAGTTCTACGATTGGGACCTATATTTCGAAAATCTCTACCTCGCCTACTACGGCGTTTTTCCCTACTGTTACACCAACCTCAAGGAATTTCTCTCCCGCCAGCACGCCGACGGCTACATCAATCGCTCGCTCAACAAACAGCGCGACCGGCAGCATTTCAAGCCGTTCATGGCGCAACTTGTCGTGCTGGGGGCACGGCAGGACAAGGACAACTACGACTGGGTGAAGGAATCGCCGGCGGACGCGACCGTCACCGTCCCGGCCAACGGCTCGTATTACAACCGCCTCAAGTTGTATCTGGACAAGTGGTTCTCCTACGACGGCGACGGGAACGGGCTGCCCACCTGGAATTCCGCGGATGCCGCCGGCACGGACAACCAGTGGTCGCGCGCCGGGCAGATTGGCGCGTTTGAAGTGGAGGGCGTGGACTTGGCCGCGTATTTAGTCCGCGAACTACAGGCCATGGCGGTCATTGCGAGGCATCTTGGCGAGAAGAAGGACGCGCAATCCTTCCGCGACCATGCCGCGAAGCTCAACCGGCTCATCAACGAGGTTTTTTGGGACGAAAAACAGGGGCTTTACTTCGACCGCAACGAAAAGACGAAACAGCCGGTGCCGGTCAAATCCGCCACCAACTTCATGCCGCTCTTCTGCGGCGCGCCGACCAAGTCCCAGGTGAAACGCATGGTTGCGGAACACCTGACCAACGAGAACGAATTTTGGCTGCCCTACCCCGTGGCCAGCTATGCGAAAACCGAGCCTGATTATTATCAGGGAAGCCATCTTCTGCCCAATGGCTCGCACGAATGCAACTGGCGTGGCAGCACCTGGGCGCCCACCAACTATATGATCTTCCAGGGCCTGATGCGTTACGGCCAGATTGACGTCGCACGGGAACTGGCCCGCCGCCTGTTTGAAATGGCCATCATCAAGAACCCCATCCTCCGCGAATACTACAATGCCGAAACCGGGGAAGGCCTTGGCCAGACAAATTTCTGGGGTTTCACGGCGCTCTATTATGTGATGCTGCTGGAATGCGAGCTGAAGTTCGATGCCTCGGCGCTGGAGGCCAAATTCCGGCCCATCATCCCGGAGGAACTGGGAATTAAATTCGAGACATGATGTTGAACGTCGGATGACGCGGATTGGATTTTAGACAGAATTAACCCGAATTCCGAAATAGAAACGGGAGCGCGCCCGCCCCGGGTGCCGTTTTCCGCGCCCTCGCGGAAAACCCGGACGCCCAGAAAAGTTCCAAATATTTTCGGCGCCTCCCCTCGCAAAAAGCTGGCTGCGGGGGCGCAGCCAGCGACGCCCGAGGCGAGTGTGCTCCCCAGCTTCGGAATTCAGGATTAAACGAATGAACAAAAAACCATTCTGAACATTCTGTCATTCTGTCTCAAGATCACGGGAGAAATGCGGAGGACACACCGTTCTTTGTGAAAAAGGCTTTGTGCCTTGGCGTCTTGGCGGTTAAATTTCTCTTTCATGTTTTCATCGGAAATCAAGTCGGTGCATTTCACCGGCATCGGCGGCACCGCCATGGCCTCGGCGGCGGCGGCAATGCTGGACAAGGGCTTTGCCGTCACCGGCTCGGACCAGAACGTCTATGAGCCGATGGCGTCGTTCCTCGCGTCGAAAAAAATCGCCGTGATGAACGGTTACGCGGAACAGAACCTCAAGCACAAGCCCGACCTCGTCGTGATCGGCAACGCCATTTCGCGCGGCAATCCCGAGGCCGAGTTCGTGCTGGATCACAAGCTGCGTTATTGCTCGCTGCCGGAGCTGCTCCGGGAATTCTTCATCCGCGGCAAACGCTCGCTGGTCGTCGCCGGCACGCACGGCAAGACCACCACGACCTCGCTGCTGGCGTGGGTCTTCGAGCACAACGGACTGAACCCGAGCTATCTCATCGGCGGCATACCGAACAATTTTTCGCAGGGCGCGCGGTTCACCGACAGCGAATGGTTCATCATCGAGGGCGACGAATACGACACCGCGTTCTTCGACAAGCGCAGCAAGTTCATCCATTACCAGCCGGAGGTCGCCGTCATCAACAACCTCGAATTCGATCACGCGGACATTTTTGAAAATCTCGACGCCATCAAAAAGACCTTCTCGCATTTCATCCGGCTGGTTCCGCGCAACGGCCTGCTGCTCGGCAACGGCGATGACGCGAATCTCGCGCCACTGCTGGACGTGACGCATTGCCCGGTCAAGCGGTTCGGGCTTGGCGAAGGAAATGCGATCCACGCGTTCAACGTCCGTTACGGCCCGACGGCGACGGAGTTTGAAATTCCCAGCTTCAAATTTCACCTGAACATGGTCGGCGAATTGAACGTGCGCAACGCGCTGGCGGTGGTCGCCTGCGCCAAGCATTGCGGATTGAAGAACCAGCAGATCCAGTCGGCGTTCGACACGTTCAAGGGCATCCGGCGGCGGATGGAGGTGCGCGGCATCGCCGGCGGCGTGACGGTGATTGACGATTTCGGCCATCATCCGACGGCCATCCGCGAGACGCTGAAGGCGCTGCGCCTGAAATATCCGCGCGAAAAGATCCGTGCCGTCTTCGAGCCGCGCAGCAACACGACGCGCCGGAATGTTTTTCAGGGTGAACTCGCCGAGTCGTTCGCGGATGCCGACGCGGTGATTGTTTGCGAGGTGGCGCGGCTGGAGCAGCTCGCTCCGGAGGAACGGCTGAATCCCGAAAAATTGATGCAGGATTTGAAAGCCGCCGGCAAGGACGCGGCCTATTTGCCGGACGCAGACGCCATCGTCGCGCACCTGGCGAAAACGGCGGGCGGCGGCGACGTGGTGGTGGTTTTCAGCAACGGCGGCTTTGGCGGGATTCACGGGAAACTGCTCCAGCAACTCGGCAGGAGATAGCCGACTTGGGAAAAGACGGCGGGTTTGGCGCAGCGTTTCAGATGGTGAAAACTTTTTTGAAATTTTCACTAGCCAGACGGGTCAAAGCAGGTAAGTTAGGAACAAGTTCAGGTCATGCGAATAAAAAACAGTTCAAAGACCGTCAACCTTCAACCGGAGGAATTCCAATGGATATTCATCACCCGTTCGTGAGCGAATTCCCCGAACACCGCGAAACCATCCGCCACCTGCGGTTGAGCGACAACCGGTTCCGCCAGATGTTCGAGGAATACCATCAACTGGACGACAGCATCTGCCGATTCGAGGAAGAAATCGAATTCGCCACCGACCAGGAAATTGACGAGTTGAAATTCAAGCGCGCAAAGCTCAAGGACGCGCTTTACACCGCCGTCAGCCGCGCCGTTCCCGTGGCGCCTTGAGCGCCGCGCGGATTTTATCCCGTCGGGCGGAAATCGCCGGGCCGGTTTGATTTCATCGAGGCCCGGAAGGTTTTGGCTTTTCTCATGCATTAGTCCCCCGCTCCGACCGCCGGTTTGCACCCGCGTTGGTTGGATTTTTGTTGAAGCGGGGCGAATAAGGAATATATTCACTGCTAATGTTGAGGTTTTCATCCCTTGTTTTGTCCGCCGGCTGTCTGGCGCTGACGCTCGCCCCGCCGCAAGCCGGCGCGCAGGTGAGCGTCTGGACTTACCACAACAACAACCAGCGCACAGGACTGAACACCAACGAGACGATCCTGAACCTGACGAATGTCAACTCAACGTCATTCGGCCGGCTATTCACCAACATGGTGGATGGCTGCGTGTATGCGCAGCCGTTATATGTGCCGGGCGTGGTGATTCCGGGACAGGGCACGCACAACATCCTGTTCATCGCCACGGAGAACAACACCGTCTATGCGTTCGACGCGGATGTGCCGGTGACGCGGGGCGGGCTGTTGTGGAAGACGAACCTCGGCCCGGCGGCGGTGACGACAATTCCCGGCGGGTTTGCGGAACCGAATTTCGGGACGCGCTACAACGGCGGAGAATACACGGACATCGAGCCGGAGGTCGGCATCACGGGCACGCCGGTGATTGATTTGAGTTCAGGCACGCTTTATGTGGATGCTTTCACGGGCGTGGTCGGCGGCGGGGTGACGAATTACTATCACACGCTCCATGCGTTGAACATCACGAACGGCACGGAGCGGGCGGGCAGCCCGGTGTTGGTTGCAGCCTCGGTTCCTGGAAACGGGGTGGACAGCGCCGGCGGCAGGGTGACCTTCAATGCCGAGCAGGAAAATGAACGCCCCGCGCTGACGCTGGTCAACGGCATCGTTTATATCTGCTATGCGGGTTACGCGGACACCAATCCGTATCATGGCTGGATCATCGGATTCAGCACCACCAATCTGACGCAACTGACCAACTATGTCTTCAACACGACGCCGAACAGTACGGTGGCCGCCTATGGCTCGGACGCCGGCGAGGGCGGCATCTGGATGGGCGGCGGCGGGCTGGCGGTGGATACGAACAACAACCTGTTTTTTGAACTGGGCAACGGAAGTTTCAACGGGACGAACGGTTCCGCCGGGACGGAATACGGCGACAGTTTCATGAAGCTTTCCACGACGAACGGACTGGCGGTGGTGGATTATTTCACGCCGTGGAACCAGTTCGACTTGCAGGCCAACGACACGGACCTGGGTTCGGGCGCCCCATTGATACTGCCCGATCTGGCAGGAACATTTCCGCACGAACTGCTCGGCGCGGGCAAGCAGGGACAGATTTATGTGCTCAACCGCGACCAGATGACCTACTTGAACCGGCATTTCGACGCGACCAACGTCTTTGATTTTGTAGTGCAAACCAATCTCGGCCAAATCAAAGGCTCGTTCGACACGCCCGCTTATTTCAACGGCCGGATTTATTACGCAGGTTGGAGCTATAGCAGCGGAGCGGATAATTTGAAAGCCATCGCCCTGACCAACGGCGCGCTGGACGGCAACACCATTTTGACCGATACCGCCCGCACGTTCAATTTTCCGGGCGCGACGCCAAGCATCTCCGCCAACGGCACCAACAATGGCATCGTCTGGGCCATCCAGATGCCTTCGACCCTTGGAAACGCGGGCACGCTAATCGCCTGCAACGCGACGAATTTCACGACCGAACTTTACAACAGCGGCCAGGCGGCGGGGAACCGCGACCAGCTTGGCGCGGGCGTCAAGTTCGCCGTGCCGACCGTCGCCGACGGAAAGGTGTTTGTCGGCAGCTCGAATTCCGTTTCCGTTTTCGGCCTGCTTGCCGGGACATTTTCATATAGTTCGCCGGCTTACAGCGTGCAGGCAAGCAACACCACCGCAACCGTGATGGTGAACCGGATGGACGGGACGAACGGCGCGACACAGGTCTCGTATGCGACGGTCACGGGCGGAACGGCGACGAACGGCACGGATTACACCGGCGTTTCCGGCGCGTTGAACTGGACAAATGGCGAGTCGGCGCAAAAAACGTTCACCGTGCCGATTCTGGGCGACACACTGGTTCAATCCAACGTGACGGTGAACCTGGCCTTGAGCAATCCGACGAACGCGGCCTCGGCCCTGGGACTGCAATCCACGGCCGTGCTGACGATTGTTGAACCTCCGATTGACTTCTGGAAACTGGCATATTTCGGCACCAACGCGAACAACCCTGCCATTGCCGGCGATTCGGCGGATCCGGAGCTTGATGGCATCGCCAATCTGCTGGCGTATGCGTATGCCTTCAATCCCACGATTGCCGACACCAATCCGTTCACCGCCAGTCTCGCTGGAAAACAATTCCAGCTTCATTTCCCGCGCAACATCTCGGCGAGCGACATCACCTGCATCGTGCAGGCCTCGACCAATTTGATCACCTGGAGCAACTTGATGACTTACACCGCCGCGAGCGGCTGGGTGACGAACACGGCCGGCACGACGGTTGCCGAATCCGCGACCAACGGCGTCCCGCCCAACCAATACGTGAACGTGACGGTCACGAGCTCAACGAACGTGACGTTGAACGCAAAGGACCAATTTCTGCGGCTGCAAATCCACCGGTAAAATTATTTTGACCCGCTCCACTCGCCGGTCTGGAGATACGGCTTGAGTTTTTCCTTGAGCGTTTCGCGTCCGCGATGAATGAGCGATTTGGTGGCGGAGAGCGAGCAGTCCAGAATCTCGGCGATTTCCTCGTAGCTCAATTCGTCCTGCCGGCAGAGCAGGATGGCGGTGCGCTGGTTCTCCGGCAGTTCGGCGAGCGCCTCCTCGATTTTCTGCGCCAGCTCGCCGTGCAACAACTTTTCCGGCGGGGCGATTTGGGATTTGTCCTCGTATTGCTGGCGCGGCTGGTCCTCGTGCTCGGCATGCGTCTCCTCGATGGATTCGGCGGGATGGCGCGAGCGGCGGCGGATTTCGTTCAAGCACAAATTCCGCGCGATAGTGAAGAGCCAGGTGGAAAATTTGGCGGTTTGCCGGTAGCGGGCGCGGGATTTGTAGGCTTGAAGAAAAACATTCTGCGCCAGGTCCTCGGCCTCGATTTCGTCGCGCAGCGAGCGGAAAACAAAATTCATCACGGGCTGCTTGTATTTCTCGACCAATTCCGCGAATGCCGCGCGGTCGCCGCGCTTGGCGCGCAGCATCAGCGCGGCATCGGGATCGGTTTGGACTGGCATCGCGCGCCAAGTGTAACAAACCCGGCGCGCACGGAAAGACTTCGCTGCTTGCATCCTCGTCGTTCTCGTCCTCGAAATCCAAAATCGAGGACGAGGACGAGGAGGAGAACGACGAGGAAAAATGCGGCATTTCTTGCTTTCAAAATGTTTTCTCCGCAATTTATGCGCCCGTGCAGGATTTGCTCGAAAAAATCAAGGCCGCCGCCGAAGCGCGTTTGACGCTGCCGACGGGCAGCACCGCCGTCGATAAACTCGCGTGCTACAAAGGTTTTCTAAAGGTCCAGACGCACCGGCTCAAGTTGCTCCATCGCGCGGGCGCGAGCGGGCGCGAAATTTGCGCGGGCCGGGCGGCGATTCTGGATGCGCTGCTGCGGCATTTGTGGGCGGAGGCAAAAGGCAGCCTGTCCGCGGAGGCGCAGAAGGAATTTCCACCGATGGCGTTGGTGGCCATCGGCGGTTACGGCCGCGCGGAGCTGAATCCGCACAGCGACATTGACTTCATGTTTTTGCACGACGGCCAGATCGCGGCCAACCGGCCGCTGCCATATTTGTCCCGGCTGATTGACGGCGTGCTGTATCCGCTTTGGGACATCGGGCTGAAGGTCGGCCATTCAGTCCGCAGCATTGACGACTGCGTGAAGGTCGCCAACACTGACATGCAGTCCAAAACGTCGCTCATCGAGTCGCGGTTGATTTCGGGCGATGAGGCGCTGTTCAAAAAATTTCAAAAGATGCTCGTGACCCGGTGCGTGGACGATTTTGAGGACAAATACATCGCCCTGCGGCTGGAAGACCAGGCGACACGGCGTGCCAAATATGGCAACTCGGCCTGCATGCAGGAGCCGAACCTCAAAAATGGCTGCGGTGGCCTGCGCGATTTCCAGAACCTGCTGTGGATGGCGTTTTTTAAATACCGCACGCGCTCGCCCCGCGAACTGGAGCAGCGGGAATTTGTCGGCGAAGCCGAACGCAAGCAGCTCGAAGCCGCCTATGATTTTCTGCTGCGCACGCGGACGGAGCTGCATTATCACGTCAACCGCCCGCTGGATGTGCTGGGGAAAAACCTACAGCCCGCCGTCGCGAGCGGCCTCGGCTACCACGACCGCTCGCCAAGCCGGCGCATCGAGAAATTCATGCGCGACCTCTACACGCACATGCGGAACATTTTCCTCATCACACGCACGCTCGAACAGCGCATGGCCCTGCTGCCGGCGACGCCCAGCCGGCTTTCGCTGCGCGCCTGGTTGCCCAAACGCACCCGGACGGTGGAGCCGGTGGACGGGTTTTTGTTCGTGGACGGCGAAATTTGCGCCGCGTCCAAACGCATTTTCCGCGACCAGCCGCGGCGGTTGATGCGCGTTTTTCTCCAGGCGCAGCAGCGCGGCTTGAAACTGCACCCCGACCTCGCGCAGCTCATCCGCAGCGAGCTTGCGCTGGTGGATCGTGATTTCCTCAACGACGAGCACGTGCGCGAAACCTTCCTGACGATTCTGGAGCGTCGCGGCGAGGTGTCGCCGGTGCTGCGGGCGATGCACGAGGTAAATCTGCTCGGCAAATACATTCCGGAATTCGGCAAGCTCACCTGCCTCGTGCAGCACGAGTTTTACCACCAATACGCCGCCGACGA